>ERZ1643251.430-NODE-430-length-62566-cov-6.650510_pt1 | contig 62566 bp, 62 predicted proteins | sample MGYA00579261_ERZ1643251 | MGnify/ENA primary metagenome ERZ1643251 (study PRJEB29033, sample SAMEA4952267) | chicken gut metagenome | biome: Broiler Chicken; feature: Gastrointestinal Tract; material: Caecum | place: Ireland | collected 2018 | study: Broiler...
AGGAGGGGAAGATAAATGATCCCGAAAATCACACAAGACGCGCCCAATATTGTACAGCGGTATGGTAAACAATATGAACTGTCGTGGACACTGTTTCCCGATACGGTTTTGCTGACAGTTGTATTTTTTGTCTTGTGTTTTTTGGTGGTGGGGATGTTCAATACCCGCACCATCCGGAAGACAAAACTCCTGGATATGTTGGCAGCAGAGCGGAAAAATGAACCGAATTTGAAAAAAAGCCGATGGATTGTGGTAGTTACCATCCTTTTTGTGGTGTCCGCTGTCTGGATGCTTGTCACCGGTGTACAAAAAGTCTGTGGATACTACGACAGCCGCTTTGCACTTCCGGTAAAGGCTTTATTCTGGGGAAATATCCTCTTCCCGGCAGTAACGCTGCTGTGGCCGCTTATCTGGCTGCTGAGAAGACACAGGAAAGATGGTTCCAAACTCCTTTGGGGGCTGCTGCTTTGCTCTGTGCTTGACGCCATCGCGGCGGCCAGCGTACCGGCATTGATGGGTCCATATAAGTTGGTCCTGGGAGCGGGCGTTGTCAATCAGTATTTGGTCTTTCTTTTATTTGACCTGTTGCTTTTCCTTTGTGCGTTGATTTACCTGCTCAGCAGCCTTCTGGTGTGGTGGAAAGAAAGTAACCCTAAACACCGGTGCAAAGGGGAAAGACTGTTTTTCTTTGGTCAAATCCTTTCCAAATTGCACACAACCAGTAAAACCATGGCGTTGACCAGTGCAACTCTGGTACTTGCAATGGTTCTGTTCCTCACGGCTCCCATTTTGGTAGGATGGGCGTCCGGATATCTGGATGTTCGGGCTCTGTATGACGTGCAGATTTTCACACGCTACAATGATGTATCCGAAGAGAAAAACCTGCCCGAGGACAACTATGCTATGGTTACAGAATACCTTGCATCACACAATATCAAAATTGCGTATGACTGCATATTCAGCCTGTATCTGCCCGAGAAAACAGACTTTCACAGCCGGTACAAATCGGATTTTCCCATTGTGGCCATCTCCTTGAGTGACTATAACACCATCCGCGAAATGCTAGGCTACCCGCCGATTGTGTTGGCAGACAATGAGTTTACAACACAATGGCAATCCATATCCACAGAAGAAGAACGGGAAGGCTTTTTGGAGACGCACACCAGTTTGATGACGGATGCCGGGCCGCTATATCTGGCGGAAGTGCCTGCCTATACGGAAACCATCGGAGAAACGGCATACAATTCGTATACGAATGTGCTCTAAGTCTTTCCGGATGCGGTCTGTAAAACCCTGCTGCCGGTCATACGGAATCGCTATATTATCACAACTGAGCCCATGTCCTATGAGCATGCCAGCGCATTGGAAGAGACGTTTGCGACGGCGTATCCGAATCCATCCGATACCGGCGTGGACTATGCCATTCGGCTGCGTACCCTGCAAATCAGCGATACAAAGGCGAATATGTTCGTACTGCAAGCAGCAATGCTCTATGGCGCGGTGGTATTGATGGTCATTTGCCTTACGGTTTTGTCGTTGCAGCAGCTATTGGATGCCGGACAGTATCGTTACCGCTTTTCTGTGCTCCGCAAACTGGGGGTTGAGGAACGACGCATTGGGGCATTGGTGCTGCAACAGTTGAGTATCTGGTTTGGGATACCGGTCGGGGTTGCCATTCTGGTTACCGGGGCGGTTATCCTCTACTTTATGCAAACCGTATCAGCAGAAATTTCGGCATATATTGGGTTTAGTACATTGATGGCACAAATCGGCACAACAGGCGGTATCTTGGTGCTGCTGCTGGTTAGCTATTTTGTGTGTACCTGGATGCTGTTCCAACGGTCCATTGCGGAAGAACGCCGTCTGAACCCTTGACAATTTCTTTCTACAGTTGTAGTATTACAATATACTACAACTGTAGAAAGTTGGTGAGACCATGAAAGAAACCATTCGCCGTTTGCCGGACGCGGAATTGGAGGTCATGCAGGCGGTGTGGGCCTGTGAACCGCCGGTGGCCCGTACCGACATTGAGGCCATTGTGGGGCAGACCCATCCCATGGCGGTGACAACGCTGCTGACACTCTTGACCCGGCTGGTGGAAAAGAAATTTCTATCCGTGGCAAAGGAGGGGAGAAGAAGTCTGTATACGCCGCTGGTGACGCGGCACGACTATCTGGCCAGTCAGAGCCGCCGGTTCATCGATAAAGTCTGCGGCGGGAGCCTTTCCGCCTTTGCGTCTGCGCTGTGCGACAGCGGTCTGGAAGAGGAGGAGCTGCGGCAGCTGCGGGACCTGCTGGAAAGGGGGCAGTTATGAGCATACAGACCATCCTGCGAACTGGGTTTGCCCTGGTTATGACAGCGGCATTGGCCTGGGGCCTGCATATGCATGGGGAGCGGGAAAGCGACCCGGAAATACAACCCGAAAAGCTGCGTTATACACCGTTTCTCCCAGTGAGCCTGCTGCCGGCAATGATGGGAGTTTGGGCGCTGCTGTTCTGGTGCATGTTTGGGTTGCGGGGCATGGCAGAGAATCTGCTTTCCGTAGGTTTTACTATTTTATTCCAATTGAGTTTGTATACAGCATGTTTGATGGCGCTTCTGCCCCTGCTGCGCCGCCGCCTGCGGCCATCGGTTTGCGCCATCCTGTGGATGCTGCCCAATTATTTGTATCTTTGTTTCAATGGGGCGTTTCGTATCGAAATACCGCGCGTGGTTTTGAAGCTGCCGGGGCGGTGGTTTGTGAGACTGGGAATCGTCTGGTTTGCAGGTTTTGCAGCGGTTATGCTGTGGGGGATTGGCGCGCATTTGCGATTCCGCCATGTGGTGCTTTCCCAGGCCCAACCGGTGACGGAGCCGGACATTCTGAACCTGCTGGGACGGGAGCGGGACCATGCGGGGCAGCGGAAAAAGCATTACCGGCTGGTACAATCGCCCGCAGTGCAGACGCCTATGACCATCGGCCTGTTTTCCCGCAGCACCCGCATTGTTTTGCCGGAGCGCACATATACCATGGAGGAATTGCAGCTGATTTTCCGCCATGAAATGGTTCATATCGGCAGGGGAGACAGTGAAGCGAAATTTTATCTGCTGTTCTGCACAGCCCTGGGCTGGTGGAATCCGCTTATGTGGTTGGCCCGACGGCGCAGCGCCGACGACCTGGAATTGAGCTGTGACGAAACAGTGCTGCATTCCATGGATGGGGATTGCCGCCGCCCCTATGCGGAACTGCTGCTGCGGACCGCCGGAGACCAGCGGGGCTTCACCACCTGCCTGTCGGCCTCTGCTGGGGCCTTGCGCTACCGACTGCGGCAAGTAATGAATCCCTGCAAACGGACCGGGGGCCTTGTGGTGACAGCGGTGGCGTTTACGCTGCTGCTCACTACCATGGGCAATATCACCGTCGGGTATTTGCCAGAGCGGTGTTCCACGCTGCTGCTGGATGGCACTGCTGCGGATACCATCACGGTGGAGGACGCCTATACCCTGACAGATTCCGGCATAGACAAAATTCATTACCGTGTCACCGATGAAACGGCACTTTGGAATTATCTGTCGCGGCATGAGGCATACCGTGTCAATCAGCTTCTGTATGACTTTGAACTGGGATTGCAAGAACCATATATCACATTGTGGTACCGTAGTGGAGAGGAGCAGCGGGCGGTTACGCTGTACCAGGATTACATTCAGAGTATGCACTGGCTGGGGCGGGAGAAGCCGCGATACTATTACTGCCCCGGCATTCTCACGGAACTGCTGGACAGCGGTATTCTTGTACTGGACAGTAGTATTACAGAACTATGACAACGAATGTGCAGGCCCCAAGCCGCCGCATCGGCTATCCGGTGCGGCGGCCGTTTTTTCCAACCAATCCACAAATTTTTCCCATTCTCTACGAAATTTTATTGACTTGTTACGGGAATGGGCGTATGTTATAAATGCATATGCACATGATGAAGGGTGACGGTAAGCCTGAAACAAGTGCTTGGAGGTCGTGTTTTGAGGGAAAAAATACTGCATTTTCTCATGAGTCGCGGGAAGAAATCGTATAAAATTCGGACAGAGCAGTATATTGTCCTGTCCTTTTTTGCCGTGATTCTGTTGGGTACGCTGCTGTTGATGCTGCCCATCTCCTCCCGCAGCGGGGAAAGCTGCGGATTTTTGACAGCGTGGTTCACTGCCACGTCCGCCACCTGCGTGACGGGCCTGGTGTTGGTGGACACCTATACCCAGTGGACAGGCTTCGGCCAGATTGTACTGCTGTGTCTGATTCAAATTGGCGGCCTGGGCTTTATGACGGTGATTTCCGTCTTCTTTTTCCTGCTGCACCGGAAAATCGGCTTGCAGCAGCGATTGATCATGGCCCAGGGCTTCAGCCTCAACAATGTGGACGGCGTTGTGCATCTGGTGCGCACAGTACTGATCTGGACCATTTTCTTTGAAGGTGCCGGAGCCTTGATTCTGACCATCCGATTCCTGGGAGAGTACGGATTATGGCAGGCGCTGCGATTCGGCATTTTCCACGCTGTATCGGCGTTCTGTAATGCGGGTTTTGATATCTTTGGTATTTTACAGCCCGACAGCAGCGTGTCTCTGTTTGTCCATGATCCAGTGGTCAATCTGGTCATTATGACGCTGATTGTGGCGGGCGGCCTGGGTTTTTACGTCTGGGCCGATCTGTCCCGGTTCCACCAACGGGGCCGCCAGTTGGCCGTGCATACCCGTCTGGTGCTGCTTATCAGTGGTACGCTGATTGTGGGCGGCGCAGTACTGTTCGCACTGCTGGAGTGGAACAACCCGGAAACCATCGGGACGTACACGGTATGGGAAAAGATTCTGGCCTGTCTCTTCCAGTCGGTGACCTGCCGGACGGCAGGGTTTGCTTCCATCTCTCAGGGCGGATTGACAGAGCCTTCACAGGCTGTGTCGTCGCTGTTAATGCTCATCGGCGGTTCTGCCGGTTCCACCGCCGGCGGTATCAAGACGGTTACAGTCGGTATTTTGATTCTGGCAACCCTCAGCGCTGCACGGGGCCGCTCTAGGGTGACGGTGTTCCATCGGACCATTTCCCAGGAACAAATCCGTCAGGCCATGACGGTGATGCTGCTGATGGTGGCGCTGGCATTCGGCGGGGCTGTCTATCTCAGTGCTTGCAGCGGATTCACCTTTACCCAGTGCTTCTATGAAACGGCGTCAGCCCTGGGTACCGTGGGATTGACCACAGGTATCACACCCCTATTGGATGTGGGTCCCAAGATTCTGCTCATTATATTTATGTTCTTCGGACGGGTGGGCATTACCACCATCAGCCTGGGCTTCTTAATGAGCAGCCAGGTGCAGGAGCGATACCACTACGCCGAGACGAAAGTGCTCATTGGATAGGAGAGACCATATGAAAACGTATATTGTCATCGGCCTGGGCCGGTTCGGCACCTCCGTGGCCACGCGGCTCTATGAGCTGGGCAATGAGGTCCTGGCCATCGATGCCAAAGAGGAAAACATTCAGCAGATTTCCGACCGGGTGACCCACGCCGCCGTGGGTGACGCCCGGGACGAAGCGGTGCTGCGGGCCCTTGGCGTGCGGAATTTTGAATGCGCCATTGTGGCCATCGGTGAGGATTTGGCCGCCAGCATTCTCATTACACTGACCTTGAAGGAGCTGGGGGTTCCGGCGGTCATCTGTAAGGCCAGCAACGAAGCGTACAAGCGGGCGCTGGAAAAGGTGGGAGCCGACCGTGTCGTGATTCCTGAACGGGAAATGGCGGCCAAATTGGCACAAAACCTGTCTTGCTCCAATATTCTGGACTTTATCGAGCTGTCCGACACCTACGGCATCGCAGATGTGGCCGTGCCGGAGAGCTGGGTGGGAAAATCCATCCGGGAACTCAATGTCCGAGCCAAATACGGCATCAACGTTTTGGCCGTCAAGGTCAACGGTAAGCTTCAGGTCATGCCCAGTGCCGACGCCCATATGGAGCCCGGTACTGTGCTGGTGGCTATGGGCACCAATGAGCAGCTGGCCAAGCTGCAAAAGCGATGAGGGAAGAGCGGATTACCAGCCGTCAGAACCCCCTGCTGCGGCATGTGAAAAAGCTGCTGACCTCCCGCAGCTACCGGCAGCAGTGCGGGGAATACGCCGGAGACGGTACGAAGCTGCTGGAAGAGGCGCTGCGCTGGGACGCCGGCGTAAAAATCATTATTGCTGCGGAGAATGTGGCGCTGCCGCCGGTACCGGATACGGTACGGGTGGCGCGGGTGCCCATGGACGTTATGGAGAGCGTCTCCCAGATGCAGACGCCCCAGGGGGCCATATTCCTCTGTGATCTGCCGCAGCCGGAGCCGCTGCATCTCACCAGCAGCTGCCTGATTCTCGACGGCATTCAGGACCCGGGCAACGTAGGAACGATCCTGCGGACCGCTGACGCCATGGAAATACCGGTGGTGCTGGCCGAAGGGTGCGCCGACCCGTACAGTCCCAAGACGGTCCGGGCCACCATGGGCGCCATTTTTCGGACCCGGCCCCAGATGGCAGGGCGGGAAGAGATTGCCGCAGCCTGCCGGGCGGCGGAGATTCCACTGATTGCCACGGCCCTGTCGGAGCGGTCTGTGGATATACGGACGCTGCCCTTGGAGCGGGCGGCGGTGGTCATCGGCAGCGAAGGCCGGGGCGTCAGCCCGGAACTGCTGGCCCTGTCTCAGCAGCAGGCCATTATCCCCATGAATCCCCGCTGTGAATCCCTCAATGCCGCTGTGGCGGCTACCATTGTGCTCTGGCAGATGCGGGGAATGCGATAAGAGAGAGAAAAAGGAGGGGCGGCCATGCTCTATTGGATTTGGCTGACAACCCGAAAAGGCATAGGAAACCGGACCATTCAGAAAATCCTTTCCTGTTTTGAAACGCCGCAGGATGTCTATCACGCCGGTGAGGCCGAATACCGCCGGGCTGGACTGACGCCGAAAGAGATTGAGGCGCTGCTGGATAAATCCCTGGAGGAACCGCGGCAGATTTTGCGCTCCTGTGCCCGGAAGGAGATCCACATTCTCACATTGCAGGATGTGGCCTATCCCCAACGGCTGCGCAACATCGAGGACCCGCCTGCGGTTCTGTATTATACTGGTGTTTTACCGGCGTTGGACGATGAACCGGTCATTGCCATCGTCGGTTCTCGCCACTGTTCACCCTATGCCATGGCCTGTGCCAAGCGGTTGGGTTACCAGATTGCCATGAGTGGCGGCATTGTTGTCTCCGGTATGGCCCACGGCGCGGATGCCATGGCTATGACTGGGGCCATCCCCACGGGGCGTATGGTCATCGGTGTGCTGGGCTGTGGACTGGATATCGTCTACCCGGCCAAGAACCGGCAGATTTATAATGATCTCCGAGCTCACGGTTGTCTAATCAGCGAATACCCGCCGGGTACGCCGCCGCGGGGCAGCAATTTCCCGGTCCGTAACCGAATTATCAGCGGCCTTTCCTGTGGCGTGGTCATCGTGGAAGCGCCCGCCAAAAGCGGTGCGCTGATTACGGCTCAACATGCCCTGGACCAGGGGCGGGATGTCTTTGTGGTGCCTGGCAACGCTGGTGTCACCACCTGTGCCGGCAGCAACCGCCTGTTAAAGGAGGGTGCGGCCCTGGTGGAGGACGGCTGGGACGTCATGCAGGAGTATGAACACCTCTATCCCAACCGGATTCGCCGGTACAGCGCCAAATTCACGTTTGCAGGAGCCAAGGAAGCGCCGCGGCAATATCTGCGGGAGGAGAACGAGGAAGAAGACGCGTTTTTCCCACCGCCGGAACCAGAGACAAGACGGCAGACGCCTGCTGTCACGGAGCAGCAGACCGTAGCCAGCCCTACCGGGGGAAAGAGACGGTCCGACAAAAAATCCGTTGACAAGGAGAAATCGGACGGGTATATTGACGTACAAGCCATCCTTGACCGGGTGACGCCCGACGAGAAGAATATTCTGCTGCATTTGGAGCGGCCCCTGTGCCTCGATGAATTGGCCGCCGCCTGTGGTATGGATACCAGCGCCGTCCTGGCGTCGCTGACCATGTTGGAGATCAAGCAATATATCCGGCGGCTGCCCGGCAACCGCTACGAGCTGGCCAGGGACCAGTCATAAACAATAATCCTGCCGGTGGATACCGGCAAGTTGGAGGAACGTACATGGCGAGCGAACAGACGAATCTTGTGATCGTGGAGTCCCCGTCCAAGGCAAAAACCATTGGAAAGTATCTGGGGCCCAAGTATCAGGTCAAGGCCTGCATGGGTCACCTGCGGGACCTGCCCAAAAGCAAGATGGGCGTCGATTTTGAAAATAATTTTGAACCCCACTATATCCCCATGAAGGGCAAGGAAGCAGTCATTGCCGATTTGAAAAAAGCGGCCAAGGGCAGCGAGAACATCTATCTGGCAACTGACCCGGACCGGGAGGGCGAGGCCATTTCCTGGCATCTGAAAACCCTATTGAACATCCCCGACGAAAAGACATTGCGGGTAACGTTCAACGAAATTACGAAAAACGTGGTCACCAAGGCCATTGCATCGCCCCGGGGCATCGATTACGATTTGGTGGATGCCCAGCAGGCCCGGCGGATTTTGGACCGCATTGTGGGCTATCAGCTGAGCCCTCTGCTGTGGAAGAAGGTCCGCCGGGGCCTGTCTGCCGGACGGGTCCAGTCGGTGGCTACCCGCATGGTGGTGGACCGGGAAAATGAAATCCGTGCCTTTGAGCCGCAGGAGTATTGGACGCTGGACGTGGTGCTGGAGCGGATGGGCAAGCCCGGCAAGTTCCAGGCCCGGTTCTACGGGGACCCCAAAAAGCGGGAATTGAAAAATATTGAGGAAGTCCAGGCGGTGGTATCCTCTCTGGAGCAGGGCAGTTTCACCGTGGCCAGCGTCAAGCGGTCCGAGAAGAAGCGTTCTCCCGCGCCGCCCTTCATTACTTCCACCCTCCAGCAGGAGGCATCCCGGAAGCTGAATATGACCCCCAAACGTACCATGGCCATTGCCCAGCAGTTGTATGAAGGCATCGATATCACCGGCGAGGGTACATTGGGTCTGATCACCTATATGCGTACCGACTCCACCCGTCTGTCTGACGACGCCTTGGAGGCGGCTAAGGAATTTATCACCAGCCGTTACGGTGCAGCCTATCACAACGGCACGTACCGGCAGTTCAAAACGAAAAATGCCGCCCAGGATGCCCACGAAGCCATCCGCCCCAGTAATGTGCGTCTGGACCCGGAGACTATTGCCGGCGACCTGACCAAGGATCAGTACCGGCTCTATAAGCTGATTTGGAGCCGCTTTGTAGCCTGCCAGATGGCCAACGCCCTCTATGATGCCATTGCCATCGAAGCCACCTGCGGCGACAACGTGTTCCGGGCCAACCACCAGAGTCTGAAATTCGCCGGCTTTACCGCCGTCTATGAAGAGGGAAAAGACGATGAAGCCGAGGAAGTTCAGTCCCCGTTGCCGGATTTGACCGAGGGCGAGCCTTTGAAGCGGGTAGACACCATGCAGGACCAGCATTTCACCCAGCCCCCGGCCCGGTATACCGAGGCCACCTTGGTTCGTGCCATGGAGGAGAAGGGGGTGGGCCGTCCGTCCACCTACGCCACCATCATTTCCACCATTGAGGACCGGGAGTACGTCATCAAGCAGGATAAACGTCTGTCGCCCACACCCTTGGGTGAGGTAGTCAACGGCCTGATGGTGGAGCGATTCAATGACATTGTGGACGTGGAATTCACCGCCGGTATGGAGCAGAAGTTGGATCAGGTGGAAGAAGGTAAACTGCCCTGGAAGCAGGTTTTGGCCGATTTCTACACGGATTTCAGCAAAGAACTGGCCGACGCCGAGGAGGCGCTGAAGGACGTGCGTCTCAAGGTACCGGAGGAGGTCACCGACGAGATTTGCGAGGTCTGTGGCCGGAATATGGTGGTCAAGACGGGCCGGTTCGGCCGGTTTCTGGCCTGCCCCGGTTACCCGGAGTGTAAGAATACGAAGCCCATTGTGGAGCGGATGCCGGGCCGGTGCCCCAAATGCGGCAGCGGTATGCTCAAGCGCAAGTCCAAAAAGGGCTATGCTTATTATGCCTGCGAGCAGGGCGCCGAGTGTGGCTTTATGTCCTGGGATGTGCCTACGGAGCTGGATTGCCCTGTCTGCGGTCAAACCATGTTCAAGAAATCGGGCCGCGGTCATATGAAGCCCTTCTGTATCAATGAGAAGTGTGAAAACTTCCTGCCGGAGGACCAGCGCGGCTATCGAAAGAAGCCGGGACAGGCGGCCGCCGAGGCGGAAAATCAGACGGAGGGCGAAACCGCTGCTGCTGAGACCGAGGAAGCACCCGCCAAGAAGACGGCGGCTAAGAAATCCACTGCGAAAAAGACATCGACGGCCAAGAAGACCGACGAAAAGAAGAGTACTGCCGCAAAAAAGGCGACAACCGCAAAAAAGACAACGGCCACAAAAAGGACGGCCAAGAAGCAGAATGAGGACGGCGAGAAAGGAGAGACCGCATGAGAACTGTGACCGTAGTGGGCGCGGGCCTGGCCGGATGCGAGGCTGCGTGGCAGCTGGCCCAGCGGGGCATCGATGTGGAATTGATAGAAATGAAGCCCCACAAGATGACACCGGCCCATCACAGCGCGGACTTTGCCGAGCTGGTCTGCTCCAACTCTCTGCGGGGAGACCGTCTGGAAAATGCTGTGGGTTTGCTGAAAGAGGAGCTGCGCCGCTGCGGCAGCCTGATTCTCCAGTGTGCGGAGGAAACCCGCGTGGAGGCGGGCGGCGCGTTGGCGGTGGACAGACACGGCTTTTCGGCCCTGGTGACAGAGCGTATCCGCAGCCACCCCCAAATCCATGTGACGGAAGCGGAGGTGACGGATGTGCCGGAGGGCCCCGTCATTATCGCTACGGGTCCGCTGACCAGCGACGCTCTCAGCGAAGCCATTCACCGCTATTTCGGCGGCGCGGAGTATATGAATTTCTTTGATGCTGCCGCGCCTCTGGTGGCTGCGGAATCCATTGATATGGAGCAGGCATGGTTTGCCTCCCGGTATGACCGGGGGACCGCCGATTATATCAACTGCGCCATGGACCAGGAGCAATATCTGGCCTTTGTGGAAGCGCTGAAAACGGCGGAGGAGGCCGAGGTCCACGGCTTCGAGGATAAAATGGTGTTTGAGGGCTGTATGCCTGTGGAGGTCATGGCTCGCCGGGGCGTGGATACGCTGCGTTACGGACCGTTGAAGCCGGTGGGATTGAAAAATCCCGCCACCGGTACGGAACCCTATGCTGTGGTGCAGCTGCGCAAGGACAACGCCGCTGGTACGGTCTATAATCTGGTGGGCTTCCAGACCCACCTGCGATTCCCAGAGCAAAAGCGGGTATTCTCCATGATTCCGGCGTTGCGTAACGCGGAGTTTGTCCGGTACGGTGTCATGCACCGCAATACGTTCCTCAATTCGCCCCAACTGCTGGACCGGTACTATGCCGACCGGCGGAACCCGCTGGTGGCGTTTGCCGGACAGATGACCGGTGTGGAGGGCTATGTGGAGTCCACGGCGTCCGGATTTCTGGCGGCTCTGGCCATGGCAGCCAAGGTCCAGGAAAAGCCCTTGCCGGACTTTTCCAGAGAGACGGCCATTGGCGCACTGGCCTGGTACATCAGCGAGGGCAGCGTAGGCGAGTTCCAGCCTATGAATGTGAATTTCGGCATCATCGAGCCCCTGGGCTACCGGGTCAAGGGCAAGGCCAACAAAAATCTGGCCATTGCCAACCGGGCCCTGGAGCGGATTGACGCCATGTTACCAACACTGTGAGAAAGGAGCGCGGTCATGAGAATCATCATTGATGCCATGGGCGGCGATAACGCCCCCAATGCCATCGTCTCCGGCGCTGTGCGCGCAGCCCAGGAATTGAATACCGAGGTGGTCCTGGTGGGCCGCGGCGCGGACATCCTCAAGGCGCTGGAGCAGCAGGGCATTACCAACCTGCCCAAGGGCGTGGAAGTGGCCAATGCCGAGGACGTGGTGGATATGCACGATGATCCGTCCACGGTGGTCCGCAAGCGCCGTGACTCCTCCATGGTGGTGGGTCTGCGCATGCTGTCGGAGGGCAAGGGCGATGCCTTTATTTCTGCCGGCAGCACCGGCGCTGTCCTGACGGCAGCTACCCTTATCGTCAAACGCATTCCCGGTATTCGCCGGGCAGCCATGGCGCCCATTCTGCCCACGGCCACGGGCCGCTGCGTTCTGATCGACTGCGGTGCCAATGCCGAGTGTACACCGGAATTCCTCCTGCAATTTGCCTGTATGGGCTCCTTTTACGCCAAGACCACGCTGGGCATTGACAATCCCCGTGTGGGTCTGCTGAATATCGGCGCGGAAGACTCCAAGGGAACCGAATTGCAGCGTCAGACCTACAGTCTGCTGCAACGGCTGTCGGAGGCGGGAGCCATTCAGTTTATCGGAAACGTGGAGGCGCGGGATGTGCCCCTGGGCGGCGCCGATGTGGTGGTAGCCGACGGTTTCTCTGGAAACATTCTTCTGAAAACCATGGAGGGTACGGCCAAACTGGTCACCGGGGAAATGAAAAAGGTGTTTCTCCAGAACGGCCTGACAAAACTGGCTGCCCTGATCTGCAAAAAGGGCTTGGGAGAATTGAAACAGAAAATGGACTACCGGGAAGTGGGCGGTACGCCGTTCCTGGGGGTCACCAAGCCTGTGATCAAGGCCCACGGATCTTCCGACGAGCTGGCCGTGTTCCATGCGGTGCGGCAGGCGGTGGAGACGGTCCAAAGCGACCTGGTGGGGGCCATCGAGGCTAATATGGAGTATCTGACCGTTCCAAAGGAGTTGGACCATGCTGAGTGAATTGGAAAAGGCGTTGGGCTATACCTTCCGGGACCGGCGGCTGCTGGAAAATGCCCTGGCCCATAGCTCTTACGCCAATGAAAAGTGGAAAAACAGTCTGGCCAGCAATGAGCGGCTGGAATTTTTGGGAGATTCCATCCTGGGATTTGTGGTGGCGGAGTATTTGTACCGCAAGTGCCCCGACCATCCCGAAGGCGATCTGACCCGGATGCGGGCCGATCTGGTCTGTGAGGTGAGCCTGGCCCAGGTGGCGGCCAAGCTGGGCCTGGGCAAGCATTTGCTGCTGGGCCACGGCGAGGAGCAGGGCGGTGGACGTACCCGCAACAGCATCAATGCCGACGCTGTGGAGTCTGTCATTGCGGCGGCCTATTTGGACGGCGGCTTCCAGGCGGCTAAGGGCATCATTGACCGTCTGATTCTGACGGATGTGCCCAAGGGAAAGCCACGGAATTGCGACTATAAGACGGCGCTGCAGGAATTGGTTCAACGAAAGAAGAACCAGGTTTTAGCTTATACGCTGTTAACGGAGTCTGGCCCCGACCACGACAAGACCTTCCGGGTGGAAGTCACCCTCAATGGAGAAGTGGTGGGTATCGGCAGTGGTTCCAGCAAGAAGCGGGCCGAACAGGCGGCGGCGGAGCAGGCCATTGAAAAGCTGTATCCCAATGAATGAATCGATTACGGGCGCAGAGATCACTCTGCGCCCTTTTTGGAGGAACCATGGCGCGCAATCGTATTCTCCCCATTTTTGTGCCCCAACGGGGCTGTCCTCACCAGTGCGTCTTCTGTGATCAGCGGACGATTTCCGGTTGTCACCGTCCGGTGACGGCGGCGGATGTGACCCGGCTGCTGACCGAAGCCCTGCCCCTGGCAGGGCAGGGAATGGAGGTGGCCTTTTACGGCGGCAGCTTTACGGCCATTCCCGCAGAACAGCAGCAGGAATTACTGGACGCTGTAGAGCCGTTTCTCGAGACAGGAGCCGTCGCGTCGGTCCGGGTTTCCACCCGACCCGATGCCATTACACCGGAAGCGCTGGAGCGTCTGCGACGGGGCGGCGTCCGCACCGTGGAACTGGGGTGCCAGTCCATGGACGATGTGGTGTTGAACGCGTCCGGACGCGGGCATGGCAGGGAGGTGGTGGCTCCGGCGGTGGCCCTGCTGCGGCAGTACGGCTTTTCTGTGATTTTGCAGATGATGACTGGTTTACCGGAGCAGACTGATAAAAACGCGTTGGAAACAGCCCACGCGCTGGCGGCGTTGCAGCCGGACGGTGTCCGGCTCTATCCCACCGTGGTGGTCCGGGGCACAGCTTTGGCGGAACGGTATGCGGACGGGTCCTATCGTCCACAGACATTGGAAGAAGCGACGGCCCTGGGAGCGGAAATCCTGGAACTGTTCCTCCGCAGCGATATCCCTGTGCTGCGTATTGGCTTGCAGCCATCGGAGGAGCTGGCACAATCGGTGATGGCCGGACCATATCACCCGGCGTTGGGGGAACTGGTCAAAAGCCGCGTCTACCGCAACCGGGCCCAGGCGTTACTGGAGACGGTGCCGCCGGGCAGCAACGCGGTGCTGGCCGTTGCACCCAACCGTGTCAGTCTGATGACGGGGCAGAAACGGTGCAACGTCCACTGGCTGCGGCAGCGGTATGGTTTGAACAGCCTGCGGATCGTCCCGGAACCCATGGAAGATTGGGAAATCCGCTTGCAATCGTCGGAAAGTCTTGATAAAATAAACAGATAAAACCGTGGAAAGGGGATGGACGCACCGTGTACTTAAAATCGTTGGAGATGCAGGGCTTCAAGTCCTTCCCCGACAAGACTGTTGTGCAGTTCGGCCACGATATCACCGCCATTGTGGGCCCCAACGGCAGCGGCAAGTCCAACATCTCCGATGCTGTCAGTTGGGTCCTGGGCGAGCAGAGTTCCCGCAGTCTCCGGGGCGCTAAAATGGAGGATGTCATCTTCGGCGGCACAGCCAAGCGGGCCCAGGTGGGCTTTGCCGAAGCGTCGCTGCTGCTGGATAATGGCGACGGGTCCTTGCGGGTGGACGCGCCGGAGGTCATGATCACGCGCCGGTATTACCGCAGCGGTGAGAGTGAGTACTACATCAACCGGAAGTCGGCCCGTCTGCGGGACATCCACGAGCTGCTGATGGACACAGGCCTGGGCCGGGAGGGCTACTCCAATATCGGCCAGGGCCGCATTGATGAGATCCTGGCGGTCAAGAGCACCGACCGCCGGGAGATTTTTGAGGAAGCAGCGGGCATTTCCAAGTACCGCCACCGCAAGGAGGAAACGGAACGCCGTCTGGCGGGTACCGAGGATAATTTGCTGCGGATTGGCGATAAAATCGCGGAGTTGGAGCTGCAGCTGGATCCGCTGCGCCGGCAGGCGGAGCAGGCCAGGACGTATCTGGAATTGCGGCAAGCGCTGAAAGAACAGGAGACGGCTCTGTGGCTGGCTCAACTGGCACGATTGGGGGAGGCGGCCCGCAAGGCGCGGGACGACCACGCCGCCGCAGCCGACCAGCTGCAACAGGCTCATGAAGGACTGGAAGCCCTGTATGAAACGGCGGAGACGCTGGGTCAGGAATTGCGGGAGCAGGACCAGCGCACGGATGTCCTGCGCAGCTCCATCGATGGCCTGGAAAATACGCTCCACCGCTATGACAGTGAACAGGCGGTGCTGGAGACCAACCAAGCCAACCGCCAGGAAACGTTGGAGCAGATTGGACGGGAATTGGCCCAACAGGCGGACCGTTCTGGCGGCTTGCGCAGCCAGATGGCGGAACGGGAGACGCAGCTGGCAGAATTGCGGCTGCGGCAGAGCCAATGCGTCCTGGAACTGGCAGCCATGGAAGAAGCCCTGTCCTATTGGGAGCAGCAGGCCCAGGCGTCCCAGGCGCATCTGCATCAACTGCAACTGGAGCAAACGGCGGTGACGGCACGGATGGACAGCTGCCGTCGGGAACAGGAAATGCTGGAACAGTCCTTGACGGAGCAGGAGAACCGCAAGAGCGACCTGGTTCGACAGACGGCGGAAGCGGAAGCCAGACTAGCCGACGCGGTGGAACAGTGCAATCAGGCACAAAGACAACTGGAATCGGCCCGGCAGACGGCGACCGAAGCGGCCAATGCTGCAGCGGGTTACAGACAGCGGGCGGACAACCGCCGGGCCGCCCTGGAGACGGTACAGCAAAAGCGGACCGAATCGGGTAAGGTTCTGGATGCCGCTATGGCAAAGCTGCGGATGCTGTGGGAATTGGAGCAGGAGTACGAGGGCTTTTCCAAGGCGGTGCGCATTGTCATGCAGGAGGCGGAGCGGGGGCGGCTGGCCCATATCCACGGCCCTGTATCCAAACTGCTGCATACAGAGGAAGCGTATACCGTGGCCATGGAGACGGCCCTGGGTCCAGCTATGCAGCAAATCGTGGTTACAGCGGAGGAGGATGGCAAGGCCGCCATTGCACTGCTGAAGCGGCGCGACGGCGGACGGGCCACCTTCCTGCCCCTGGAAACCATCCGGGGCCGCCGGTTACAGGAGCGGGGTTTGGAACAATGCCGTGGCTTTGTGGGTGTCGCCGTGGACCTGCTGACCTGTGATAACCGGTATGGGGAGATTTTCTCCAATCTCTTGGGGAAAACCGTCATCGTAGAGAGTATGGATGATGCCATTGCTATGGCCCGCGCCTATGGGCACCGGTTCCGGATCGTCACGCTGGATGGTCAGGTGCTCCATGCCGGCGGCTCTATGACCGGCGGTTCCACAGCCCGTAATGTGGGCATTCTCTCCCGTGCCAATCAGTTACAGCGGTTGGAGAAAGAGACGGTGGAACTGCACCGGGAGCAGGAACGGCTGGACCAGGAATTGCGGCAGGCCCAGACAGCCCAATTTGAGGCGGACAATCAGCTGGCCCAATCGGAAACCCAGCTGCGAACGGCAGAGGACCAGGTGCTTCGTTTGGAAGGCGAAGTGCGCCAGCGGCAGTTGATGGCTGAGAATGCCGCCGAGCAGCTGGAGCAGCGCCGCCGGGAAGAGATGGCGGCGGATCAGGGACAGGCCGGAACCGCCCAACGACAGCAGGAGTTGACGGAGCAGCTGGCGAAGTTGTCCCAATGCCATGAGCAGCTGCAACAGCAGATTGTAGATGCGGAGACGGCCCACCAAGAAACGGCTTCCCAATATGCTGCCGCCCAGGAACATCATACGGCGCTGCGGCTGGAAGCGGCATCCCTGGAGACAGGGGAGACCACGGCCCGTGACGCGCTGGAACAGCTGACAGCGCTGCAAGACCAGCTGGAGGACCAGCGGGACGCCAAGCTGTTGTTGCAGGAGCAGCAGCAACGGGAGCTGCAAGCGTTTGCCGACCAAGCGCAGTCCATTGCCGCCCGTCGGGAGGGTGTGGTACAGACATTGGAGCAGAAGCGCGAGCAGCTGCGGCAGGCGTTGTCGGACCGGATGCAGCTGGAAGCCAGAAAAACCCGAACGGAGAAAGCCGCCCAGGAGCGAAACAAAGACATTCTGCTGCTGGAGCGGGAATGCGCCCGCCTGGAACAGAAGCAGACCACAGCGGAACTGGAGGAAAAACAGATCATCGACCGTCTGTGGGATACGTATGAGCTGACGCCTACCACGGCGGCGGCAGTGGCCGCGCCCATCCAGACCGACGCGGAGACCGGGCGGGAGATTCAAACCCTCAAGCGCAAACTCAGCGCCTTGGGCACTCCAAACCTGGGGGCCATTGAGGAATACGACCGGGTTTCCGAACGTCATGCGTTCCTGGACAGTCAGCGGCAGGACGTGCTGCAAGCCAAGGGAGAACTGACGGATATTATTGACTCTTTGACACGGGAGATGACGGAAATCTTTGTCCGGGAGTTTGGCCGAATCAATGCGCACTTCGCTGAAACGTTCCATGAGATGTTCGGCGGCGGCAAGGCCTCCCTGGAATTGGAAGACCCACAGGACCCGCTGGGCTGCGGTATTGAAATCCAGGTGCAGCCGCCGGGTAAGCAGCTGAAAACGCTGACGCTGCTTTCCGGCGGAGAGAAAGCCTTTGTAGCTATTGCATTGTATTTCGCTATTTTGCAGGTGCGGCCAACGCCGTTTTGTCTGCTGGACGAAATCGATGCGGCCCTGGACGACAGCAATGTCCATCGGTTTGCAACCTATTTGCGAAATCTGTGCCGGGAGACACAGTTTATTGTAATCACCCACCGGCGGGGCACCATGGAGGCGGCAGATGTCCTCTACGGTGTCACCATGCAGGAACAGGGTGTTTCCACCATCCTCCATATCGATATGGAGCAAATGACAAAAGAGCTGGGCATTTGACCGGCGGAAAAGGTAGGATACCATGGGATTTTTTGACAAAATCAAAACAGGACTCACCAAAACCCGCAAGGCCATGGAGTCGTCTCTCGGCGAGATTTTCTCCGGCTTTGCCACCATCGATGAGGAGTTCTATGAGGAACTGGAAGAAAGCCTGATTCTGGCAGACCTGGGCGTGGAGACCTCCACCAAAGCCGTGGAGCAGCTGCGCCGCCGGGTCAAGGAACAGAAGCTCAAAGACAACGACGCCGTCCGCAGCGCCCTCAAGGACATTCTGGTGGAGATGCTGCAAGTGGGCGACACGGCCCTGAAAGCCACCACCAAACCGTCTGTGGTGCTGGTTATCGGTGTCAACGGCGTGGGCAAGACCACCACCATCGGCAAAATGGCCAACCATCTGCGGGAAGAGGGGAAAAAGGTCCTGCTGTGCGCTGCTGATACCTTCCGGGCCGCCGCGGCCGACCAGCTGGAAATCTGGGCAGAGCGCAGCGGTGTGGAGATTGTCCGCCAGCACGAGGGCGCCGACCCGGCCTCGGTGGTCTATGATGCCATCGCCGCGGCACGGGCCAGGGGCACTGATATCATTCTCTGTGATACGGCGGGACGGCTCCACAACAAGCAGAATCTTATGAACGAGCTGGGCAAGATTGCCCGTATTCTGGAGCGGGAATTGCCGGAGGCTGACAAAGAGGTGCTGCTGGTGCTGGACGGTACCACGGGGCAGAACGGCCTCATTCAGGCCAAGCAGTTCCAGGAGATTGCCGGCGTCACCGGCATGGTTCTGACGAAGCTGGACGGTACGGCCAAGGGCGGCATTGTCATCGCTGTGGCCGATGTGCTGCAAATTCCTGTGAAGTATATCGGCGTCGGCGAGCAGATTGACGATTTGATGCCCTTTGACGCCCGTGCATTTGTAGACGCGCTGATTTAAAGGAGGGTCACCATGCGAATCGATGGAAGAACCAACGACGCCATCCGGCCGGTGAAGCTGACCACAGGCTTTTCCAAATTTGCCGAGGGAAGCTGTCTCATTGAGATGGGCAATACCATGGTTTTGTGCTGCGCTTCGGTGGAAGAGCGGGTGCCGCCCCACGTACAGTCCGGCGGATGGATTACAGCAGAGTATTCCATGCTGCCCCGGGCCAATCGGGAACGGACCAAGCGGGATGTCAGTAAATTGAAGCTGGCTCCCAGAAGCGCAGAGATTCAGAGGTTGATTGGCCGTGCGCTCCGCAGCGCTGTGGACCTGGAGCTGTTGGGAGAACACACCATTACCATCGACTGCGATGTGCTCCAGGGCGACGGTGGTACCCGCACCGCCTCTGTTACCGGCGGTTTTGTGGCCTTGGCTCTGGCCTGCCGCAAGCTGCTGGAGGAGGGGAAGATTGAGGCCATGCCCCTCAAAGGCTATGTGGCGGGCATATCTGCCGGTATTGTCCATGATGAACTGCTGTTGGACCTGTGCTATGAGGAAGACTCCAACGCCATGGTGGATTTAAACTGCGTTATGAGTGACGATGGCCGCATGATTGAATTGCAGGGAACCGGCGAGGAACGGCCCTTTACCTTGGAGGAGCAGCAAGCATTGGTCCGACTGTGCGCCAAGGGCAACGCTGAGCTCCACGCCATGCAGAAGGCGGTACTGGGGGAACTGGTATGAAACTGGTATTGGCAAGTAAGAATAAAGGAAAGCTGCGGGAATTGCAGGCCATGCTGCGGGACACACCGGTGGAGGTGCTGCTGGAGTCCCAGGTGGGCATTGACCTGGAGGTGGAGGAGACGGGCACGACCTTCGAGGAAAACTCCCGTCTCAAGGCCATGGCGGTGATGCAGGCCAGCGGCCTGCCGGCCATTGCCGATGACAGCGGCCTGGTGGTGGATGCACTGGACGGTGCACCCGGCGTTTACTCGGCCCGATACGGCGGCCTGGACAGCGACGCGGCCCGGACGGCTTATCTGCTGAAAAATATGGAACAGGTGCCCAATGACCGGCGGACCGCCCGGTTCGTCAGCGTCATCACCGCCTGTTTCCCGGATGGCCGGGAGATTCAGGTCCGGGGTGAATGTGAAGGCATTATCACCAGAGAAGTCCGGGGAGATGGCGGCTTCGGCTATGATCCCATCTTTTTGGTGCCGTCCCTGGGGCAGACCTTCGGAGAACTGCCCGCCGAAGAAAAAAATCAGATTTCGCACAGAGCCAAAGCTCTGGAACGGTTTACAGAACAATTAAACAAGGAGTTACAATATGCTGACAAGTAAGGAACGGGCGGAGCTGCGCTCCAAGGCCAATACGCTGGACACGGTTTTGATGGTGGGCAAAGGCGGCGTGACGGAAAACGTCATCGCCCAAGCGGAAACGCTGCTGGACGCCCGGGAACTGGTCAAGGGCCGGGTTCTGGAGACGGCGATGATGAGCGCCCGGGAGGTGTCCGACGCCATCTGTGAAGCCACCGGCGCTGACGGTATCCAGTGCGTAGGCTCCAAGTTTGTCATCTACCGGTTTTCCAAAAAGCTGGAGGCCCAGCGCCAGGCGGAGCGGGCCAAGGAGAAGGCCAAGGCCAAAGCGGCCAAGAAGGTCAACCCTGTCCGGGCCGGTGTCCAGGCCCGCCGCAAGAAGGCCAGAGAAGAGCGGGAGAAGCGCAACGCCTATTTCAAAGAAGCCGCCATTGCCGCGGCCAAGGAACGCAGAAAATAAGGAAACCGCCGGAGGCGGTACCAAATTTTAAGAATTGGGGGCGTGTGGTATGGGAAGAATCGGTATATATGGCGGCAGCTTTAATCCGCCCCATGTGGGCCATACACTGGCCATGCGGGAAATGGTGCGGGCGCTGGATCTGGATCGGCTGATCCTGATCCCGGCTCTGGCGCCGCCCCACAAGAAACTGGAGTCCGGATCGCCCGACGCCGAGACACGGCTGGAAATGCTGCGTCTGGCAACAGAGGGGATGGAACGGGTGGTTATCGACGACCAGGAATTGCGGCGGGATGGACCCAGCTATACATCGGATACGGTGCACGCGCTGCACAAGCGGTATCCCGACGACCGATTGTATTTGCTGATGGGAACCGACATGTTTTTGTCCTTTGACAGCTGGCACAAGCCGGAGAAAATCTGCCGTTACGCGGCGTTGGCTGTGGTCCATCGGGAAACAGCGGACCCGGCTTTGACAGGGAAAATGCAGGAGCAGGCCGAAAAACTCCGGAAGCAGTTTGACGCCGAAGTGGTGGTGCTGGATAATCAGGTGGAGGATATGTCCTCCACAGAAACACGCCGCATGCTGCACTTTCAGTGTGCCGACACGTATTTGGCGCCGCGCCTGCTGGAATATATCCGGCAGAAAGGGCTTTATGGCACGGCGGAAAACTGGAAAAATCTTCCCTTTGAACAGCTGCGGAAAATCAGTCTCTCCCTCCACAACCCTAAGCGGGTCCCCCATGTGATTGGCTGCTGTGAGACGGCGGCCCGGCTGGCCCGCCGGTGGGGAGCCGACGAGGCCATTGCGGCCCGCTGCGGCATTCTGCACGATGTGACAAAGGCCCTTGGCAAAAGAGCACAGTTGCTATTGTGTGAAAAATATGGTATTATGACTAACGCATTTGAGCGCGAAAATTATAAATTGCTCCATTCCAGGACCGGAGCCGCGGTGGCCCGTCATATTTTCGGTGAATGTGACGAAGTGTATGATGCCATTTATTGGCACACCACCGGCAAGGCGAATATGACCCTGATGGAGAAAATCCTCTATATTTCGGACTATATGGAGCCCCAGCGGAGCTTTGACGGTGTGGAGACCCTCCGGGAATTGACGGAGCGGGACCTGGACGCGGCGCTGCTGTGCGGGTTCGAGATGTCCATCGCGCTGCTGGAAAGTGAAGGCAAAGCCCTGGACCGTTATACGGTTGAGGCGCGAGACTATTTACAGAGCGAAAGGACAAAAGAATGAAGCTTTTCGGAGGAAAACACACAACCAAACAGACGGGCGGCCAACGGACTGCCAAGAGCAGCCCAGCGCCTTCCAAGGCACAGCAGAAGACGCCCGCTCCGCATACTGCGCCCAAGGCGCAGCAGAAACCGAATGCAGCGGGCGCTTCTGGCAAGCCGCACCGGCTCAACGGTACCCAGCGGGGATTGATTCTGCTGGGTGTTGCGTTGGTGGTGTTGGTGGCTGTGATTGTTGGTGTGGCCAAAGCGGTGATCAAGCCGCCGGAGCGGCCTGGTACCAATCAGAGCACCAGCCTTTCCAAGGACCAGGGACAGAAGAAGCCGGCCTTTACCTATATCAATGACGATGGGGAAGAGGTGGAAGCCCAGTTTGAAGCACCGGGCAGTCTGGTGGATGGTGTCTATAACATTCTGGTGGTGGGTACCGACAAGGGCAGTTTCCTGACCGATACCATTATGATTGCGCATATGGATACCGTGGAGCATACCGTGGCGCTGATGAGCGTTCCCCGTGATACGCTGGTTTACGGTAATTATTCTGTTCCCAAGATTAACTCCGTCTACGGCGGCGCTGGCGGTGGGGACGAGGGCATTGAAGCGCTGCGTCAGATGTTGGCCTCCATGCTGGGCTTCGAGGTGGACGGCTATGTGGAAGTGAATCTGGAAGCCTTTGTGGAAATTATCGACCTTATGGGCGGTGTCACCTTTGACGTGCCGCAGAGAATGTACTATTCCGACCCGTCCCAAAACCTGTATATCGATCTCTATCCCGGCAAGCAGACGTTGACCGGTGATCAGGCCATTGGTGTAGTCCGCTACCGCTCCGGTTATGCCGCCGGCGATATCCGTCGGACGGAGGTCCAGCAGGCTTTTGTAAAGGCGGCGGCAGAGCAGCTGTTCTCCCTGAAAACGCTGGCCAATATCCAGCCTATTGTGGAATCTGCCATTAAACATGTGAAGACGGACCTGACCCTGGGCAATATGTTGTATTTTGCCCAGGAGGCATTGAAGTGCGACATGACCAAAATGGAGACCTTCACCCTGCCCGGTGCCGGTGTGTATATCAATGGCGGTTCCTACTATTCGCTGTATCCCAGTCAGGTGTTGGAAATCGTCAATGAATACTTCAATCCCTATAACGCGGATATTTCTCTGAGCAGCCTGCACATCCGTACCAGCGGCAATTCTTCCGGCGGCGGCTCCTCCTCCGGCAGCAGTTCTTCCGGCGGTTCCGGCAGTAGTTCCTCCGGTAGTTCCTCTTCCGGCGGCAGCTCTTCCGGCAGCTCCTCCAGTGGTTCCACAACCACCACCGAGCCGGAAGATACGGAGACGCCGGAGACGACAGACCCCAGCGTGACCAATCCCGGCACAACCGATCCTGGTACGACAGACCCCGGCACGACGGATCCCGGTACGACTGAGCCGGGCACCACCGATCCGGGAACCACCGATCCGGGAACCACCGATCCGGGAACAACGGACCCTGGCACGACGGATCCCGGTACCACGGACCCCGGTACAACCGATCCTGGTGCAACGGACCCTGGCACAACAGACCCCGGTACCACGGAGCCAGGAACGACCGATCCGGGAACAACGACGGATCCCGGTACTACGGACCCCGGTACAACTACGCCGCCGGATGGCGGTGAGACGTCCACCACCACGCCGGACCCGGTGGAGCCCACGGACCCCGGCAGCGGTTCTTCCGGCGTGGACGTTCTGGAACCGGCAGCCTGAGACAGGGGCGAGCAAACACAAGATAAAACATCGGAAGGATGATGGAATTGTTAACACCGAAAGAGGTCGCTCTCGCGGCCGCCAAGGCATTGGATGATAAGAAAGGCATTGATATCAGACTGCTGGCCATTACGGATGTCTCCACCCTGGCCGATCACTTTTTGATCTGCACCGGCAGCTCCAATACCCATGTCAAGACCCTCTGCGACGCCGTGGAGGAAACGCTGGATAAGCTGGGGGAGCCGGTGCTCCGCCGGGAAGGCCATCGCAGCGGCACCTGGGTGCTGCTGGATTTCGGCTGCCTGGTGGTCCATGTGTTCACCGACGAGACCCGGAAGTTTTACGATCTGGAACGGCTGTGGAACGATGCGACGCCGGTTCCGCTGGACGGCGTGATTACGGAATAAGAAGGAAGAAGAGAGACAATGAAGTACGATTTTACAGCCATTGAAAAGAAGTGGCAGGCCAAATGGATGGAGACCAAGCCCTTTGCGGCGGTGACCGGCGGAGACAAGCCCAAGTTCTACGGTCTCATTGAGTTCCCGTACCCCTCCGGCCAGGGCCTCCATGTGGGCCATGCCAGACCGTATACGGCCATGGACGTGGTGGCCCGCAAAAAGCGTATGGAGGGCTATAATGTCCTGTTCCCCATGGGCTATGACGCGTTTGGTCTGCCCACGGAGAACTATGCCATCAAAAACCATATCCATCCGGCTAAGGTAACCCATGACAATATTCTGAACTTCCGCAGCCAGCTGCAAATGCTGGGCTATTCCTTTGACTGGGACCGGGAGATCAACACCACCGAGCCCAGCTACTATAAGTGGACCCAGTGGATTTTCCTGCAGCTGTGGAAGCACGGTCTGGCCTACAAGACTACCATGCCCGTCAACTGGTGTACTTCCTGTAAGTGCGTCCTGGCCAATGAGGAAGTGGTGGACGGTGTTTGTGAGCGCTGCGGTTCTCCCGTCATTCGCAAGGAGAAGAGCCAGTGGATGCTCCGTATCACCAAGTACGCCCAGCGTCTCATTGACGATCTGGACGATCTGGACTTTATTGAGCGGGTCAAGACCCAGCAGAAGAACTGGATTGGCCGTTCCACCGGCGCCGAGGTGACCTTCAAGGCCACCACCGGTGATGAGATTGTGGTGTTCACCACCCGGCCGGATACCCTGTTCGGCGCTACCTATATGGTGCTCTCTCCTGAGCATGAGCTGGTAAAGCGCTGGCTGGAGAGCGGCAAGCTGCACAACGCCGATGATGTGAAGGCGTATCAGGCTGCCGCTGCTTCCAAGTCTGACCTGGAGCGGACGGAGCTGAACAAGGAGAAAACCGGCGTCTGCCTGGACGGCGTCAAGGGCATCAACCCTGTTAACGGCAAGGAGATTCCCATCTTCATTTCTGACTATGTCCTGGCCACCTACGGCACTGGCGCCATTATGGCTGTGCCTGCCCATGATGACCGTGACTGGGAGTTTGCCAAGAAGTTCGGCTGTGAGATCATCGAGGTGGTCTCCGGCGGCGAGGACGTGCAGAAGGCCGCCTTCACCGCCAAGGACGAGACCGGCATCCTGGTCAACTCCGACTTCCTCAACGGCATGACCGTGAAGGAGGCCATCCCCGCCATCACCAAGTGGCTGGAGGAGAAGGGCATCGGCCACGCCAAGGTGAACTACAAGCTGCGGGACTGGGTGTTCTCCCGCCAGCGGTACTGGGGCGAGCCCATCCCCATGGTGTACTGCGAGAAGTGCGGCTGGCAGCCCCTGCCGGAGGATCAGCTGCCTCTGGTGCTCCCCGACGTGGAGAGCTACGAGCCCACCGACGACGGCGAGAGCCCCCTGTCCAAGATGACCGACTGGGTGAACACCACCTGCCCCCACTGCGGCGGCAGCGCCAAGCGGGAGACCGACACCATGCCCCAGTGGGCCGGCTCCAGCTGGTACTTCCTGCGGTATATGGACCCCCACAATGACAAGGCGCTGGCTTCCAAGGAAGCGCTGGAATACTGGTCTCCTGTGGACTGGTACAACGGCGGTATGGAGCACACGACGCTGCACCTGCTGTACAGCCGGTTCTGGCATAAGTTCCTCTATGACATCGGCGTGGTGCCCACCAAGGAGCCGTACAAGAAGCGTACCAGCCATGGTATGATTCTGGGCGAGGGCGGCGAAAAGATGTCCAAGTCCCGCGGCAATGTAGTCAACCCCAATGATGTAGTGGAGCAGTACGGTGCCGACACCATGCGCACCTACATCATGTTCATCGGTGACTTTGAAAAGGCTGCCGCCTGGTCCAACGAGGCGGTCAAAGGATCCAAACGGTTCCTGGACCGTGTCTGGAATCTGGCGGAGAGCTGCTCCGACAGCGATGCCATCACCCCGGCCAATGAGTCAGCCATCCACAAGACCATCAAGAAGGTCACCGCCGATATTGACGACTTGAAGATGAACACGGCCATTGCCGCCATGATGACGCTGGTCAACACCTTCTCGGCCAACGGCTGTTCCAAGGGCGATATCCGCATTCTGCTGCTCCTCTTGAGCCCCTTTGCGCCCCATATGGTGGAGGAGCTGTGGGAGATGAAAGGCTTTGCCGCAGAGACCGGCAAAATGGCCTGCCAGGCCGATTGGCCCCAGTATGATGAGAGCAAGACCGTGGATGCCACAGTGGAGATGGCCATTCAGATCAACGGCAAGCTCCGCGGCACCATGCAGGCTGCCACCGACCTGGATAACAACGCCGTGATTGCCCAGGCCCATGCCACGGAGGTGGTCCAGCGGAACCTGGAGAAGCTGGGCGGCAAGATTGTCAAGACCATCGTAGTCAAGAACAAGCTGGTCAACGTCATCATCAAATAAATCAAATAAATTCAGAAAAAGTGCTTGACATTATGGGCGATTTTGCGTATAATATTCAAGCCATGGATATGGCCCTGAAAGCGTCCTGGATTGAACCGGACGCGTCGGAGGGAGGGAAATCAATGTCTGAAATTCACGTCAAAGAGAATGAATCTCTGGAGAGTGCTCTGAAGCGGTTCAAGAGAAGCTGCGCCAAGGCCGGCGTTATCGCTGAGGTCAAGAAGAGAGAGCATTACGTGAGCCCCAGCCTGAAGCGTAAGCAGAAGTCTGAAGCTGCTCGGAAGAACAAGAGAAAGTTCTATTGATCCCCTCTGTGATACAGTAGGCCAAGCGCCCTGCCAAACGGCAGGGCGCTTTTCCTATGTCTGGGAAGGAGCAGGGGCAGGGGCCATGGGAAATAGCGCCGCCTCTTGCAGAAGGCCCACGGCGGCAGCAAATCCGGCAGATTCCGCATCCTGCACTTTTTCGGCCATGGTTTCCGGCGTATCAAACAGCAATAGGGATGGACTGCCGTTCTCCCAGACCAGTTTGTACATGCAGCGCAAGGGCTCCCAAGGGTAGATACCGCCGGGGTCCCGGTGGAGAAACGCCTGAAGGTCCTGGGGGGACAGAAGGATTTCGTTGCCGACGGGGCAGGGAAGCGGCATCCGGCAACGCAGAGGCCGTAGTTCCAGCACACAGCGCCCCGGCCAGCGGGCGGCGGCCTGGGCCAGATGGTCCTCATACCGGCCGCTTACACAGGGGGACGGTACTAGAACGGCGCTGTGGGGCGCCGCGTCGGCACAAGTGATGGTGGTCCACATGGACAGTTTCGCCTCTTCGGCGGCGCGATCCAGCTGGGTTATCATTTGCAGCCAGAATTCTGTGGGCTTGCCGGAGACATCGCAGAGAAGCCCAGTGTGGCGGGCGGCAGCGTATTGGACGATCATCTGTACCAGTTCCGGCGTGGGCTCGTAGGCCGGCTGGGTGCTGTCCTGGAGCAGCAGCATGCAGGGAAACTCCGGCGCATCGCTGGGGGCCAGCAGAGCCGGGGTATCCGGTGCCAGCTGATAGCCCATACAGGCCAGATGGGCGGAGGCCGCAGCGGCCTCCGCCGCTTCCTCAGGAGAAAATGCCAGGTAGATGGGGATGGACAATTTACAAACCTCCTATGCCATGGTATAATCATTACAGAACGGCTGGTATCCTTTTATTTTCAGCCGTTTTTTCGCCCCTGTCGGGGCAACCGAAAAAACATGGCAGTATACCGCTCCGGCGCAGCCGTGCTGGTATATGCCGCATGATCTGTGTCGGTATCCGGCACTCTACTCTTATGAAAAAGTTGGTTGAAGTATGCCTGCATCTCTTTTGCCGCGATTGATCGTGGACCAATTGACCGATCTGACGCCGGAGCTCCTGGGTGAGTACGGCATCCGGTCGTTGTTTATGGATTTTGACAATACGATTGTACCGTACACCACCGATGTACCCACCGAGGCCATGGACCGCTGGCTCACGGCTATGCAGGAGTCGGAGATTTTCCTGTGCGTCGTATCCAACAGCCGGAACCAGCGGGTGGTGCGTTTTTGCAATGCCCATGGTCTCCACTGTGTGACCCGCTCCAGAAAACCATTCCAGAAAGGTATCCGGGAGGCGCTGACCCGCTACCATCTGGACCCCAAAACGACGGCGCTGGTGGGAGATCAGATTTTTACCGACGTGCTGGGTGCCAACTGCGGCGGTTTGACGTCGATTCTTGTCACGCCCATCCGCCTGCATAACATTTGGCTGAAGCTGCGGAACGTGGCGGAACAGCCCTTTATCTTCCTGGCCCGGGGCCGCCGCCGTTGAATTGGATATTTTTTGCGCCATTGGCGGGAATGGGCTTGCTTTTTTAAAGAAAATGGGATATCATATCATTAGCTATGTATGTTTGTAATTCAAACAGCCATGAACAGTGGCAGCAAGATTTAGGAGGAACATCAAAGTATGATTTCTGTCAGCGATTTTAGAAACGGCGTCACCTTCGAGATGGAAGGCAAGGTCATGCAGATCGTGGAATTCCAGCACGTGAAGCCCGGTAAGGGCGCTGCCTTTGTCCGCGTCAAGATGAGAAACGTCATCACCGGCGGCGTGACTGAGACCACCTTCAACCCCAACGACAAGTACCCCACCGCTTTCGTCGAGAGAAAGAAGATGGAGTACTCCTACTCCGACGGCGACCTGTACTACTTCATGGACATGGAGACTTTCGACATGATCCCCATCGACAAGAGTGTGCTGGACGACAGCTTCCGCTTTGTTAAGGAGAACGATACCTGCACCGTTCTGTCCTACAAGGGCAACGTGTTCGGCGTGGAAGCTCCCAACTTTGTTGATCTGGTTGTTACGGAGACCGAGCCCGGTCTGGCCGGCAACACTGCCACCAACACCCTGAAGCCCGCCACCGTGGAGACCGGCGCTGAGGTCCGCGTGCCTCTGTTCATCAACGAGGGCGACAAGATCACCATTGACACCCGTACCGGTGAGTACCTGAGCCGCGCCAAGGCCTGATTTGTATCATCCTATGTAAGCGAAAGGAGAAACTACCATGACGCTTTCTGAAAAATCCGCATATCTCAGAGGTCTGATGGAAGGCCTCAAGATCGACACCGACAAGGGCGAGGGCAAGCTGCTGTCCGCCATTGTGGATATGCTGGAGGACGTTTCCTACGCCATTTCCGATATCGAGGCTGACGCCCAGGCCGTTTCTGACGAGCTGGATCAGATCGAGGAGGAGCTGGACGCCATCGAGGAGTATCTGGACGGCGACGAGGACGAGGATGACGACTGCTGCTGCTGTGATGACGATGAGGATGACGAGGATGTGGACTTCGACTACGATGACGATGTCCTGTATGAGGTGAAGTGCCCCGTCTGCAATGAGATCATCACCATCGACGAGGATACCATTGCTCAGGGCTCCGTCTCCTGCCCCAAGTGCAACGAGACTTTGGAGTTCGAGGTGGACGAGGAAGAGTCTGAGGACTCCTGCTGCTGATTGCTCAACCGCATAAGATGATAGAACAAACGCCGGAGCAAATGCTCCGGCGTTTTTGCGCGATATGGGCTTAAAAATTCATTTCAAGGGAAAAGAATTGCTCAGGAGCTCTTCTTTTCCGCCAGTTTGGCACAGGCAGCAGTCAAGGCCTGAGACAGCTGATCAGGGCAGGATGTCTCCTTGAAACCGCAGTGGATACCCTGAAGACGGCGGATGACTTCGTCCACTTCCATACCTTCCACCAGAGCGCCGATTCCCTGCAAATTGCCATTGCAGCCGCCGGTGAATTCCACATTGCGGACCGTAGTACCGTCCAGATCAAAGTGAATCATTCTGGAACATACGCCCTTGGTCTTAAATTCAAATGTCATTGGTAGGTTCCTCCCATTTGATAGTCTGTTATTCTGTCAGATCACAATATGCGGCCGAACGGTACTGGCATAAATCATCAGGGGAGAGGATAACCTGTACCCCTCGCTGACCGGCGGAGACAGCAATTTCATCGCAGAGCTGGGCCGTTTCCTCCAGAAAGGTGGGGAAATCCTTCTTCATACCAATAGGGCTGCATCCGCCGCGGATATAGCCTGTCAGCCCCAGAAGCTCCTTAACCGGAACCAAATCCACCTTTTTTTCACCGGCAGCCTTGGCGGCCTTTTTCAGGTCGAGGGAACAGCAGACGGGAATGCAGAAAACGCAGCACCCATGCTTTTCTCCCCGAGCCACCAGGGTTTTGAATACGGTTTCCGGCTCCATGCCGATGCCCTCGGCGGCGTGCATACCGTTGAGGTCGTTTTCATCATAGTCATAGGACGCGGTACGATAGGGGATTTTCGCCTGATCCAATAGCCGCATCACATTGGTTTTTGTCATAAACAGCACCTCAATTTTTAATAATACCACAATTTGTCCATGGACGCAAGACGGGAAATGGCATGTTCTGTGGTTATGCGGCGCTACAGCGGGCATACTAGAGACGAACGCTGTATGGAGGTGTGACCACATGGAACAAGAGAAACAATGCCACGCAGAGCCGCAGCTGACGGAGCTGGGCGGCACCACAACGAGAACGAACGGGGGCACCATTTATACGCTGACCATCATCGGTCAGATCGAAGGCCATCAGGTGCTACCCGATACGGTAAAAACTACAAAATACGAACATGTGCTGCCTTTGCTGGCCTCCATTGAGGAGAGCGAGGAGATTGACGGGTTGCTGCTGTTGCTCAACACTGTCGGCGGCGACATTGAGGCGGGACTGGCCATTGCCGAACTGATTTCCGGTATGAAAAAACCTACTGTGTCCCTGGTGCTGGGCGGCGGCCATTCCATCGGTGTGCCTCTGGCCGTATCGGCAAAAAAATGTCTGATTGCCCCTTCGGCGGGTATGACCATCCACCCGGTACGGATTTCCGGCACAGTGGTGGGCGCACCGGCCACGTACCAGTATTTTAACCGGATTCAGGAGCGAATTGTGGAGTTTGTTACGGCAAATTCCCGGATTAAACGGGATAAATTTCTGGAGTATATGATGGCTACCGGGGAACTGGCATCCGATGTTGGTACAGTGATTTACGGTAAAGAAGCGGTGGACTGCGGCCTGATTGACAGCCTGGGAAGTCTGGGGGACGCGCTGGAAGTTCTGCACCGTCAGATTGAAGAACAGGCTGGAAAGCAACCTGCAAAAAAATGACTTGGGAAAGTTGTGGAATTTCTCCTGTAGTTGTGATAAACTATACGGTGAGTTTATAAACAACTACAGGAGGATATTTCATGAGTTACATCTCTGCCATCATTCTGGGTTTGGTGCAGGGCGTCGCGGAGTTCCTGCCCATCTCCAGCTCGGGACACCTGTCGCTGTTTCAGCACTTTTTTCAGCTGACCGATGTGGAGCATGACCACATGTTTTTTAGCGTGCTGCTGCATCTGGGCACGCTGGTGGCCGTATTCTTTGCATACCGCAGGGATATCGCTGAGCTGCTGCGGGAGTTTTTCTGCATGGTGCATCTGCGCAAACTGCCCCAGGGCCAAACACCGGACATTCCGGCCCGCCGCATGATTCTGATGATTATTGTGGCCACCCTGCCGTTGCTGCTGGTGTTCCCCATCAAGGACCGGGTGGAGCTGCTGTATCAGAACACCTTTTTTATTGCCTTTGCACTGGTGCTGACCGGTACGCTGCTGTTTGTGTCGGACCGGATGCCCAGAGGTCACAAGACGGCTGGAACTGCCACCATGGGTGATGCCATTTTGGTGGGCTTGGCGCAGGCGGTGGCCGTGGTGCCGGGCCTGTCTCGTTCCGGTACCACCATTTCCGCCGGTATGGCCAGAGGCTTTGACCGTACATATGCAGTGAAGTTCTCTTTTCTCATGTCCATTCCCGCCGTCCTGGGCGCCAATATTCTCAGCATTGTGGACGCAGTAAAGGCGGGCATTGACACGTCTCTGCTGCCCATGTATCTGGTGGGCGTGCTTGTGGCTATGGTCTCCGGCTATGCGTCCATCAGCCTGCTGCGGTTTATTTCCCGTAAGGGCCGGTTCGGCGGCTTTGCCTATTATTGCTGGGGCGCCGGTCTGGTGACACTGATTCTGTCTCTGATCGTACCCTGATATCCTGGAGAAAGAGGAAGTATCATGGCTGAAACGAAAAAGAAACCTCGCTCTACGTCCGGCGGCAAGTCGACCAAACAGTCGACGACCCGGCGGAGTTCGGCTCAGCGTTCCGCGGGGAAAAAGCCCATCCATCGGGAAGTGGGGGCGGTGGTCTGCCTGTTTCTGGGCTTTTTCCTGCTGCTGGGCTGCTTTGGTATAGACGCGCTATTTATCAAATTGCTGCGGGATGTGACCCGCGGCCTCATCGGCGGCGGCCTGTATCTGCTGCCGGTGATTTTGCTGCTGAGTTTCTGGATTCTCATGTTCCATCGGGGCCGTCCGGTAAAGTTCCGCATGGTCTGTGCATTCCTGCTGCCCATCGCTACCGGCGCATTGGGACAGTTGTTCGGCGGCGTTAAGCCCGAGTGGACCGGCGCTGTGGTGGGCATTCTCTGGCGCGGCGGTATCAACGGTACAGCGGGCGGCCTGATTTCCGGCATGCTGGCTATGCTGTTTTCCAGCCTGTTCAGCACCGTGGGCGCCGTGGTGCTGTTCCTGGTGATCTTTGTCATTGGGTTGCTGGGCGCTCTGAATATGACCATCGTCAGTGTTATGCAGGCCATCCGCAACCGGCCCCGGCTGCCGGAGTATGACCCGCCGGAGGAAGAACCGGTGGATACGGCGGCGACCATTGTCAACCATGTAGCCAACCGGCATATTGAGCGGGTGGAGCAGCGCCGGGAACGGAAGCAGGAACAGTTGGCCCGACAGGCCCAGCAGGCCCAGGAGCGGCAGGCCCGCAGCGCCGCCGACTTTGATTTGCCTGTGGACGAGCCCCTGCTGCCGCCCCAGGAGAAGTCTGCGCCCAAGGTCACCCATGGGCTGCGTTCCCCGGACCAATATCTGCTGGAACAGCAACAGCAGTTGGCGGCGGGCGAACTGCCGCCGGAGGAGCCGGCAGGAGAACAGGCAGTCGAACAGGAGTCGGCCCGGGAAGTGCTGGACGACGATTTGCTGGAGGTCTTCGACGCACCGGTTCGGCCCATGCCGAAACCCATTGTCCCGGCGCCCCCTGCATCGGCTGTTCCCACACCAGCCGTTTCCGAACCAGTCACCCCGGCAACAGCTGCCCCAACGGCGGAACCGCCTGTGCAGTCTCCGCCGCCGGTGGAAGAGACGTCCCAAAAGGTCAAAGCGTCCGACACGCAGCAGTCTGCCGCGGAGATTTCCATGGAAATCGCAATGGGTGGGGGAGAAACCGGCGAATATGTATTTCCGCCGGTTTCCCTGCTGCGTATGAGCCAGGGCGGCGATGTGGACGGCACTGAGGAAATGCGCGAGAATACGGAGCGCCTCAATGCCACCCTGGAGAGCTTTAATATTGAGGCGCATATTGTCAATGTGACCCGCGGCCCGTCGGTGACCCGGTATGAGCTGGAGCTGGACCGTGGCGTCAAGCTGTCCAAGGTTACCAATCTGGCCGATGATATCGCCCTGTCGTTGGGCGCATCCGGTGTCCGTATTTCCGCCATTCCCAACAAGATTTCCGTGGTGGGCATCGAGGTGCCTAACCGGCTGGTCAGCACCGTTCTTGCCCGGGATGTGCTGGATTCCAAAGAGTTTGAGCAGAGCAAGTCGAAGATCTCCTTTGCCGTGGGCAAGGATATCGGCGGCAACCGCATTATTGGCGATATTGCCAAGCTGCCCCACCTGTTGATTGCCGGTACTACCGGTTCCGGTAAGTCGGTCTGTATGAACTCTCTGATTATTTCGCTGCTGTTCAAGGCCCGGCCCGATGAAGTCCGCCTGATTATGGTGGACCCGAAGATGGTGGAATTGGGCATTTACAATGGCATTCCGCATCTGCTGATTCCCGTGGTGACCGACCCGAAGAAGGCAGCGGGCGCGCTGCAATGGGCCGTTACCGAAATGATGCGCCGCTATCGGGCCATGGCCGATGCTGGTGTCCGTGATCTGGACTCGTATAACAAGCTGGCCAAATCCATGGACGATGAGCGCAAGCCCATGGAACAGGTGGTGGTGGTCATTGACGAGTTGGCTGATTTGATGCTGGTGGCTGCCAAGGAAGTGGAAGAATCCATCTGCCGCATTGCACAGATGGGCCGTGCTTCCGGTATCCATCTGGTCATTGCCACCCAGCGTCCTTCTGCCGATGTCATCACCGGCCTGATGAAAGCCAATATTCCTTCCCGTATTGCGTTCGCGGTAGCATCCGCCATGGAATCCCGCATTATTCTGGATACCCAAGGTGCAGAAAAACTGGTGGGTAAGGGTGATATGCTGTATGCGCCCCTGGGCCAGGGTAAGCCCAAGCGCGTCCAGGGCTGCTTTATCACCGATGAAGAGGTCCAGGAGGTGGTCAGCTTTATCAAGCAGTCGTCTACCCCCAACTATTCCGACGAGGTCCAAGCCCAAATTGAGCAGAAGATGGAGCAGGGCGGCAAGGGCGACGGCGGCGGCAGCAATGCGGCGGCCGACAGCAGCGGCAACGGCGATGAACTGCTGCCCGATGCTGTGGAGGTTATTCTGGAAACGGGACAGGCTTCTGTCTCCATGCTCCAGCGGCGTCTGAAGCTGGGCTATGCCCGGGCGGCCCGTATCGTGGACGAGATGGAGGAGCGGGGCATTGTTGGCCCCTTTGAAGGCTCTAAACCCCGCCAGCTGCTTATTACCCGAGAGCAGTGGGAAGTGATGAAAAACGGCGGCACCGTCCAACCGGAACCGCCCGTAGAGGAAGAGATTCCCTAAAAACTGTACCATCTGTAAAAAAAGCCGAATGGTTTTGAGCATCCCCGGCAGGTATTGCCTTAGCGGTATCTGTCGGGGATTTTTTTCAAACTACTGGACCTATTCGGCAGCAAAAATATGAGGATATGACATTGTTTCTGTATCATAAAGTATCAAAATGGATTGATTCTGCACTAAAACAAGATATCCCTGATGCCGTCACGGCATTTTGCTTCAACCTGTATGATGACGGAACCGGGAAATGGTCTATGGAGCTGATTGGCGCCAGCCGCTTTGATTTGGAGGATCCAGACTGGCCGTGTGATGAAGTGACGAATTTTATGACACGGGAAACACCCTTTCGATGGAGGGATTCTGCAAAATGGGACAGTGTTTTGCAGAATATGATGGGTGTGTTGCAGAACTATCTCCAAACAGGCCAGTATGCAGATCTTCTTAAAAGCAAAAGCGGCGTGGGAATTGGATTTGTGGACGGTGACATCGAAATTCTATTTAATAGCGGAAGGAGTGAACCGGTGTGGATGCACGAAAGCACAAATCGTTTGGAACGCCACTGAAATCATTTCTGATCCTTGATTTTTTGACTCTTCTCCTGTCCTTTGTGGGAACGGCACAGTTCGCAATGGAAGCGTATCAGCTGATGTCATTTGCTGGATTTGCGGCAATCTTTGCATTGTTCTTTTCTCTTGTGTATTGTGGATTGTCCCTGATCGTGTTTGCGCTGCTGGGGGTGGCCTTGTGGCGGCAAACGGTTATTTTTGCAGCTGTTGCGTTCTTCCTGCAAATTCTGATTCGGATACCTTCCATTTTCTTTGATGTACTGGATGGCTATTTCCTACACTCCTGGCATGATATTATAAAAATTGTCCAAATCGTCATGGGAATGGTCGGATTGAGTGGTTTACTTTTTCGATATGTACATAGAAGAAATAAGACAAAGCAATTATGAGAGCAAAATACCATAAGTAGATACGCATTCACGCATAAAGACACGCCACACCTTTCTCACGTCAAAACCAAATACAGAATCCAACAGTGCTTGTCAGTTTCCTGTGAAAGTGACAGGCACTTTGCTTTTGTCTAGGCGAGACTGCCGCTTGTTGATCTTCCAAGCGGCCAAGCGGCTTTATTATATCCATCCAGGGGCATAGACCAAGCCGCCGCCACATAAGGTGAAGCGGAGGGAAGCATATGTACCAACGAAAACTGCGTCAAGTCTGTTCTGTGCTGCCGCCCCAATTGGCGGCCATGGTGTCCCAGCTGCCGCCGGAACAGGAAGAACAGCTGGAGGAACTGCGGCTGCGGTGCGGCAGTGAGATCACCATGGTCTGCGGCGGCCGGGAGCAGCCATTGAGTTTGACCCGTCCCATGCTCTGCACCCGGGATTTACTGGAACATCTGGTAAATCTGGCATCGTCCTATTCCACCTACGCGGTGGAGGAGTGTTTGCGTCAGGGGTATTTGCCCCTGGAAGGGGGACACCGTCTTGGTCTTTGCGGTACCGCTGTGGTGCAGGATGGCCGCATTGCCACCATCAAGGATATCTCGTCGGTCAATTTGCGGGTGGCGGGGCAGCATTTGGGATGTGCCACATCGCTGTTGGACGCACTGGGCCCCAATCCCGGCAATGTGTTGTTGGTGGGGCCTCCCGGCAGCGGCAAAACGACACTGCTGCGGGACATGGTCCGCCAGCTGTCGGACCGACTGGACCAGCGGGTGGGCGTGGTGGATAGCCGTGGAGAGATTGCGGCGTCAGTCCGGGGCCAGCCACAGATGCAGGTGGGCCGCCGGACCGATGTACTGACCGGTGTACCCAAAGACCAGGGTTTGGAATTGCTGGTGCGCACTATGAGCCCCCACTGGGTGGCCGTAGATGAAATCACGGCAAAAGCCGATATCCGGGCCATGGTTCGGTCGGGATATTGCGGCGTCCGGCTGCTGGCCACGGCCCATGCCTTTGGGCGGGAGGACTGGCAGCGGCGAGCATTGTACGAGAAGCTGCGCAAGCGGAAAATCTTTACCAATCTGGTGTTTCTCGATGGGAAACGCCGCTGGACATTGGAAAGGGTGGAGGAAGGATGCTAAAAACCATGGGAATCCTGATGGTACTGCTGGGGGCTGCCGGGACCGGCGGCTCCATGGCCTTGGCGGTATACCGGTCCAATGTTTTGCTGCGGCAGCTGTTGGCGGCCATGGAACTGCTGCACAGTGAACTCTCGTTCCGCCGGACGCCCTTACCAGAGGCCATGGAGACGCTGGCCCATGCGAGCCAGGGAGCGGTAGCAGCTTTTTTCCAGACTATGGCCCGGGATTTGGCTTTGCGGCAGGAACGGTCGATGGCTGTCATTATGCGGAAAAATCTTATGCGGTCCAGTTTTACACCACAGGCCCGTCGGATTTTACAGCAGTTGGGTAACGGCCTGGGACAGTATGATTTGGATAGCCAGCTGCGGGCCGTCTCCCTGGCGGAGAAACGGTTACAGGAACGGCTGGACGAAGCACGGGCCCAGCAGGCCGGACGCATCCGCAGTTATTGTACCCTGGGCATCTGCGCTGGGCTGGCCATTGCCATTCTGGCCTGGTAGGAGACATATGGGCCGCGGGACTGGCATAGACTGCACTATGGCGAGGGGGACAGGCCCCCAATCTGGAACAGAAGAGAGGCAGACCCATGGACATCGATCTGATCTTTAAAATTGCCGCCGTCGGTATTATCGTCTCCATCCTCAATCAGGTATTGGTGCGGTCGGGCCGGGAGGAGCAGGCCACCATGACCACGCTGGCGGGGCTGGTGGTGGTGCTGATGATTGTTGTGCAACGCATTGCCGAGCTGTTCGAGCTGGTCAAGGACCTGTTTCAATTCTGATGGAACAGTTTTTGAAGATTCTGGCCCTGGCCCTGGTGACAGTGCTGGCCATCCTGCTCCTGCGGAAACGGACGACGGAATTTGCAATGGTTCTGTCTCTGGTGTGTATCAGTGCGTTGTGTTTCTACGCCGCCACCACATTGCAGCCGGTGATGGACATGCTGGAACGGCTGGAAACGCTGTCCGGCGTCCATGGCGCTGTGCTGGCGCCGGTGGTTAAGACGGCCCTGATTGGGATTCTGACCCATATCTGCGCCGGAATTTGCAGCGACGCTGGAGAAAACGGCATCGCCCGTATGGTGGAGTTGTGCGGCACGGCCATGGCTTTATATTTGTCCACGCCGTTGATTACAGCGGTGCTGGATCTGCTGGATACGCTGCTGGGAGGTGCTGCACCATGAGACGATGGCTGTTGAGTTGCTTGGCGGCGCTGCTATTGACAGTGACCATAGGGGCCACCGATTTGGTAGAGGAGCAGCGTCGGGCCATCGGTATTGACGGATTGCAGGAGGGCTTGACCGGGGAAACGGCAACGCTGGTGGAAGACCTGTCACCGGTGGAATCCACCGACCTGAGCCATGGTTTGTCGTCCATCTGGCAGAAGTTGCTGCCCCAGCTGGATACGGTTATTTTGGGTGGTGTCCGGACGGCCATTTCCCTGATGGCTGTGGTGATTCTCTGCTCCATGGTAACCCAAATGGAGACAAAGCTCTCCAAAAATGCCGTGCTGATGGCGGGCACTCTGGCGATTACGCTGCTCAGTGTTGCTAATGTACATACCATGGTAGGACTGGGCCGGGAGACCTTACAGGAATTACAGAGTTTCAGCGGCCTTCTGCTGCCGGTCATGGCGGCGGCCACGGCAGCCAGCGGCGGCGTCAGCTCCGCCGGAGCGCTGTACGCCGCGTCAGTGCTGGTGTCCAACATTTTAATGACCATCATCAATTACATTCTCATCCCGATTCTCTATGCCTATCTGGCTGTATCGGCGGCCAATGCCGTTCTGGGCAATCAGACGTTGGCCAGAGTGCGGGAGCTGGGACGATGGATTGTGACCAACGGCCTCAAATTGACAGTATTTGCCTTTACCGGTTATTTGAGCCTGTCAGGTATTCTGTCCGGTGCTACGGACCAGTCAACATTGAAGGCGACGAAGCTGGCCATGGGTGCGGCGGTGCCGGTGGTGGGCAGCATGATTTCCGACGCATCGGAGACGGTGCTGGTCAGCGCCGGAATCCTGCGCAGCTCGGCGGGGGTGTTTGGTATGCTGGTGGTTATTGCCGTCTGCCTGCTGCCGCTGATCCGGCTGGGCGTCCAGCATATTTTATTGAAGCTGACAGCGGCGCTCAGCTCCACCGTAGGCGAAAAACCTCTGGTAGACCTGATTGAGAGCGTGTCCGATGTCATGGGATTTCTGATGGGTATGACGGGAGCCAGTGCCTTTATGCTGCTGATTTCCTGTGTCTGTTCTCTAAAGGTGGTGAGTTCGTGAGCGACGCGGTACGGCAATATCTGCTTTCGGTGGTGGCTATGGCTATGCTGGCGGGGGTCCTGCTGGCCCTGGTACCCAAGGGAGCAGTCCACCGGTCCCTCAGCTTTCTAAGCGGTCTGGCCATGATTTTGGTGGCATTGGGGCCATTGGCCCGGGTCGATGTGGATGCCCTGGCTCAGGCCATGTCCCGGGCCAAGATGCAGGCGGAGGAAGCAGCCTGGGGTGTTACCATCGACAATACCGAATGGGTGGCTGATATCATAAAGCGGGATGCGGAGGCATATATATGGGACAGGGCTGAGGACCTGGATATCCGGCCCGAAGCCGTGGAGGTGACGGTGGCCGTCGGCGGAACCTATCCGTACCCCTATAGCGCCGATATTACCGCCACTGCCGCACCAACTCAGCAGAACCAGCTGGAGCGGGCTCTGGAGGCGGAACTGGCAATCCCGGCAGAACGACAGGAGTGGCACGAACCATGAAGGAAACCAACTGGAAAGCGGGCCTCAATCAAAAGTTGCAGGTCCTTGGAAAATTCAAATATCCTCTGGCCATACTGCTGCTGGGGCTTGTACTGTTGGCCTGGCCCACAAAGGAAGCCGAAGTGACGGAGAGCGAAGCGGCTCCGGCAGAGACGCTTATGGTATCCGGCGATGGGCCGGAGCAGCTGGAGCAGCGGTTGGCGGCTCTGCTGAGCAATATGGAGGGAGCCGGGCGGGTGGAGGTGCTGCTGCAATACGCGGCGGGACCTCGGACCGTCTACCAGACCGACAGCACCCAAGAGGTGACCGACAGCAGCGATGAAAAGACCACCGCTGTCACCATTGAAACGGTGCAGAGCGGCGAGGGACCGGTGGTGGTCCAGACCATGGAACCCACCTTTATGGGTGCAATCATCGCCGCGGAGGGAGCGGACCAGGCTTCGGTCCGGCTGGATTTGGTGAACGCGGTTTCCAGTCTCACGGGGCTGGGGGCGGACCGTATCACAGTGATCAAATTAAAATAACCAGGAGGAATGGACAATGAAGAATTGGAAGCGGAATGCGGTGACAGCAGTGGTGCTGATGTTCGTCTGTGCGGGCGTGTACCTGAATTGGTCTTACAACCAGCAGAATACCACCAATTTGGCGGACACCCTGGACGCCCAGAAGGTCATGGGAGAAAATCTGGTGCTGTCCAATGACGGCGCGGTGACGGAAACCGGCGGCGAAGAGGGCGGCAGCGTGGTCAACGATTACTTTGCCGAAGTGCGGCTCAGCCGTCAGACGGCTCGGGACAGCGCCGTGGAGACGCTACAGGAGACCATCTCCTACGCTGGGGAAGAGGAGGACGTATCGGAGGTGTCCGGCCAGCTCAACAGCATCGTCAACGACGCTTTGGCTGAGTCCCAGATCGAAAGTCTGGTGGTTGCCAAGGGATACGAGGAGTGCGTGGCGTACATGAATGAGGACAATATTTCCATTGCGGTTTCCGCGCCGGAGGAAGGACTCAGCGCCACCGATGTGGCGTTGATCTCCGACATCGTCACATCCCAGTCGGATTACACGCTGTCGCAGATTCGGGTGATTGAGGTCAAGTAAAAGAATCTCCTTGTAATTTTCCTGAATTGTGGTAAAATGGTACCATCAAGGAGGGATTCCCCATGGGTGAAAACAAGGAATATCTGTCTGCCACGCAGGAGAACGGCTCCATCCACATCTCTCAGGAGGTCATCGCCTCCATCGCGGCCCTGGCGGCCAGCGAGGTGGAAGGCGTCTGTGGTCTCAGTGCCAACCTAGGATCCGACATTGCGGAGCTGCTGGGCCGGAAGAACCTGGGCCGCGGCGTGAAGATTACCATCCACGATGACTCCATTGCCATCGACTGCTATGTGGTGGCTCTGTTCGGCTACTCCGTCATCGACATTGCAAAGAATGTCCAGGAGCGGGTGGTCACGGCGGTGGAATCCATGACCGGCGCCACGGTGCGCAGCGTCAATGTGGACATCTGCGGCATCACGCTGCCCAAGGAGACAAAAAAATAATTTCCGAAAAATAAACCCTTTGTGAAAACAGAGGGTTTATTTTTTTGATTCTTTTCGCTATAATGTATCTACTATAACATGGGGGAATCGAGATTATGACTAGAACCAACGCCCGCGAGATTGTGGTACATCTAATCTACGGCATCAATTATACAAAGGAAACCGCCGACGAGGCCATGGTCTCCCGCTTTGCCCAGGACTACTACGAGACGCTACAGGAGGAGAACGATATTTACGCCGAGCGTCCCAACCAAAAGCAGCTGGCCTACATCGCCCAAGTGGTCAAGGGCATTGAGGAAAAGCAGGAGGAGCTCAACGGCTATATCACGAAATATGCCATCGGATGGCATCTGGACCGCATTTCCCGGCTGGCCCGGTCCATTATGCAGCTGGCTATGTACGAGTCCCTCTATGTGGAGGATGTGCCCACGTCTGCGGCCATCAGTGAGGCTGTGGAGCTGACCCGCAAGTATGAGGACGAGGATGTGGTGTCCTTTGTCAATGGCATTCTGGGCAGCTTCGCCCGTGAGGTTGCCCAATGAGCTGCCTCGGTTTTGATACCAGCAACTATACAACTTCGGTGGCTTGTTTTGATGGCAAGGATGGTCTCAACTGCTCCCGGCTTCTGGATGTGAAGCCGGGGGAGTTGGGGCTGCGCCAGAGCAATGCGCTCTTTGCCCATGTAAAGCGGCTGCCGGAGTTGTTTGCGCTTTTAAAGGAGCAGCGCGACCTGGGAACAGTGACCGCTGTAGGCGTCAGCACCCGGCCCCGGCCTGTGGAAGGCTCGTATATGCCCTGTTTTCTGGCAGGGGAGTCCCAGGCCACGGTGTTGGCGGCGGCATTGGATGTGCCGTTGTATCGCTTTTCCCACCAGGAGGGCCATATTGCCGCGTCTCTTTGGTCGTCGAACCGGTTGGAACTGCTGGAACAGCCCCATCTGGCCTGGCATTTGTCCGGCGGCACCACCGAACTGCTGCTGGTGGAGCCGTGGGGGAAATCGGCACGGGGTACCAAAATCGGTGGTACCACGGATATCTCTGCCGGTCAGCTTATCGACCGCACCGGTAAGCTGCTGGGCTTGCAGTTTCCGGCGGGCAAGGCCATCGATGCCTTATCTCAGGAGACAGACGAAAAAGCGTGCTTTCGGGTAAAATGCAAAGACTTGACCTTTTCGCTGTCCGGTGTAGAAAATAAAGTGATGCAGTACGCCGAGGGCCACAGCCCCGCCGAGACGGCTGCCTATGCCTTGCGCAGCGTCATCGGGGCCGTGCTGACAGCCACAGATCACGCCCGGAAGGCGTATCCCGGTCTGCCGGTGGTGTTCTCCGGCGGTGTGGCGTCTAACAGCCTGCTGCGTCAGCAGGCTACGGGCTTTGACGCCGTGTTTTGCCCACCCCAGTATGCCACCGACAATGCCATGGGCATCGCAGTGCTGACGTGGTTACAGGAGGGCACATAGTATGGAGTATCCCGTCTATGAAGTATCGCAGATCAACGCCTATCTGAAAGATAAATTTGACAGCGACCCGTTTTTGAGCGGTATCTGCATCCGCGGTGAATTGAGCAACTATAAGATCTATCCGTCGGGGCACCATTATTTTACGCTGAAAGACAGCGAAGGGGCGCTGCGGGCCGTCCTGTTCCGCAATAGCGCCATGCGCCTGCGGTTTCAGCCCCAAAACGGTATGAAAGTGCTGGCAGTGGGCCGTATTACCGTCTATCCACGGGACGGCGGCTATCAGCTGTACTGTGAAAGCATGATGGTGGACGGTGTGGGTGACCTGCATGTGGCCTATGAGCAGTTGAAAGAGCGGCTCCAGGCCGAGGGACTGTTTGCCTTGGAGCATAAAAAGCCCTTGCCGCCCTATCCCCACCGCATTGCCGTTATCACCTCCGGCGCTGGTGCGGCTATCCATGATATTCTGCGGGTGCTGCGTAAGCGGTATCCCCTGAGTAAGGTATTGCTGCTGCCGGTGCGGGTCCAGGGAGAGGAGGCCCCACGGGAGATTGTCGGGGCCATTCGGTACGCCAACCGCTGGCAGTTGGGCGATGTGATTTTAACGGGCCGGGGCGGCGGCTCCATGGAGGACCTGTGGGCGTTCAATGATGAACGGGTGGCACGGGCCATCTATGAATCGGAAATTCCGGTGGTGTCGGCGGTGGGCCATGAACCGGATGTCACCATTGCGGATTTTGTGGCCGATGTCCGGGCAGCCACGCCGTCCAACGGCGCGGAATTGATTGCTCCTGATCAGACGGAGCTGCGGCAGCGTTTGGGGGCGTATGAAAAGCGGCTGAGCGCCGCCATGGAGCGGCGGCTGAAGCTGTCGCGGCAGCAGTTGGACGCGCTGAGCAGCCGCCGGGTGCTCCAAAGTCCCATGCACTACATTGAGGACCGGCGGCTGATGCTGGACCGGGTGCAGGACCGGCTGATTCTGGCAGCCCAGCACCATCTGGAGCGGAAGCGGAGGAATTTTTCTGCACTGGCCGCAGCCCTGGACGCCATGAGCCCGTTGAAGGTTCTGGCCCGTGGCTACTCGGTGGTGAAACAGCAGGGCCATGTGGTAAAATCGATGGAACAGCTGGCGGTGGGCCAACAGGTGCAGCTTTGCCTGTCCGACGGCAGCGCCCTGGCCCGGATTGAGGAATTAAAGAAGGAGGACACATCCCATGGAACAGTCCAAAACCTTTGAAGCGTCGGTACAACGTCTCGAGGAGATTGTACGGCGGATGGAGAGCGGAGAACTGCCGCTGGAAGAGGCCCTGTCCCTGTTTGAAGAGGGAACGGCCCTGGTCAAATCGGCCAACGCCCTGCTGGATGCGGCGGAGCTGACGGTGGTCAAACTGAAAAAGGGCGCTGATGGTGCGCCGGAGGAAATGGAGTTTGAAAGCCATGAGTGAGTTTCAAGAGCAACTGCAACAATATGTAGACGCGGCAGAACGGTTTCTGAACCAGCAGTTTGTATGGGAGCCCGCGCCCCAGAAGACGCTGCTGGATTCCATGCGCTATAGCCTGCTGGCCGGCGGCAAGCGGCTGCGGCCGGTGCTGACCATGGAATTTTGCCGGGCCGCTGGGGGCGATTGGCAGAAGGCCGTTCCGTTTGGCTGCGCCCTGGAAATGATTCACACTTACAGCCTGATTCATGACGATCTGCCTTGCATGGACAATGACGATTTCCGTCGGGGCCGTCCCACTAACCATAAAGTCTACGGGGAAGCTATGGCAGTGCTGGCCGGTGATGCGCTGCTGACGGCAGCCTTTGAGACGGCGGCGGCTGCCGATGCCGCACCGGCAGTCCTTGCCAAAAACGTGGCCATTTTGGCAGGCTGCGCCGGTGCCCGCGGTATGGTGGGAGGTCAGGTTCTGGACCTGGAAGGGGAGAACCGTCCGCTGGAAGCCGACTATATCCACCAGCTCCAGCAGATGAAGACGGGCGCACTGCTGCGGGCTGCCTGCCTGATGGGCGTCACCACCGCTGGGGGCAGTCCGGAGATGGTGCAGGCGGCGGCGGAGTACGCCGACGGCGTAGGCCTGGCCTTCCAGATTCGGGATGATATTCTGGATGTCATCGGCGACGCCGAAAAACTGGGCAAGGCTACGGGCATGGACGAGCACAAAAACACCTTTGTTCGGCTCTACGGTGTGGACCGCTGCCAAAAGATGGTGGAGGAGGAGACGGACCGGGCCGTTGCAGCCCTGTCGGTATTCCCAACGCCGGAGTTTCTGCGGGACCTGGCCCATTGGCTGGTCCGGCGCGATCACTGAATTTCCTGTGCCGCACGACACCGTGCGGCATTTTTTTCGCATTGTCTATGAATATTATCTTGTATATACATTCATTGTATGGTACACTACTAGATATTGAACAGACGCGTTTTGCTTTCTGAACACGATAGAATGGTTGTGACGTTTTGACACTGCTGAATACGATCCACTCCCGCGAGGCGCTGTTGCAGCTGACACCGGAGCAGCAGAAGCAGCTCTGTCGGGAGATCCGGGAGTTCCTGGTGGAACACATCTCCCGTACCGGCGGCCACCTGGCCTCCAACCTGGGTGTAGTGGAGTTGACGCTGGCGCTGCATCTGGTATTTGATACAGCCCAAGACCGCATTATCTTTGATGTGGGCCACCAGGCCTATGTCCATAAGATTCTGACGGGACGGCAGGAGCAATTCCGGCAGCTGCGGACCTTCGGCGGCATTGCCGGATTCCCCAAACCGTCGGAGAGCGAGCACGATGCCTTTATTGCGGGCCATGCTTCCAATGCGGTCTCCGTGGCCCTGGGCATGGCACGGGCCAGAACGCTGCAAAAGCAGGATTACAGCGTCATTGCCCTATTGGGCGACGGTGCGCTCACCGGCGGCTTGGCTTACGAGGGACTCAACGATGCCGGGGCCAGTGGGGAACCACTGATTGTCATTCTCAATGACAACGGCATGTCCATCACCCCCAATGTCGGCGGTATTTCGCGCCATTTGAAGCTGATTCGCACGAAACCGGGCTATCTGGGCATTAAAATGGCGTATCGCAAGTTCACCAGAGCCATCCCCGGCGGCAATGCCCTCTATCGGGCTACCCATCGGCTGAAAGCCTTCCTCAAACGTCACCTGATTGGCATCACACTGTTTGAGGATATGGGCTTTAACTACATCGGCCCTGTAGACGGCAGTAACGTCCGCCGCCTGACGGAACTGCTGCGCTATGCCCGGGAAATGCAGGAACCGGTGCTGCTCCATGTGATAACAAAAAAAGGCTCCGGCTATGGGCCCGCTGAGGAAAAACCCGACCAGTTCCATGGCGTTGGAGCGTTTGACACTGCTTCCGGCGCCACCCAGCCGTCCAAATCCGTGACCTTCTCCGCCACCTTCGGCAATACCATGCAGGAGTTGGCAGCGGAGGATCCGCGCATCTGCGCCATTACGGCAGCTATGAAGCCCGGTACGGGACTGGATGGCTTTGCCGCCGCCTATCCGGACCGCTTCTTTGATGTGGGCATTGCCGAGGGGCATGCCGTGGCCATGGCGGCGGGCCTGGCCAAGCAGGGTATGATTCCTGTGGCGGCCATCTACTCTACGTTTTTGCAGAGAGCCTTTGACATGATGCTCCACGATGTGGGTTTGCTGAATCTCCATGTGATTTTTGCCGTGGACCGGGCGGGATTGGTAGGAGAGGACGGCGAGACCCACCACGGTGTCTTTGATATCGGCTATCTCCAGCAGGTTCCCGGCATGCAGATTTTGTGCCCGGCCAATCAGGCAGAGCTGCGGACACTGCTGCGAAAAGCTGCATTGGAAATGACGGGGCCGGTGGCTGTCCGGTATCCCCGCGGCGGCGATGGATTTTTGAAATCCGTCTGTACCGAGCCATGTTTGCGGGAGGGAACGGATATTACGCTGGTGTCTTACGGCACCATGATCAATACGGTGCTGGAGGCGGCGGTATCGCTGAAACAGCAGGGCATCCATGCGGAAGTGATCAAGTTGACCCAGATCAAGCCCCTGGACATGACGCCGGTGCTGGAATCGGTGCGCAAAACGGGCAGACTCTTTGTGGCGGAGGAGACGGTGGACGCCGGATGTCTGGCCGATCAGCTGTTTGCCCGATTAGAACAGGAGGGCATTGCCGCCGCAGTTGGCAAGAGAAATTTTGGGGATTCCTATGTGACCCATGGCGCGGTGTCCAAGCTGTACGAGGCCACGGGCATGGATTGTGCAGGTCTGTTGGCGGGAATCCGGGAGGTACTGGACCATGAAGCATAAGGAAAGACTGGACGTGCTGCTGGTGTCCCGGGGCTTGGCGGAGACGCGAACCAAGGCCCAGGCCATCATTATGAGCGGCGACGTCTATGTAGGCGGCCAGAAGGCCGATAAACCGGGAATGTCCTATGAAGATACTGTGGAAATCGAGGTGCGGGGACAGGCCTGCCCCTATGTGAGCCGCGGCGGATTGAAGCTGGAAAAGGCGCTGCGGGACTTTGGCGTAGACCCCACCGGCTACGTTTGCAGCGACTCTGGTGCTTCCACCGGCGGCTTTACGGATTGCCTGCTGCAGCAGGGGGCGGCCAAGGTGTTCGCCATTGACGTGGGTTATGGACAGCTGGCATGGAAAATTCGCCAGGACCCTCGGGTGGTCTGTATGGAGCGGACCAATATCCGCTATGTGCAGCCGGAAGACTTAGGAGAGCCACTGGACCTGTCGGTGGTGGATGTTTCCTTTATTTCCCTGAAAATTGTTCTGCCTGCCATTGCCCGGCTGCTGAAACCCACGGGACAGGTTTTGTGCCTGATTAAACCCCAGTTTGAGGCCGGCAAGGAGAAGGTGGGGAAAAAGGGTGTGGTCCGGGAACCGGCGGTGCACCAGGAGGTGCTGGAGCACTTTGTGGCGTTGGCCGATGAACTGGGATTTACCATCCGCAATCTGACGTTCTCGCCGGTCAAGGGGCCGGAGGGCAATATAGAATTTCTGGGCCATCTGAGCCGGGAAGCCGGAACGCGGAACGTTCCCGATTTGGCGGCCCTGGTGGCTGAAGCCCACGAAACATTGAAGGGATAAACCGTATGAAAGTAGTCATGACCCCCAATCCCTACCGGGATCGGAATTTCAAATATGCCGACCAGGCCGAGCAGATTTTGCGCGCCGCCGGTGTGGAAACGCGGCTGTGTTTGCCCTTCGGCGTGGATAAAAACTTTGAATTGCCTGCCAACAAGACGTTTTCCAATCTCAATGAAGAATTGAAGTCGGCGGATATGCTGATCTGCTTCGGTGGTGACGGCACCATACTCCATTCCTCCAAAGCCGCTACCTATCATGGAATTCCCGTTTTGGGCGTCAATATCGGAACCATGGGTTTTATGGCGGAATTGGAGGCCGGAGAGCTGAACCAGCTGTCCCGGCTGGCGTCGGGCCAGTATTCTATTGAAAAGCGTATGATGCTGTCGGTGGAGGTCCAGCATGAGGGCCAGATCATCTATACGGACACAGCCCTGAATGATATTGCCATCACCAAAGGGGCGGTGGCACGGGTCATCCAGATGGAGGTCCTGTGCGACGGCGTTCAGGCGTACAGCTTTGCCGGTGACGGTGTCCTAATCTGTACGCCTACGGGCTCCACGGCCTATTCCATGTCGGCAGGTGGCCCTTTGGTGGAGCCGACAGCGAGAAATATTATCGTCACGCCCATCTGTGCCCATACGGTCCAGGCACGGGCGTTCGTCACGTCCAAGGATCGGGAAATCACCGTGCGCATTGGTAAGACCGGGCGAAAAAACGCTTTTTTGTCCACCGATGGGGGCCGGGCCATCCGGCTGAATCTGGGCGATATCGTCCGTGTCCGGCGCTCCCGCTATGAGACGCGGTTGGTCCGTCTGAAACGTACCAGCTTTTTTGAGATCATCAACAACAAGTTCTTTGACAGGTGAGGTGTCGTATGAAAACCCAAAGACAAGCAAAGATCATGGAGATCATCACCAGCCGCAACATCGAAACCCAGGAGCAGCTTTTGGAAGCGCTGCAGCAGAGCGGTTACCAGAGCACCCAGGCCACCATTTCCCGGGACATCAAGGAACTGCGCATTGTCAAAGAGCTGACGCCTATGGGCAGCTATCGGTATACGGCGGCCACGGCGGAAAAAACCGGCACCTTTTCCAACCGGCTCAATACCATTTTCCGTGAGTGTGTCACCCATTACGACTACGCCCAAAACATGGTGGTGATCAAAACCATGCCGGGGCTTGCCAATGCTGCCTGTGCGGCCATCGACGCCATGGATATGTCGGTGGTGGTGGGCACTCTGGCCGGTGACGATACGGCCTTTCTCGTCATGCGGGATACGGCTGCGGCCGCCGCGTTCTGTTCTGAGATCAAAAAACTCCTGGAGTAAAAGGGGAACCGCCATGCTTTCCGTGCTGCATATTGAAAATATTGCCGTCATTGAACAGGCGGATATCACCTTTGATGCGGGATTTAACGTGCTTACCGGCGAGACCGGTGCCGGTAAATCCATTGTCATCGACGCCATCAGCGCCATTTTGGGCGAACGGGCCTACCGGGACGTGATCCGTACCGGCTGCGACAAGGCCTTTGTCAGTGCCGTGTTTACCGGTATCGGCCCTCTGGATTGGTTTACAGAAAATCAGGTGGAGTATCAGCCGGAGGAACTGCTGATTCAGAGAGAAATCTGGCTGGATGGTAAAAATGTCTGCCGGGTCAATGGCCGTCCTGTTACAGTGGCGCTGCTGAGAAAGCTGGGTATTCAGCTGATTAACATCCACGGCCAGCACGATTCCCAACAGCTGTTCGATGAGGCAAACCACCTGCGGTATTTGGATTTGTTTGCCAAGGATGAAGCCGAATTGGCCGCCTATACGGCGGCCTTTGAAACGGTACAGCAGACGAGAGCGGAAATCCGCCGCTTGTCCATGGACGAAAGCGAAAAGCTGCGGCGGGTGGAAACGCTGCGCTATCAGATCGAGGAAATCGAGGGTGCCAAGCTGAAACCCGGCGAAGACGAACAGTTGGAAGCGCTGCGCAAACGGCTGCAAAACTCGGAGAAGATGAAAAGCGGCCTGTGTGCGGCGGTTAACGCCCTGTACGGCGGCGAGGACAGCGACGGCGCATGCAGTCTGCTGACCGATGCTGAGCGCTCCCTGGGCAGTCTGTGCCGGTTTGATGAAAGTCTGGAGCCGCTGCAAACCCGCCTGACCGACGCCGCGTATTTGATTCGGGATATCACCGAGGAGCTGCGGGACCTCCGCGACAGTCTTTCCTTTTCGGAGGGGGAGCTGGAGCAGCTGGAGGAGCGGCTGGACGTCATTCATAAGCTGCGGCGCAAATACGGCGCCACTTGTGTGGACATTTTGGAATTTCTGGAGAAATGCCGCCGGGAGCTGGATGAAATCGAATTTTCCAGTGACCGCCTGGAGCAGCTGCAAAAGGATTTGGAAAAGCAGGAAGCCAAGGCGAAAAAGGCTGGTCTTGCCCTGCGGAAAATTCGTAAAACTGCGGCGGATGCCCTGGCGGAGCGTATTTTGTCGGAGTTGGCCCAGCTGGATATGCCAAAAGTACAGTTTGTTTGCCAGTTTGAAGAATTGGAACTGACGGCCACGGGTATGGATGAGGTGCGGTTCCTTATGTCGGCTAACGTGGGCGAGGATTTGAAACCCATGAGCAAAGTGGCCTCCGGCGGTGAGCTGGCCAGAATTATGCTGGCATTGAAAAATGTGCTGGCGGAGCAGGACCATGTACCAACACTGATTTTTGACGAAGTGGATGCCGGTGTCAGCGGTCAGGCGGCCCAGAAAGTGGCGGAAAAGCTCTGTCAGGTTGCCCGAACGAAGCAAATCCTCTGTGTGACCCATCTGGCCCAGCTGGCGGCCATGGCCCATACCCATCTGTATATCTCTAAAGCGGTCCGGAAGGGAAGAACATATACCTCTGTGACGCCCCTGGATATGGAGGGCCGGAAACAGGAGATTGCCCGCATCATCGGCGGCGCGGTCATCACGGATACGACGCTGAAAAGCGCGGAAGAGATGCTGCGCCATTGACAAGCGAAATTTTTTGTGGTATATTGCAAACTGTTAAATGCGTAGAAGGGAAATAGTAGCGTCGTCAAACCCTCAAAGAGAGCCGGTGGTTGGTGGAAACCGGCAGGGAAGCGGCGGGAATACCTCCCGGAGCGGCGGCCTGAAGCGAGAAGGAGTAGGGCTCGACGGGCGCGCCCGTTACAGCGCCGGAGTATGTTTGTACTCCATGAGGCTGCCTTTGCGAGAAGGCGGCGAACAGAGGTGGTACCGCGTATGATTACGCCCTCTGCTCCACAGGAGCAGGGGGCTTTTCTGTTGCCTGTGGCGATTTGTAAAAAATCAGAAAAGGAGATATCACCAAATGAAAGTCTATGACGAACTGGTAGCCCGCGGCCTGATTGCCCAGGTTACCAATGAAGAAGAAATCCGGGAAATGATTGACAATGGCAAAGCCACCTTCTATATTGGCTTTGACCCTACGGCCGACAGCCTCCATGTGGGCCACTTTATGGCCCTGTGCCTGATGAAGCGGCTGCAAATGGCGGGCAACCGTCCCATTGCCCTCATCGGCGGCGGCACAGCTATGATTGGCGACCCCTCGGGCCGCACCGATATGCGCTCCATGATGACCCAGGAGACCATCCAGCACAACTGCGACTGCTTCAAAAAGCAGATGGAGCGGTTTATTGAGTTTGGTGAGGGCAAGGCCCAGATGGTAAACAATGCCGATTGGCTGTTAAAACTCAACTATGTAGATTTTATCCGGGAGATCGGCGCTTGCTTCTCCGTCAATAACATGCTGCGGGCCGAGTGCTTCAAGCAGCGCATGGAGAAGGGCCTGAGCTTCCTGGAGTTCAACTACATGCCCATGCAGTCCTACGACTTCTACTACCTGTTCCAGCATTACGGCTGCAATATGCAGTTCGGCGGCAACGACCAGTGGAGCAATATGCTGGGCGGCACCGAGCTGATTCGCCGCAAGCTGGGCAAGGACGCCCACGCCATGACCATCACCCTGCTGCTGAACTCCGAGGGCAAGAAGATGGGCAAGACAGCTTCCGGCGCCGTGTGGCTGGACCCCAACAAAACCAGCCCCTTCGAGTTCTTCCAGTATTGGCGTAATGTGGGCGATGACGATGTGCTCAAGTGCATCCGGATGCTGACGTTCCTGCCTTTGGAGCAAATCGACGAGATGGACAAGTGGGAGGGCAGCCAGCTCAACGAGGCCAAGGAGATTCTGGCGTATGAGCTGACGAAACTGGTCCACGGTGAAGAGGAGGCTGAAAAGGCTAAGACGGCAGCCCATGCGCTGTTTGCCGGTGGTGGGGATGATTCCAACATGCCCACCACGGAATTGACCGCTGACCAGCTCACCGATGGCGGCATTGGCATTCTGAGCCTGCTGACGGCTTGTGGTCTGACCAAGAGCAACGGTGAAGCCCGCCGTCTGGTTCAGCAGGGCGGCATCTTTGTGGAAGAGGAAAAGGTCACTGCCGTTGATCTGACCATTTCTGAGGCACAGCTCCGCGATGGTGTGAAAATCCGCAAGGGCAAAAAGGTTTACCATAAAGCTATTCTGGCGTAAACACAACTGCAAGCAATCAAAATGGCGTACCGTGAAACACATCACGGTACGCCATTTTTACAGGTGTCATTATTGAACGTGGTCAATGTAGCCTTCGGCACACAGCAGCTCCGCCATCAGTACGGCACCGCCGGCCGCGCCGCGGAGGGTATTATGGCTCAGGCAGACGAACTTGTAGTCATACTGGGTGTCGGGACGCAGACGGCCAATGGAAACGGCCATGCCGTTTTCCAGGTTCCGGTCCAGCTTCGTCTGGGGACGGTTGTCCTCCTCAAAGTAGTGGAGGAACTGCTTGGGGGCGGAGGGCAGATTCAATTCCTGGGCACGACCGGAGAATGCGGCCCAGTCGGCCTTGATCTGCTCCATGGAGGGCTTTTCCTTGAAGCTCATAAAGCAGGCGGCCATGTGACCGTTGGAAACGGGGACGCGAAGGCACTGGGCCGTAATGGCGGGACCCTCAGCGTTAGCGATGTGATCGCCGTCCACATGACCCCACAGCTTTAAGGGCTCCTGCTCGGACTTCTCTTCCTCGCCGCCAATGTAGGGAATGACGTTGTCCACCATCTCAGGCCATGTCTCAAAGGTCTTGCCTGCGCCGGAAATGGCCTGATAGGTGCAGACCAGAGCCTTCTCGACGCCGTATTTCAGCAGGGGATGGAGGGCGGGAACGTAGCTTTGCAGAGAGCAGTTGGACTTGACCGCCACAAAGCCGCGCTTGGTGCCCAAACGCTTGCGCTGGGCTTCAATGACCTTGATGTGGTCGGCGTTGATCTCCGGCACCACCATGGGCACGTCGGGGGTCCAGCGGTGGGCGGAGTTGTTGGAAACCACCGGGCACTCAGCTTTGGCGTACCGGTCTTCCAGAGCCTTGATTTCCTCTTTTTTCATATCCACGGCGCAGAATACGAAGTCCACCATGGCGGCAATCTTCTCCACGTCGGCTTCGGCATCCATGACTACCATGTCCTTGGCCCAGGCGGGCATCTCGGACTCCATGGCCCAGCGGTTGCCTACGGCCTCGGCATAGGTCTTACCGGCACTGCGGCTGCTGGCCGCGAGAACAACGGTCTCAAACCAGGGGTGGTTGTCGGTGAGGGTGATAAAGCGCTGACCTACCATACCGGTGGCGCCGATGATACCCACTTTGTATTTCTGTTCCATTTTCCATTCTCCTTTATAATACCGCCGGTCGAAATTGGTCTCAGAGGAAAGAAAATTCCGGCCTTAGGTTGAATAAAAACACGTTTTGCGGTATAATAACCATTGCCTACGGCATAGATGACCGTGAGGCAGAGACGCTTGTCTTTCATCATCATATCACATTGCTAATGTGGAGTCAATGCGTGCATTGACTGCTTTTTCTGTTTTATTTTCCGAAATGGAGGTCAATATGACGCGAAAAATCAGACGATTTGCCAGACTGGGCCTGATGTTTCTGACTTGTGTACTATTTGCGGTCTATATTCCGCCTCAGGCTGACGCGTCATTTTCCGACCGTGTCATACGTGTGGGCCTGTATTACGGCAGCAACGCTTTGCCTTCGGCAAATCTGGCCAATGAGGTGGGCAGTGGTTACCAGTTTGGTACATACAACAGCAGCGGTACATTTACCCCTCTGGGCAGCACAGCCCAGGAAAAGATTACTGTCTGCAAGGATGCCAACCTCTATCTGTCTAGCGGCAGCTTCTATGAGACCCCCACAGCGGCGGACTATCAGCTCATTGGTGCGTATCATATTCAGATGCCGGATACCTATACCACCTATGAAGCGGCGGCACAGGCGGCGGCAGCCTATCCCTACGGTTTTCCGGCCTATGTCAATGGAAACTATGTGGTTCGCTTCGAGTTTTACTCCTCTGCGGCCAACGCCGAAGCAGACGCCGCGGCCTACAGTGGCGCTCAGGTGGTGGGCGGCAGCAAGACGTGTTACACAGTTGTCAATACAGCTACGGGACAGATTTTGTTTGAATTTGACAATGGCGGCGACTACCTGGGCATTCAGCCCATGAGCAGCGGTGAGCGGGCACGGACCTGGTTCAAAGGGTACCAGTATTACGGTGGATTCCAGTATATGCGCCGCAGCGGCAACGATATTTCCGTCATCAACTTTGTCAATGAGGACCTGTATGTATCCGGTGTTTTGCCCTATGAATTTGTAGTCAACAATGATCTGGAATCTCTGAAAGCTGGCGCTGTGGCTATTCGGACCTTTTCCAGAGCGTCCACCAAGCACAGCGCTTTGGGTTTTGATATCTGCAATACCACCGACTGCCAGGTGTATCGCGGCGTTTATACAGGGGCGGGAGCTCAGCTGGTCCTGGATGCCGTGGAGCAGACCGGCGGCCAGTGTGCCTATTATAACGGGGCTTTGATCGAAGCTCTGTATTTCTCCTCCGACGGCGGCGCAACGGAAGACGCAGTCAATGCCTGGGGCAGCGATGTACCATATCTGAAAGGGAAAGTTGACCCCTATGAGGATTCCATTTCCTTTAACGGGAAAAGTTGGAGCTATACAGTGACGCCGTCCGAAATTCAAAGCCTGATGCAGAGCAAGGGATACAACTGCGGTACTGTTACCGGTCTGGAAGTGACAAAGACCACGGCTATGGGCAACGTCAATGAATTGACCATTACAGACAGCAATGGTAAGAAATTTACCTTTACCGGGGATAATGTCCGGGTATTGCAAAACCTGCCTGGTGTCACCTATATGAGCCGCCGGTTCCAGATTGCGCCCATTGGCAGCCAACCGTCAGGGAATACCTCAACTACCGCCGGGGACAACAGCTTGTCAGTCTATGATGGTAACACCACCGTCAAATCCGATACCATAACGGTTATCACCGGCAGCGGTACCCAGCAGGTGACAGCGCCCGCCACGGTCATCACCGACAGTGGTACCGTAACAGTTGGAGAAAACGGGGACAGCGGTTCCAGCGGCAGCAGCTCCGGCGGCACACCGACCGGCGGCAACGGCCAGGGCTGGACTATCACTGGCGGCGGCTTCGGCCACAATATTGGCATGAGCCAGTGGGGTGCCTACGCCATGGGTCAGCAGGGGTATTCCTATGAGGATATTTTGAAATTCTACTACACTGGCATTACAATCCAGTGAGAAAATGGAGATGCAACTTTGAAAACCAGCGATTTTTACTATGAACTGCCGGAGGAACTCATTGCACAGACGCCTCTGGAGCATCGGGACCATTCCCGACTGCTGACATTAAACCGAGAAACAGGAAAGACGGGCCACCATCATTTTTATGAACTGCCCGAGTTCCTGAAACCCGGCGACTGCCTGGTGCTGAATAATTCCCGCGTCATTCCTGCCCGGCTGTTGGGCCATCGGGAACCTACCGGCGGTGCGGTGGAACTGCTGCTGCTGAAGGACCTGGGGGACAACACCTGGGAGTGTCTGGCCAAACCCGGCCGTAAGTGCCGCATTGGGACGGAACTGTCCTTTGGTGATGGCCGTTTGACGGCTAAAGTGGTGGGCGATGGTGACGACGGAAAAAAACTGGTACAGTTCTTCTTCACCGGCATTTTTCTGGAAGTGCTGGCGGAGTTGGGTAAAATGCCTCTGCCGCCCTATATCCGGGAGGAACTGGAGGACGGCGAGCGGTATCAGACGGTCTATTCCAAGATCAACGGCTCGGCAGCAGCTCCCACGGCAGGACTGCACTTCACACCGGAGCTGTTGCAGCAGATTGAAGAGAAAGGCGTCCGGCTGGCCTATGTGACGCTCCATGTGGGCTTGGGTACCTTCCGGCCGGTCAAAGCCGACGAAATCACCGACCACCATATGCACAGCGAATTCTGTGAGATCTCTCAGGAGACGGCGGATATCCTCAATGAGACGCGCCGGCAGGGGGGAAGGATTGTGTGTGTCGGTACCACCTCTTGCCGAACCATTGAATCTCTGGCTAATGACAACGGCACCTTTGTGGAGCGGTCCGGCTGGACGGAGATCTTCATCTATCCCGGCTACCGATTTAAGGCCATGGATGCCCTGGTGACCAATTTCCATTTGCCGGAGAGCACCTTGGTGATGCTGGTGTCAGCCTTTGCTGGACGAGAGCACGTTCTGGCAGCTTATGCGGAGGCCGTAAAAGAGCGGTACCGCTTTTTCTCCTTCGGCGACGCCATGTTTATTGCCAATGATATTTGACTGAGAAAGTAGGAACGACGTTGTTTCAAGTAAAAAAGAAAAACGGTGCTGCCCGCCGGGGCGAGTTCACCTGTCCCCACGGCACGGTACAGACGCCGGTCTTTATGAATGTGGGTACCCAAGGCGCCATCAAAGGCGCTCTCAGCGCCGCCGATTTGAAAAATATCGGCTGTCAGGTGGAGTTGTCCAACACCTACCACCTCCATGTGCGGCCAGGTGACCAGCTGATTCACGACTTGGGCGGCCTGCACAAGTTTATGACCTGGGACGGTCCCATGCTTACTGATTCCGGCGGCTTTCAGGTGTTTTCTCTGGCCAGCCTGCGGAAAATCAAGGAAGAGGGCGTCCATTTTGCCTCTCATGTGGATGGACGGAAGATTTTCATGGGCCCCGAGGAGAGCATGCAGATTCAGTCCAATCTGGGCTCCGACATTGCCATGGCTTTTGACGAGTGCATTGAAAATCCGGCACCCTATGAGTATGTCAAACGCTCCTGTGAGCGGACATACCGTTGGTTGGTACGCTGCAAAAACGAGCTGGACCGGCTCAATGGGCTGCCCGGTACCGTAAATCCCGGCCAAGTGCTGTTCGGTATCAACCAGGGCGGCACCTATGATGATCTGCGGGTGTGGCATATGAAGGAAATCGCTAAGCTGGATCTGGCTGGATATGCCATTGGCGGCTTGGCAGTGGGCGAGCCGACAGAAGTAATGTACCACATCATTGAAGCGGTGGAGCCCTGGATGCCCGCAGATCGCCCCAGATATCTTATGGGTGTCGGAACCCCGTCCAATATTATTGAAGCGGTGGCCCGCGGCGTGGATTTCTTCGACTGTGTTATGCCGGCCCGTAACGCCCGCCATGCAAAGCTCTTTACCTGGAGCGGCTCTATCAATTTGAAGAACGCCAAGTATGAGCGGGACGAGGGTCCCATTGATGCACAGTGTGATTGCCCGGTGTGCAGACGCTATTCCCGTGCCTATCTCCGCCACCTGTTCAAGGCCGAGGAGATGCTGGCCATGCGGCTGTCCGTTATGCATAATCTGTATTTCTATAACCAGCTGATGCAGAAGATCCGCGATGCGTTGGACAACGATGAATTTGACGCATTCCGTGGGGAGTTCTCGGAAAAACTGGCACAGAAAATTTAAAATTCCCCTTGAAAACAGTGGTAATATTAGCTATAATAAAGCAAATGCCCGAATGGAGGTAACAAAATGGGTGCAGAAGCAATGTCGACAATCATGATGTTTGCCGTCGTGATCCTGGTGTTCTACTTCTTTGTAATTCGTCCCGAAAACAAGAAGAAGAAGGCCATGCAGGAAATGCGCGACGCGCTGAAGGTTGGCGACAAGATCATCACCATCGGTGGTATCGTCGGCGAAGTGGTGCACATCAAGGACGACAACATCGTCATTGAGACCAGTGCCGACCGCGTCCGCATGGAGCTGGCCAAGTGGTCCATTTCCAGCAACGAGACTGCGGAGAAGGCTGCTGCCAAGGCCAGAGAAGAGGCCAGAGCAGAGAAGAAGAAAAAGAAGTAAGTGGAAAACGGTACCGCATAGAGCGCGGTACCGTTTTTTAGATCCCGATAGGGGAGAAATAGAAAAACTCCGACAGTAAACGACTGTCGGAGTTTTTTAAATCAGGCAATTCTTCTGGCGCCGATGTAGCGGCTGGCGTAGTAGCTGTCACTGAGGCTGGTGACCTTGACACCGCCGGAAGCGGCATGGACAAACTGATTGTTGCCGATGTAGATACCCACATGGGAAGCGGCGGCGCTGGTGGCATACGTATTATCAAAGAACACCAGATCACCGGGCTGCAGACTGCTGACAGCATAACCGTTGCCCAACTGCTGGCCGGCGGTACGGCTGAGGGTGTATCCCAGCTGCTTGTAGACGTAGCGGGTAAAGCCGGAGCAGTCAAAGCCGGAGGGCGTTGTGCCGCCCCAGACATAGGGAGTACCGAGGTACTGCATACCCAGGTCTGCGGCCTGCTGGCCCACACTGACCGAAGAGCCGGAGGAAGAGTTGTAAATGGGCTTCTCGGTCAGTTCCATCAGATCGCTTCTGACGTAACCGGTCTGTCCCTCAAATTGGACCTTATACCAGCCGCAGTTGAAACCGATGATGTAGGCCTCATCGCCGTATTGCATCTGGCAGACCAGATCGCTGGAGGAGGAGGGCTGGGACCGCAGGTTGACGCTGGAGGTATTGATTCGGCCGTCGCCGAGCTCCACGTTTTCCCGTTCCTTGAAGGTTATGTAATCCGCGCTCATATAGCCGATATCCAGATTGTAATCCACCAGATACCAGCCGTCGACCTCGCGGATGATGACCACATTGTCGCCGGGGGAAGCAATGGAAATGGTGTCGGAATCGGAGGAGGCCGATTCCCGCAGACGCAGGCTGGTCTCAACGACACCGATACCGGTTTTCAATTCCGTGGCGGAAGCACTGATGGAAATGGCGGCCGTGGCGGCAACTGCCATCGTGGACAGGATCAACAGACGTTTTGCTCGGTTCATTCTACTTCGATACCTCTCTCATTTGCAGATTCCGTGATACTTACTTAGCGGCAAGGGCCCGATTGAGCCATACACAGCCCACATCCAATGCTGTGTAAAAACCGTCTTTTTCACTCTTCTTAACGATGCGCTCCCGAGGTTTGGCGTCGGGGTCCGTCAGCTGCAGCTGTACGGAAACCTTGGTGGCCAGCTCCAGATCGCCGTCCTTCTTGGACTCGAGAATCTGCAGCATCACAATATGGGAGTCGCTCATATTGCCGTAATAAACAACATTGTCCTTCCGCAGCAGGGGACGGCCCTTGTACTTCAGGACTGCATTTTTCTCAGACATTGTTACCCTCCTGATTAAAATGTAACCAAATTGTAACACATTGTTTCCCAGTTGTCAATAGGTAATTGACATAACATTACACTTTGGCTGGAATATTTTTGATTTATTTCATAAAAAAAGGAAATAGATGTGGTTACCTGGGGGAAATCTGCATGGAAAGGCTACAAAGAGAAAACAAGAAGGGGAACCGAGGTTCCCCTTCTTCGACGCCGGCCGGCGGTCAGTCGAACAGATAATGACGGACCAGCTCTTGCAGCAGATCATCCCGATCCAGCTTGCAAATGAGACTGCGGGCGTTGTTGAAGTTGGTGATATACGTCGGGTCCTCAGAGAGCAGATACCCCACAATCTGATTGATGGGATTATAGCCCTTTTCACTGAGAGAACGGTAAACAGACGTCAGGATCTGCTTCATCTCCGCCGTAGATTCATCGGGGACCACAAACTTGATCGTATTATCATCCATACGGTCTGCCTCCTTACCTGGAATACTCCTATCATATAATAGAAATGATGCGTTGTAAAGGAAAACTTCCACCGACACCGCCGGAAAGCTTGTCCAATCTCAGCGGAGCACCGCGTGCAGCTGCTCCTCCAGAGCACCGAGGACCTTGGAAAGGACGGGAGCAATGTCCTCATCGCTGAGGGTTTTGTCATCAGCCCGCAGTTCCAGGGAGAAAGCCACGGACTTTTTACCCTCGTCGATGCCCTTGCCACGGTACACATCAAAAAATGTGACCTTGCGCAGCAGCTTGCCGCCGTTGGCGGTGATGCAGTTCTCCAGAGCACCCACGGTGACGGACTCATCGCAGACCAGCGCCAGATCACGGGTGACGGCGGGGAACTTGGGCAGGGGAACGTATTCCGGATCAGCGCCCTGGGCGGCCATCAGCTGGGAGAAATCCAGCTCTGCGCAGTAGAGCTCAGCGTCCACGCCGTAATTCTGAGCCACCAGAGGATGAATCTGTCCCAGCACACCGATGCGGCACCCGCCCACAAAAATTTCGGCACAGCGGCCAGGATGATAGGAGGGAGTGGGGACAGCAGGAGCAGCAAACTGTACAGTTTCGGCTCGGAGATCATCAAGGATGGCTTCCACGGCGCCCTTGAGGGCATAAAAATCCATATCGCTGCCATAGGCGCCCATGGAAAGGACTTTTTGCTCATTGGCCAGACCGTCTGCACTGCCGGGCAGATAGATGCGGCCCACCTCGTAGAGCTTCACATTCTGATTACGATAGTTATAGTTCCGGGTCAGAATGTCCAGCATGGAGGGCAGCACCGTGGTCCGCATGATGGAGGTGTCCTCACCCAGGGGATTGAGGATTTTGAAGGACTGACGGCGGGCATCGTCCTGGGGCCAGCGGATTTTGTCGTAGCAGGTGGGGGAGATGAAAGAATAGGTGATGATTTCATCATAGCCCATGGCACGGCACAGACTGCCCAGACGGCGCTCCAGCGTTTCCTCGGGGGAATAGCCGCCCAAAGTGGTCTGACCCCGCATCAGAGTGCAGGGGATGTTGTTGTAGCCGTAGAACCGGGCAACCTCTTCGGCCAGGTCGGCAATACCGACCACATCGGCACGCCAGGAGGGAATTACCACATCGGCGGGGCCGTTGGGGAAATCCTTCTCCTTGGTGACGATGTTCACCCGCTCCAAATACTGATACATATCCACGGCGGGAATGTCGGTGCCAAGCAGAGCGTTGACCCGGTCAGGGTCCATACGGATGGTGTGCTCCTGGGGCACATAGTTGAGGATATCAATGACGCCGTCCAGCACCTCACCGGCCCCCAGCAGTTCCACCAGCTCACAGGCACGATCTACGGCGGGCAGGGTGTTCATGGGGTCCAGACCCTTCTCGAACTTTGCAGAAGCCTCGGTGCGCATGCCCAGGGCCAGAGCGGCCTTGCGGATGGCGGTGCCGTTGAAGTTGGCGGATTCAAAGACCACATCCACAGTGTCGTCCACAATTTCGCTGTTCTCACCGCCCATGATGCCGGCCAGACCCACAGCACGCTCGTCATCAGCAATAACCAGCATAGAGGAATTGAGCTTGCGGACATTGCCGTCCAGGGTGGTCAGTTCCTCACCGTCCTTGGCACGGCGCACAATGATTTTGCCGCCCTTGACGTAACGGTAATCAAAGGCATGCATGGGCTGACCGTACTCCAACATGACATAGTTGGTGATATCCACAATGTTGTTAATGGGACGGACACCCATGGAGCGAAGCCGCTCCCGCATCCATTTGGGGGAAGGGGCAATTTTGACATTACGGACCATACGGGCCGTGTACCGGGGGCACAGCTCCGGGTCGGGAGTTTCCACATCCAGCAGTTCCATCAAGTTCCCGCTGCCGCCGCCCTGGACAACAGGGGTGTGGAGATTCATGGGTGTATCATAGGTGGCGGACACCTCCCGGGCCAGACCAATGACGGAAAGGCAGTCGGGACGGTTGGGAGTGATTTCAAACTCCACCACATGGTCGTCTGCGCCGATGATGGGCTTGATGTCGTCACCAGGGGCGATGCCCTCCTCCCGCAGCACAAAAATGCCATCGGGGATGCAGTGGGGAAACTCGGCCTGCTGGGCATGGAGGTCCGTCAGGGTGCAGATGGTGTTGTTCTTGGTGTGATAGGCAACCAAATCGGCGGCGTGGATGTTGGGGCAAATGGTGTCGGTCTCAGCCGAGGTGCCGCCCAGATCTACAGTGACATGGAAAGTACCGTTGCCCAGAGGCTTGCACTCCACGACCTTGGCAGCCACCACGGGACCATAAATCTTGTGGCCCGGCTGAATGTCGGCAGGAATGGAGGGCTTGTCCTTGTCCAAAGGCTTGTAGTCGCCCAAAATGGCGGCGGGGGTGCTGACGGCGTAGGGGAAATCCCGCTCGGCCCGGCCCAGCTCGGAA
>ERZ1643251.431-NODE-431-length-62548-cov-72.572944_pt1 | contig 62548 bp, 55 predicted proteins | sample MGYA00579261_ERZ1643251 | MGnify/ENA primary metagenome ERZ1643251 (study PRJEB29033, sample SAMEA4952267) | chicken gut metagenome | biome: Broiler Chicken; feature: Gastrointestinal Tract; material: Caecum | place: Ireland | collected 2018 | study: Broiler...
TAATAAAAACGCAGACACGTTTCTTTTGTGTCTACGTTTATTTTATCATTTCATTTCCTAGTTTCTACTTCTTTTAGTTTTTTATAAAGTAGATAAAATAGATGATAATTTAAGATAAAAATTTTATAAAAATAATTTATTTAACTTGTTAGTTATGACAAAATCAGTCATTTGAAAGATGTATAATACTTATGGTGTTTAAAAATGATCATCTATATCGATCTATTGATTTTATCAACAATTTTAGTAAATTTTGTTTTTATTAAAACAATTGCTTTAATTTTTAAAGAAAAATTATCGATTATAAGAGTCCTAATATCCTTAGTACTATCAGTTGCTATGCTACTTTTATATTTTCTTCCTTATCAATTTTATTTTTTTATTCGCTATTTTATGGGTATTATTATTGGAATGATAGCATTTAAAAAAAGTGATGTGAAACAAAAAATCATTAAAATTGTTATTTTCTATCTTTTAAATATGACTTTTATCGGGTGTCTAGTGGTTTTTGAAGTTAAAAGTATACTTCCTCTTATTTTGACTGTAGTTTATGTTGTTGTCTTATATTTAGTTCAAAATTATAAAGATCTTTTTAAAAAAGAAAATGAAAACTTATATTATATTAAGTTAAACAAACAAACCTTAAAAGGTTATTTAGATACAGGGAATTTAGCTACATATCAAAACATTCCCATTGTTTTTATAAAAAAAATTTTTTTAAGCAATGAATTTATTTTAGAAGGTGTAACTACAATCCAGAGTATTTTTGAAGAAAAAAAAGTTCCTCTTTATAAAGGGCCATCCTTAGAAGTTGAAAAAAAGTTATATCAAGTTTACTATGTTTTTGTTGATGAAATTGATTATGACATCATTTTAAATAATTCAATAGGAGAATATATTAATGATAAAACTAATTAAAAAACTATTAGATTTAATTTTTTTTAAAAATATTAAATCACCCTGTTATTATATAAATAGTAATAATCTTTTACCACAACCATTAGATGAAGAAGAAGAAACAAGATTATTATTATTAGTAAAAGATGGTGATATTGAAGCACGAAATACTTTAATTGAACATAATTTAAGATTAGTAATTTTTATTGCCAAAAAATTTGAATCAACAAAAATAAATATGGAAGATTTGATTAGCATTGGTTCTATGGGATTAATTAAAGGTATTCAAACCTTTAAGATGGAAAAAAACATTAAGCTTGCTACATATGCTTCACGTTGTATTGAAAATGAGATTTTAATGTATCTAAGGAAAACCCAAAAAAGTCGTCAAGAATATTCATTAGATGAAGTTTTAAGCATCGATTCCGAAGGAAATGAGATGATTTTGTCTGATATTATAGGTTCTAGTGAACCGCTTGCTTTAACAAAACTATCAGAAGAAGAAGATATTAGAAATTTATATTATGCTTTAGATAAATTGTCAAAAAGAGAAAGAGAAATTATTATTATGAGATATGGATTATTTGGAGTAGAGCCTCTCACACAAAAGGAAGTAGCAGATAAGATGGGAATATCACAATCATACATATCTCGACTAGAAAAACGAATAATTGAAAAGATGCGTCAAGATATTGAACAATTAGTAAAAATCGCCTAATATTTGTTATCGTATAATTCACTCTATTTCACAAAATAATAAAAAAATGCATAAAATCATCAATAATTACGCATACTTTATTTGGAGGGTGAATTTATGCGTAATAAAGTAGAAATTACGGGGGTAAATACTTTAGAACTAAAAGTGTTACCACCAGAAGAAACAATGATATTAATCAAAGAAAGCCAAAATGGTAATTATGAAGCTCGAGATAGACTTGTTGAAGGAAATATTAAGCTAGTTTTAAGTGTAATTAAAAAGTTTAATAATAGAGGTGTAGACTTAGATGATTTATTTCAAGTAGGAGCTATGGGATTAATTAAGGCAATTGATAACTTTGATTTTTCTCATGGAGTTAAATTTTCAACCTATGCGGTACCAATGATTATTGGTGAAATTAGAAGATATTTAAGAGATAATTCGGTAGTTCGAATTAGTAGATCGATTAAAGATACAGCCTACAGAGCTCTTCAATATAAAGAAAAGTATTTTATGGAAAGTGGTAAAGAACCAACAATTGAGGAAATGGCTGCCCATCTTGGTGTTGATACAATTGATATTGTTATTGCTTTAGAAGCCGTTCAAGAACCAGTTTCTATTTATACACCTATTTATAATAATGGTGGTGATGAAATTTATTTAATTGATCAAATAGCAGATAATGCGGAGAGCGAAGAAACAAAACTCAATAAAATGATTATTGAAGAAGGAATTGCTAAATTAAATGATCGATTAAAGGGAATAATTTATAGTAGATATTATGATAATAAGACGCAAATGGAAATTGCGGAAGAATTAGGGATTTCACAAGCTCAAGTTTCTAGACTTGAAAAGAGCGCATTAAAAATGATTTTTGATTTAAAAGAAAAATAAGTGCTATTTTAAATAGCATTTTTATTTTTTGTAGTATAATATATAAAATTAAACAAATGGAGGATAAAGATGATGTTTAAGATGACAACAAAGCGACTCGCAATTCTTTCAATTTTATTAGCTTTAGGTGTAGTATTTAAATCGGTTTTTTCAATTGGTGATGGTGAATTTAGAATTAGTTTTTTTGATATTCCGCTATTTCTTGCGGGAATGATTGCGGGACCATTTTATGGTGGACTTGTAGCACTTGGAACTGATTTGATATATGGTTTGTGCTTCTCGCCTTATCCTTTTTCTTTTATTATGATGTTTACAACTATTATTTGGGGTGTAAGTGGTGGTCTTTTTTATAAAAAACCTTATGACAATTTACTTTCGTTATTTATCGTAGTTTTAGCTACATCATTGATTGCAACAGCTATTAATTCAGTATACTTAGTGATAAATTTTGGTTTTGCTTCAATGCTTGCTAAACTACCTTTAAGAATCGTTGCCCTTTTTTGTAAATGGCCAGTTACAACTGGTCTTATTAATTTAGTCTATACTAAAGTTTTTGAGAGAAGAATAGAAAACGTTTGGCAATTCAAAAAACTAGAAAAAACTATTAAAAAGTAGTATAATTAAGTGATTAAAGATATTAACAAAAATTTAAGAGGTATAAAATGAGTCAAAAAAAATTAGTAATGTTAGTTATTATGGATGGATATGGTATTAGAGAAAATCCTGATGGTAATGCTATAGTTGCAGCTAAGAAGCCAAATCTAGATAAGCTCTTTCAAAAATATCCTCACACAATTATTGGAGCCTCAGGAGAAGCTGTTGGCCTTCCTGATGGTCAGATGGGAAATAGTGAAGTAGGTCATTTAAATATTGGTGCTGGAAGAGTTGTTTTTCAGTCGTTGACAAGAGTAAATATTGCTTGTCGTGATCAAATTTTAGATCAAGTAGAGGCTATTGACAAGGCAATTCATCATGCAATTAAAAATAATTCTTCTCTTCATATTATGGGTCTAATGTCAGATGGTGGTGTTCATTCTCATATTCGTCATATTATATATTTAATGAATAAAGCAGTGGAGCGTGGTGTGAAAAAAGTATATGTTCATTCTTTTCTTGATGGAAGAGATGTACCACCTACTTCTGCAAAATCTTATTTAACCTATCTCGATCAGCAACGTGTAAAAGGTGTTGAATTAGGGATTGTTAGTGGTCGTTATTATGCAATGGATCGCGATAAAAATTATGATCGAATTCAACTTGCCTATGATGCATTAGTAAAAGGAGAAGCTCCAATTAAGGGTTTGCTTGAAGGTATTGATGAAAGTTATCAAAATAATATAACTGATGAATTTGTTAAACCCTATATTGTAACTAAAGATTCAAATATAAAAGAAAATGATGCGGTTATATATGCTAATTTTAGACCGGATCGAGCAATCCAAATGAGTATTGCTATTACTAATCCAACTTATGCTAAAAGTGAAAAATCTGTATTAAAAAATTACATAGAATTTAAGAATCTATATTTTGTGCAAATGATGCTTTATTCAGAACTTGTTAAAGGTGATATTGCATTTGGTCTTCAAGAGTTGAATAATATGTATGGTGATGTCATTGCAACTAATGGTTTAAAACAATTAAGAATTGCGGAAACCGAAAAATATGCCCATGTAACCTACTTTTTTGATGGAGGTATTGACAAAGAATTACCAGGAGCAGATCGTATTTTAGTCCCATCACCACGAGTTGCTACTTATGATTTAAAACCTCAAATGAGTGCATACGAGGTTACAGAAAAGGTTATTGATGCCATTAAAGAAGAAAAATATGATACTATCATTTTGAATTATGCAAATTGTGATATGGTAGGTCATACCGCCATTTTTGATGCGGCAGTCAAAGCTGTTGAAACTGTCGATGAATGTATTGGTAAAGTATATGAAGCTGTAAAAGGAGTGGGAGGAACTTTGATTATTACTGCAGATCATGGCAATGCCGATGAAATTTGGGATGAAAATCATAAGCCATTTTCGGCTCACACTACCTCACCAGTACCATTTTTAATTACAAACGAAAATCTTATTTTAAGAAAAACAGGAAATCTTGGAGATATTGCTCCAACAATGCTTGAATTACTAGAAATAAAGAAACCTGTTCAAATGACAGGAAAAAGTATGATTATTAAAAAATAAATATTATTTTGAGGATAAGAATATGAATCAAAAAACTATTTTGAAAAAATCTGATAAAATTAGAATATTTTTAAATTCCCCCTTTGTGCTTATTTTATCCATTCTTTTATCAATTGGTATTCTTATGAATATGATTCATATTTTTGTTCTCAATAATCAATTATTCATTGATTTGTTAGGTATAATTTTTCCTATCCTTTTTTGTATCGGTATATGGTTATCTTATTTTCAAAATGATACTACATATAATCCAAAAGGATTAAAATTGTTAAAGGTGGTCACTACTTTAAAATTGTTTATTACAATGATTACAGTTATTTTAGTTCTATTTGTGCTGTTGCCAATTGTGTATTTATCTATAAATATTGATAGTAGTGTTTTTATTCTTAGCAGTATTTTATTTTTTATAGTTTTATTTATATTTGGTATTCGTATTGGTTTTCTTTTTCTGTTAAAAAAATTTCTTAATACATTGATTCATATTGAAAAAGAAGAGCAAATAATACTTAAAGAATCGGTATTGTATTTAAATTCTATATGTTGTTTCGCTATTGCTTTGATATATATTATCAATAGTGTTTTGTATTTTATTTTAAATGATATAAGTATAGATGAACAATTTATTAACATTTTTAGTAAAATTGGATTATTTGGTAATCGATTATTTCCAACTATTATTTCAATATGTATCTATATTTATTTAGGTATATTGTTTATTGTTTTTAATACATATTTGAATCATAGTTATTACAATGTTAGTTTAGATAACATTGAAGTTCAACAAACTATTACAAAGGAAATTTATGAAAATACCTTGAAAAAGCAGCAACACATGATTGAAAGATTAACATACATTTTAAAACTTATTATTCCTATAATATTACTTATTGGAATAATAATCGCAGTATTATTATTTTCATAAAAAAGGAATATAATTGTATCAGTGAAAAATGAATGCAATTATATTTTTTATTTTAACTTGTTAGTGTAAAATATAGAAAAAGGGTATAAAATAATGAAAGGGATTTATTAAAAGTAGGAGAATATAAAAATGACAAAAAAAGAATATCGGTTAAAGAAAAAAGAATTCAAACAAATTTATAAACAAAATAAAAAAAGTCTTAAAAAACAATACCAAATAGGTATAAAAACTTCTAATACCTATAGGGTTATACCAAATATGCCACATCGTTCAATTATTGAAGAAATTGGTAATTCGGTTACACATGGAGTGGGTGCTATTTTTTCGGTTGTCTTATATATTTTGATGCTTCTAGCATCGGATACATCAAAAGAATATGTTGGTGCTAGTATCTATTTTATTGGGCTTTTTTTCATGTTTATTATGAGCTGTTTATATCATGCTTTTCCATATCAAAGTGTGGCAAAAAGAGTTTTTCGTAGGTTTGACTATTCATCCATTTATTTATTGATTGGAGCAACATTTGCGCCGATCTTACTATGCTATATTGGTGGTATCAAAGGATTGATTTTTTTAATTATACAGTGGATTATAATAGGAATAGGAATTACTTTGATTGCTATTTTTGGACCATCGAGATTAAAATATATACATTTTCCACTTTATTTTCTTTTAGGATGGAGCGGTTTATTATTTTTACCTCAAATGTTTTCCAATGATTTTACCTTTTTTATGTTAATTTTATCAGGAGGAATAACTTATTCATTAGGAATTGTTCCATTTATTATTGATAAAAAGGTCTCTCACTTCATTTGGCATTTTTTTGTAATTGCAGGAGCTGTCATTCAGTGGGTTGGTATCTATCTATATATTTATTTAAGATGAAAATAAATAAAAAATCTTAATATTTGCGAAAAAGTTCAATTTCGTTTATAATATATATGGTTAAAATTTAAGAATTTAAAGGAGAAGAAAACATGAACTATACAAATGAAGTAAAAGAAATGTGTAGTGTTAAGGTTGGTGCAAGTCATGGATGTGCTCCAATTCCTCAAGAGGGAAAATGGACATATTCTCGTGAAATTAAAGACATCAATGGTTTTACACATGGTATTGGTTGGTGTGCTCCTCAACAAGGTGCATGTAAACTAACATTAAATGTTAAAAATGGTATTATTGAGGAGGCTTTAGTAGAAACAATTGGTTGTTCTGGTATGACACATTCAGCTGCTATGGCAAGTGAAGCAATTGTTGGTAAAACTATTTTAGAAGCTGTAAATACTGACCTTGTTTGTGATGCAATTAATACAGCAATGCGAGAATTATTTTTGCAAATTATTTATGGCCGTACTCAATCAGCTTTTTCTGAAGAAGGACTTTCTATTGGTGCAGGTTTAGAAGATTTAGGAAAAGGATTAAGAAGTCAAGTTGGAACAGCCTATAGTACAAAACTTAAAGGACCTCGTTATCTTGAACTTGCTGAAGGATATGTAACTCGTCTTGCTCTTGATTCGGATAATCAAATAATTGGTTATGAATATTTACATTTAGGTAAATTTACCGACTTTTTAAAAAAAGGTATGAATGCTGATGATGCTTTAAAGAAAGCGACTGGCACATATGGTAGATTTGCTGAAGGATCAAAATATATCGATCCACGTTATGAATAGGAGGCATACTTATAATGGCATTATTTGAAAACTATGAAAGAAGAATTGAACAAATAAATAAAGCATTAAAAGAAAATGGTATTGCATCAATTGAAGAAGCAAAAGAAATCTGTGATAAAGCTGGTGTTGATGCCTATAATATTGTTAAAGGTATTCAGCCTATTTGTTTTGAAAACGCATGTTGGGCATATACAGTAGGCGCTGCTATTGCACTTAAAAATAAAGCCACATCAGCAAGTGATGCCGCAAAATATATTGGTATTGGTTTACAGTCATTTTGCATTCCAGGATCAGTTGCTGATGATCGTAAAGTAGGTCTTGGCCATGGTAATCTTGGTGCAATGTTATTATCAGAAGAAACAAAATGTTTTGCTTTTTTAGCCGGTCATGAATCATTTGCGGCAGCAGAAGGAGCAATTGGAATTGCTAAAACAGCAAATAAAGTAAGAAAAGAACCACTTCGTGTTATTTTAAATGGTCTTGGTAAAGATGCTGCTAAAATAATTTCTCGTATTAATGGTTTTACTCATGTTGAGACTACTTTTGATTATAAAACAGGAAAACTTCATGAAGTTTCTCGCACGGCTTATTCTAATGGTGAAAGAGCACTAGTAAACTGCTATGGTGCTGATGATGTTCGTGAGGGGGTTGCAATTATGCATTATGAAGGTGTTGATGTATCAATTACTGGTAACTCAACAAACCCTACTCGTTTCCAACATCCAGTTGCTGGTACTTATAAAAAAGAATGTGTTGAAATGGGCAAAAAATATTTTTCAGTTGCCTCAGGTGGAGGAACTGGTCGTACTCTCCATCCAGATAATATGGCAGCTGGCCCTGCTTCATATGGATTTACCGATACCCTTGGTAGAATGCATTCCGATGCTCAATTTGCTGGGTCATCTTCAGTTCCTGCCCATGTTGAAATGATGGGATTAATTGGAATGGGGAATAATCCAATGGTTGGTGCTACGGTTGCGGTTGCGGTGGCCGTTTCTCAAGCCTTAACAAAATAGATATGAAAAAATATGATATTGAAAAGATATCATATTTTTTTGTTATGGTAGATTCAAATATAGAATAAATTATTATTTTTTAAAAAATTAATAATATAGTTGAATTTAATTTTTTTAAATGTTATAATCTATTATAAATTAAATAAGATAGGAAGGGAAAAAATGAAAAAAAGAATTATATGTTTATTCATGATCAGTTTTATCGCTATTTTTCTAACATCATGTAATAAAAAATTTACAGTTAATTTTGATACTGATGGAGGTACAACAGTTGCCGCTGTTGAAGTAAAAAAGGGAGAAACTTTAGAAGAACCGACTGCTCCTACTAAAGATGGCTATATCTTTGTGGAATGGCAGTTAGATGGTAAAACGTATGATTTTAGTCAAAAAGTGAAAAGCAATTTTACTTTAAAGGCGAAATGGGAGCAAGTAGTACAACTTACAAAACCAACTGATTTAAAAATAGAAGATAATATTTTAAGTTGGCAAGCAGTAGAAGGGGCCCAAACATATGATATTTATATTGATGATGAATTGAAGGCTACAAATCTTACTACAACAACTTATCAGATTCCTTCTGAAATTAGTTTAGCTTATATTTATGTGGTTGCGAAATCTAAAACCGGAGAATCAGAATCATCAGAAATATTAAATTATCAAGTTAGTTTATCAGATGAGGAAGTAAATCAATTTTTAGTAGATTCTGGTCTTAATTATATTGATGATGCGTTTAAAAGTGCTATCAAACTATTAGCTATTGCTTGTAAAAAGTATAATGTTTCGGTAGATGATTTAAAAAAGTTGAGTTCTGATGAAGGAGTATTGGAATTAGTATTAAAATATATAGAAGATGAAAGAGTTTCTGATTTATTATCTGTTGCCTTATTGTATGCATCAGAACTATTTAATTCACAAATTCATCAGATGTTAGTAGATAATGTTGTGAATCCCGAAGGATATGATGAGGCTTTACAAACAGTTTTTACGAAACTAGTGAATAACGATGCCTATCAAACAACCTTTACAAAGGCAAAGGATGATTTAAAATTTGTGAATCTTGTTGCTCCATGTCTTGCTTGGGTAGCTAGTTATGCTGATAATTATACTGTTTCTAATGTATTTGATTTTTTAACAATCTTACAATCACTTTGTCCGCAGTATAAATTGACTAGAAATGATTTAACAATAAATTTTACGAATAACATTACAAACGAAAGTTATACTTTAACGTTAGATGAAATTGAAACGCTTATTTGTTATTATATGAACAATAAAGATACGAATGAAAATGAAAATGTAATTCATACTTATTTTCAAACTGCTATGTTATATCAAAAATTAGAAACTGCATCAATTAACATTTATCAAAACAATCCAGCTTTCAGAAAAACTATCATTCAAAAAATGCCTCAAATTGGTAAACGTGTGCAAGCTATATTCCAAGCTTATACGACAGTGATGGCATCAAATGAAGATTTTCAAAATTTGATTACTGCTTTTCAAACGGCTGATACAAGAGAAAAACTGCTTGCGGCATTATTAGATGCACAAACTTTGAAGAATAATCTAGTCGAAGTCATTGACAAGGCTTTACCAACTAAAGAGGATATCGATATTCTCGCACAACTTGTAGATACTTTATCATTTAGTGATATTCTATATTGTATGACTGATAATGCAAATGGTGGAATTAGAATCGAAGGAATCGAATATTTTGTCGAGTATTTAAAAACAATTTTAAGTACTGCGAATACATGCATTGATTTTGTTACATCAATTGATACGGCAAGTTATGATATTATTTCCATCATTGAAGCATATATAATGGGCAATCCTGAACAAGCAGAAATTGCAAATGCTGAAATTCAAAAACTCATTGCTAATTTACAAGAAGCATTATTACAAAATGAGGATATACAAAACTTTGATCAAACAGGTTTATATTATATTGCTAAATTTGCTCTTATGACAAATGGTTTCAATTTGGATTCACAATTCTCTTTAGTATTTGGTCAAGCAATGGACGAAGAATTGTTTAATAGACTTTTTGATGAAATGGAAGAACTTTTAGAATATATATCTGTCGATTCTGCTTATGCTGAACAATTAGCTATGATGCTTTATGAAACTATTTTTATGGCTAAGGCACCCGAAGTTTCATATGAAGTGGTTTGTGAATTGTTACATCAAGTATTTACATATGTAGATAAAGATGTTTTAAATGAATATAAAGATCTATTAGTAGGATGTTTTGAATATTATTTTTATAGTAGTAATTTAAGAAAAGAGATGCTTCAAAATAATGAAGAATTTGATGTTTTGAAAAAAGCGGAAGAACTATATCAATGCATATATGACAACTTTGAAACTTTAAAACCATTCTTGGAAATGATGTTACAAACAAATTTAATAGGAAATTTTGAGACATCCGGTTATGAAGAGAATAAAAATATATTGATTGAAAATTTAAACAATTGGAAAGTATTGTTTGCTAATTCAAATACAACTCCTACAAAAATTATTACAGTTATTGATTTAATTGAAAAATTAACAACTGGTGAGGGAGTATCAGCTGCTGATAAAGCATTTTTCAACGATGCGTTATTAACTAAAATTGATCAATTATTGGCATTAGTCGATTGTTATTCATTTGCCTTAACGACTGAGCAAAAAGATTTGATTTATGATTTTGAATATTATTTGAATATTGATTGGCAATATCCTAGTATTTATGAATTAAGTGTTATAACTCAAACAATTGATAATCAAACGATAGATTATTTAGTAGTATCTATTAAAGAAGAAATTTTCAATCTTTATCAAGATAATCTTTCTAAGGGAAATTTTTCAAAGTTAGAGTTGAAATTAGAAATAGGTAATGCTTCGTATAGTGGATACCTTTCTTTAAATGCTGTAGATGAACCAAATATTTTTGGTATAGTATCTTTTGATGATATTGCCTCATCACTTGGTTATCGTTTATCTGAATTAAATGATATACTAAATAATGATGCTTTGGCTAATCTTAAGATTTCATATATTGGTTTAAATATACTGTATAATGGTGAAGAATTGTATTTTTCTGGTGCTGTTTCAGATAATATCACTCAATATTTTTTCAATTAATTGTATCATTTTAAAAAAAGATATCTTTAAATAAGAAGGCAAAACTTATTTTGAAGATGTCTTTTTTCATTGAAAGAAAATAGCATATCTTGATAAAATCATTAGTTTTTGATATAATAGATTTGTTTTATAAAAATATCCTGAAAAGTGGTATATTTTTTAATAAAATGGCTATAGTAATAATAGGAAAATAATGTATAAAATTATAAAAAGGAGATAGATAATATGCCATATATTGTAGATGTTTACGCAAGAGAAGTTCTTGATTCAAGGGGAAATCCAACGGTTGAGGTTGAGGTAACAACGGAATCTGGAGCATATGGTAGAGCCATTGTTCCTAGTGGGGCATCAACTGGTGAATATGAGGCTTTAGAACTAAGAGATAAAGATCAATCTAGATATTTAGGGAAAGGTGTTTTAAAAGCGGTTGAAAATGTCAATGATGTGATTGCCCCTGAAATTATTGGTTATGATGTAACAAGTCAAATGTTAATTGATCAAGTGATGATTCAATTAGATTCAACGAAAAATAAAGAAAAACTAGGAGCAAATGCTATTTTAGGAGTATCCCTTGCATGTGCTAAGGCCGCAGCTGATTATTATGATATGCCACTTTATCGCTATTTGGGTGGTGCTTATGGACATGTTTTACCTACACCAATGATGAATATATTAAATGGTGGAGCACATGCGGATTGGTGTATTGATATTCAAGAAATCATGATTGTACCAGTTTCTTGTAAAACATTTAAAAAAGCTTTACAAATGGCATCAGAAGTTTTTCATCATTTAAAAGATGTTTTAAAATCAAGAGGACTTGTTACATCTGTTGGTGATGAAGGAGGATATGCACCAAAATTAAATTCTAATGAAGATGCTTTAAATGTAGTTTTAGAGGCAATTCAAAAGGCAGGATATCTTCCAGGTAAAGATATTTATTTAGCTTTAGACGTTGCTTCTAGTGAATTTTATAATAGTGAAGATAAAACGTATAAATTAAAAAGTGAGAATAAAACATTAACATCAGAGGAAATGATTGCTTTTTTAGAAAAATTAGTTCATACTTATCCGATTATTTCCATTGAAGATGGGTTAGATCAAAATGATTGGGCAGGTTGGAAACAGCTTACTAAAAGACTCGGTAAAAAAGTTCAACTTGTTGGTGATGATTTATTTGTTACTAACACGATGCGACTTACTAGAGGTATTAAAGAAGGAGTTGCCAATGCCATTTTAATTAAACTAAATCAAATTGGTACTTTAACAGAAACTTTAGCGGCTATTGAAATGGCTAAGAGAGCTGGTTATACAGCAATTATTTCGCATCGTAGTGGTGAAAGTGAAGATACGACGATTGCGGATATTGCAGTTGGATTAAATGCAGGTCAAATTAAAACAGGATCACTTTCTAGAACAGATAGAATTGCTAAATATAATCAATTATTGAGAATCGAAGATGATTTACAAGAGAGTGCGATTTTTGATGGCTTGAAATCTTTTTATAATTTAAAATAAAAAAAGCATTTAAATAGCATCTTTTTAAAAGGTGCTATTTAAATGTTTTTTATTTTTATAATGAGATTTAAATAATATAGATTTTAAATTAGAACCATATTTTTTTAATAATCCACAAATGATAAGAGAACAAACTAAAATACTAATAAAAGTAATTCCAATTATAAGCCCAATATGCATAAAGAAATCGCCTGTTAATACATTAGTTAAAGTATCACAATAATGAAATGACAAAGCAAGTTCAACTTTATCACTATCGGGGAAGATGATTTTATGAAAAATTTCAAAAGCCAAATCAAAATCGACTATTGCAAAAATGGCTACAAGAATTCCTAAAATTATAAAAATAGAAACAGTAATTAAATATGTTTTAAAAAAAATTGGTAAAATATTTTTTCTTCGTATTACTAAATAAACAACGAAAACAATAAAAAGGATAAGACAGATGTAACAAAGTTTAATTCCACCAATAAAAAGAACCTTAACATCTTGCATGTGAATGATTGCTTGCTCAGAAAAAAAATTAACTGGTCCTTCAGAGGTTAATACTTGAAATTGCATACTATCAACATCGCTATGATATAAATAATTGATGATATGATTAGTAGCTTTTATCAAATCATCTTTTGTCACATCATATTTAGGCCAATAACAATCATAATAAGAATTAGTTGTTTCATCATAGTGTTGATGGGAATCACCATTAAAAGTATATTTTTCAAGAATTTCTTCAACATTATTTTTATCTTGTTCTTTTAAATAGTAAGATTTAGATTTAGCGATAGGAAGAATGCTAATGCAACCGACTAAAATAATGAAAATAATTGAAGCAAGAATCAATATAATGTGATCAATAATATTTAAAAATTTATTCATTGATATTCGGATCCTTTGTTTTTTCTTCATTTATTTGTTCTAAATTATGATGGTTATTGGTTTCCGCAGTCGGTTCTAAAACATTTTTCTTTTGGAGCCAATTTTCTAGAGGGTTGCGCCATATTAATAATACAATTCCCCACAAAAACATAATAATACTCATAAATTGTGATGGGGATAGAAAACCAAAAGGACTAGAACCCCTATCATCACCTCTTAAGTATTCAAGTAAGAATCTAAAAACATTGTAACCAATAAAATACCATCCACAGCGATTCTTTTTAATAAAGAAAAATAAGATAGCTGCAAATATAAATAAGAAAACTGCTTCATATAACTGAGTAGGTAAAATCCAAGCATATGTAGTACCAGCTTCATTTATTGGATAATAGATAGATAAAAAAGTATGAGGTTCAACTGTTTTTCCATAACAACATCCTCCGAAGAAACAGCCAATTCTACCAAACCCATGGGCTACACAAAGTCCAACCACAATGATATCTAGGAAAAAAAACATTTTGCTGCGGTCATATTTCATTATAAAGTAATAAATAATGAAGTATGATAAAATACCACCAAAAAGACCTCCAGAAAAAGTAATACCCCACCATTCCCAATTAAAACTACCTGTTTCTTTATAGGTAGAAATATTGTGCCATAAAGCATCAAAGAAAACGGCACTTAAGGCAAATATTGCTCCCGCAAGCCCACAAACGATAATTAATTTATCTATTTTTTTCTCACTTATATGGTTTTTTCTAAACAGTGTTAAAATGATTAAAGCAAAGCATAAAACGCCAATTGATACCATTAATCCGAATGTAGGGATTGTGATACCAAAGATATGTAATTCTGGTTTCATTTTAAACTCCTTTCTAAATGAATTGTTAATATTATAACACAAAATTTTCAAATGTAAACATAAAATGCAAGATATCTCAAGAAAACCCTTAATACCTTTCTTGAAAAAAATTTTGAATTATTGTATAATAATATCAAAAGTAGGTGATAGATGATGGTAGATAGTATTTTGCAAAATTTTACAAAAACCAAAAGAGATGTAATATATATGGATATATTAATGAATCATATAGTAAATCAAATGTTAAAAGAAAAATGGCAATTCACACGAAATACTTATGATAACCTTGAGGAAAATTTAAATAAATATCAACATGGTGATAAAACTTCACTCACTAAAAATTATATTATTAATGATAATGAAACACTCCTTCAAATGATTTATGAATTTAAAGAAGATCTATATCCAATCTTTGATTCAAATCTTTTTCTTTTATTAGATTCATTTACTGAGATTGAATTGGAAAAATTGCAAAAAAGAATAAAGAATCTTTTTTCTACCTATCATCATTTTCCCGTTTTGCAAGAGGTTTTACTTCAAGATGAAACTCCTAAAATCAAAATTTTTCTAAAAAATTTAATTTATTTCTTAAATCAACATTTATCAAGTCAGGATTTAAAATTTATTCCTTTTGAAAACATTTATTCTTTAATAGAATTAGAACAATTTACAAAAGATGATTATTTAAAAACCTATCAAATTACTACTAAGGCTTTAAAGTATTTGAAAGATAAAACTCTATTTAAAGAAGAATATTTACAGATACGTTTTAATGTATTTATTATGCTTGCGGGAGAAAAAGATGTTTAATTATATAATAAATAGTTTAATTGAGATATTAAACCAAAATGGCTATACCAATTTAGTCGTTAGTAAAACTTTAAATAAAACAAAGTTTAATGACTATGAGAAAAGACTATATACAAAGATAGTTTATGGTGTAGTAGAAAATAAGATATTATTAGATTATAATCTTCAACCCCTTACTAAAGGTAAAAGAATTAAACCTTTTGTTCGAAATGCTTTAAGAGTAGGAGTTTATGGGATTGATAATTTAAATTTACCAAGTTATTATTTTGTAAATGAGATTGTGGCAAGTATAAAGAAATTAGATTATAAAGCCTCAACATTTGTTAATGCTCTTTTACGGAAGTATCAACAAATGCCTAAAAGAAATTTAGATAATTTATCCAAAATAGAATGGTATAGTATGAAGTATAGTCTTCCTCAAGAACTTACTAAACTACTCTATCAACAATACCAAGATAGAATTGTTGACTTTTTTTTAAAAAATGATGAAGTATATAATACATATCGAATCAATCCATTAAAAACCACAATAGAAGCTGTCAAGGCGACGTTAGAAAAAGATAATATTTTATATACGTTAGAAGATGATATGATTTTACAGACTAAAACTAGTTTAATTCATAGTAGTTTATTTAAAAATGGAAAGATAATTGCACAAGATAAATCAAGTATTATGGTTGGTAAAATATTGAATCCTCTTAAAAATGATGTTATTCTTGATGCTTGTAGTGCACCAGGATCTAAAGCAATGCAACTTGCAAGTATGATTGATAATAAAGGAAGGATTATTGCAATGGATATTTATCCTCATAAAATTCAATTAATTGAAGATAACATTGCTAAAATGGGAGTGACCTGTGTAAAAACAATGCAAGCAGATGCCACGGTTGTTCATTTTGATTTTCTTTTTGATAAAATTTTAGTAGATGCTCCTTGTTCTGGATTAGGTGTTATTAGGCATAAACCCGATTTAAAATATCAAATGACGCTTGAAAAAATTGCATCCATAAAAAAAACACAAGAAAAAATTTTAGAAAATATTGTACAATATTTAAAACCTAATGGTATTTTAGTATACAGTACATGTACTATCAACAAAGAAGAAAATGAGGATATGATGAAACAATTTCTATTAAAGCATCCATCATTTAAAAAAGAAAAAGAAGTTAAGGTGCTTCCATCAAATAAAGAAGATGGATTTTATATATGTAGATTACGAGGTATTTAAATGAAAAAAAATATCTATGATTATTCTTTAGAAGAGTTAAAGGCATATTTAACTACTAAAGGGGAAAAACCTTTTAGAGCCAAACAAATTTTTGAATGGTTATATCGCTTTCGGGTTGATAACTTTAATTTGATGACTAATATTGCTAAAACAACTATTAAGTTACTCAATGATGAGTTTGAATTGAAATTATTAGAACTTGTAACTAAACAGATAGCTAATGATGGCACTATTAAATATTTATTTAGATTAAATGATGGAAAGTTAATTGAAACAGTTCTAATGCGTCATCATTATGGTAATAGTATATGTGTTACTAGTGAGGTTGGCTGTAATATGGGATGTGCTTTTTGTGCTAGTGGGGAACTCAATAAAATTAGAAACCTTACAATCGGTGAAATGGTTTTACAAGTTTTAATGGTACAAAGAGATTTAGATTCTAATTTTCAAAGAGTATCTAATATTGTGGTAATGGGGATTGGTGAACCTTTTGATAATTATGATAATGTAATAGAATTTTTACGTATTTTAAATTATCCTAATGGTTTTGAAATTGGTGCACGTCATATTACAGTATCTACTTGTGGGATTGTACCTAAAATTAAAGAATTTGCTAATTTTGATTTGCAAGTTAATTTAGCAATTAGTCTACATGCTCCAAACAACATTATCCGCAATCAAATGATGAAAATTAATAAAAAATATCCTCTCGAACAATTAATAGAAGCAGTAAAAGAATATGTTGCTAAAACCAATAGACGAGTTACGTTTGAATATATTTTATTATCTAAAATCAATGATGAAATTTACCATGCGGAAGAGTTGGCCAAACTTATTAGAGGAATAAATTGTTATGTAAATTTAATACCATATAATGAGATAAGTACGAAACCATTTAAACAAACATCTAAAAAGAAGGCTGATGCTTTTTTTGAAGTTTTACGAAAAAATGGTATTCATGCTACAATTAGAATAGAACATGGTTCTGATATTATGGCTGCTTGTGGACAATTAAGAGCCAAAAGATTAAAGGAAGAAAGTAAATGACGGCTATTATAACTTGTTTAATTTCGGGAGAATATACTATTTATGATCAAAGTTCAAAAAAAACTTTCATTGCTAAGGCAAGAGGGATTTTTCGTAATCAGAACATATCACCCAAAGTAGGTGATATAGTTGAATATGAATATGGTCATTCATATGCTACAATTGTCAAAATTTTGCCAAGACGTAATGATTTTATTAGACCACCAATCGCCAATATTGATCAAGCATTTATTGTTACAAGTGTAAAGGAACCATCACTTAATTTAAATCTTTTAGATCGAATGATTTGTGTTTTTGAATTTCAAAATATTTTGCCTATTTTAATTTTTTCTAAAATGGATTTGTTAGAAGATAAAGAAAAAGAAGAAGTTTTAAAAATTATTGATTATTATCAAGAAATTGGTTACCATATTATTAAAACAACGACATATTTACCTTTAACAATTGATAATATAAAACCTTATTTAAAAGATAAAATAAGTGTTATTACAGGACAAAGTGGCGTTGGTAAAAGTAGCATTATCAATATTATTGACAAAACTATTAAAATGGATACGGCTTCTATTTCTAAAGCTTTAAATAGAGGCAAACATACAACTAGATATACCAAACTCTTTTTTATTGAAAATGGTTGGTTAGCTGACACTCCAGGATTTGGGATGGTAGAGTTCATTGATATGAATGAGGTTAGCCTTTCGCATAGTTTTATTGAATTTTTTCACTTTTCTCAATCTTGTAAATATAACGGCTGTCTTCATCAAAATGAGCCTTTTTGTAATGTCAAAAGAAAATTAGAAGAAGGATTTATATTAAAAAGTAGATATGATAATTATCTACAATTTATGAATGAAATTAAATCTCGTAGAAAGTGGTAAAAAAAATGAAAGTTGCTCCATCAATTTTATCAGTATTCAATCAAAATTTAGATGAAATTTTATTTCAATTGGCAAAAGCCGATATCAAGTATTTGCATCTAGATGTTATGGATAATAAATTTGTTCCTAACTATACCTTTGATGAAAGACTAGTTTTTCAAATTAAGAAGAAGACGTCTTTCATTGTAGATACTCATTTAATGATTGAAGAACCGCTAGATCAAATTGATCGTTATATTAAAAGTGGTAGTGATTATTTATGTTTTCATATTGAGGCCACCAAAAATCCTCAAATGGTAATCAATAAAATTAAAGAAGCATCATTAAAGGTAGGAATAGCCATTAAACCAAAGACGCCACTAGATGCTGTTTTACCTTATTTACCTTTTTTAGATTTAGTTTTAGTAATGAGTGTAGAACCAGGTTTTGGTGGTCAAAAGTTTATGGCAGAAGTTCTTTGTAAAACAGAGGAATTAGCTAGATTGAGAAAAAAGTATTCATATCAATACTTAATTGAAATGGATGGAGGTATTAATAATGAAAATCTTCAACTTATTAAAAAAGCAGGATGTGATATCATTGTTGTGGGAAGCTATTTGTTTCAACAAGATAATTTATATACAACTATAAAGGAGTTAGAAGAATGAAAATTATTATTGTTGCCTCATCACCGGTTAAAACTTTTTATCAAAATTATCATTTAAATCCATCAGATTATTTTATTGGAATAGATGCTGGAAGCCTTGAACTGATAAAAAGAGGAATTAAACCTGATTTGTCAATAGGTGATTTTGATAGTACTGAAGAGCTTGATTATATTCAAGAGCATTCATATGAAACAGTAGTTTTTTCACGCCAAAAAAATGAAACGGATTTAGAATTGGCTTTTCAATATTTAGAACAGTTGAAAGGTTCCCTCAATTTAGAAATTGATGTTTATGATGCAACTAGTGCTAGATTAGATCATGAATTTAATACCTATATGTTGATGGCCAAATATGATAAGTATAAGATTAGAATTATTGATGATGAGAATGAAGTTATATATATGAAAACCAATGATAGTTATGAAATTAAAAGACCTCATTGTAAATATTTTTCTTTGTTTGCAAAAGAAGAAACGGTTGTTTCAATAACGAATGCTTTGTATGAACTAGATCAAGTTCTGCTTAGTCCTAATGATACGTATGCGGTTAGTAACGAACCATTACATAATCATAAAAATCCAATTATTGAAGTAAAAAGAGGAGGCATTTATCTATTTAGTTTTTTTGCTAAAGAAGGCATAAATTGAATTGTTTTTTAATACAATGTATCACTAGGAGGGTATGTATGCACTTTCACATTATCAAACTACCAAAATTCATTTCTAAAATTATCGCCTTCTTTGTAAAACTTTTTTCAAAGAAAGAAAAATAGAATGAAAAAGATGATAAGATTTTCACGTCTTATCATCTTTTCAATTATATAAGTGAAAAACTTGCGATAAAAGAAGAAATTTAGTAAAATACATTTATAATAAAGAAAAGATGGTGGTGATGAAATGAAAGATTTTATGCCCAAAAAAAATCAACAAAAAAAATTAATAGAAAATGTTTTAGCTATTTCAGCTAAAGCACGTAAAGAAAAAGAAATGAATCCTAGTATCATCAATGCAACGGTTGGGTCATATTATGATGAAAGTGGGCAAATTAAGGTATTTCGTTGTGTCAAAGAGGCCTTTGAAAAGCCGGATTATAATAATTATTTATCATATAGTAGTGTAAAAGGTTCAAATGAATTTATTGAAGCAATAAAAGATTGGGTTTTGGGCTCTGATTATCAAGATAAATATACGAATTATTATTTGAATGCAATTGCAACTTGTGGTGGAACTGGCGCAATTGCATTAGCTTTCGCTACATATCTTGAAGAAAATGAAGGTGTGATGTTACCTAGCATTATGTGGCCAGCTTATTTGCAAATTGCCACTAATTTAGAAATCAATCATCATGTATACAATTTATATAATGATAATGGTAGACTTGATCTTGCAAATATAAAAGAAGTAGCAAATAAGTTGCAAGCAAAATATGATAAACTATTTTTAGTTATTAATGACCCTTGTCACAATCCAACTGGTTTTGTAATGAACAATGATGATTATTTAGGTTTGGTTGAGTTATTAAATGAATTGTCTCAAAAAACAAAAATTATCTTATTATTAGATATTGCTTATTTAGATTATGGTAATGATATTGGTGCTAAAACACGAGAAAATTTTCAATTATTAAAAAAGCTTTCATCAAATGTTATGGTTCTATTTGCTTTTAGTGCGTCTAAAACTTTTGGTATTTATGGACTTCGATTAGGTGCTTTAATTCAGATGACTACTATTAAGGAAGAGGTGAATTTATTTAATGATGCTGCTTCATATTTTGCAAGATCTACATGGTCGAATACTAGTCATTTGGGAATGGAAATTGTGACAAAAACATTATCGGATAAAAAGCAAAAATTAGTTTTTGAAGAAGAAATCAAAGCAACTTCACAAAATTTAGAACAACGTTCAAAAAAATTTATTAAGGAATTAAAACAGTATCAAGTACCATTCGCTCCATATCAAAATGGCTTCTTTGTACTTATTTTAGTTGATAATCAAGCTTTTGAACAAGAAATTGAATCTCAAGGTGCTTATGGTTGTCACTTTGGCAATGGATATCGAATAGCTTTATCAAGTATTAGTTTAGAAGAAGCACCAAGATTAGGAAAAATTATTGGTCAAGCTTATCAACATGTTATTCATAAAAAATAATAAAAAAAATTATTTTTTTTAAAATATTAATATTTTTTGACAATATTCGACATGACTATGTTTTATAATAAAAGTACAAAGTATTTTATTACTTTGTACGTTTACTTTAGAAGGAAATAGTTGAATAGTATGAAAATTGTTAAAAAAATAGTTATTGTTATTTTACTTAATTTAGTTAGTTTTTACTATATTAGCAATGCTAAAAAGATTGCTGCTGAGCAAACAAACGATGAATTTATAGAAATTAGCATTTATAGTGAAATAGATATTTTTAATGTAGATTTAGAATTGTATAAAGCTATTCCTAATGTTGTGGAAGGTGAAATTGTTAGTTTTGAAGATGTTTTTTATGAAAAAATAAATTTAGACAAAAATAAGACTACAATTGAGAGACCTTCTGAATATTTTTATTTAAAAATTGATTTATCAACACTTCCAATTGGATATGGGGTGGATAAAAGAAGTTATTTTATAGATAAAACTAAAAATAAAATTGAATTACAAATATTAGAAATTGATGAAGTAATTCCAGAATATATAGAGAACAATGAAGTTGAAGTTTTATTTAAATCAAGTGATGACAAACAATTATTTGTAGAATATGAAACAGAGCTATTAAAAAATAATGATGGAATTGATTTAAAAGTTACAATGAATAATAATCAAGAGTATACTTTTAATAATTTTATTACTAACTTTAATACTGATGCAGAGAAGTCAAATGATAATGTTATCAATTATTATGGTAATAGTAATTATTCTATTTTGGCACCAGAATTATCATATATGCCAGTAACTTATGAAGTTAGCAATGATGGTATATTTAAAGTATATTATAATCCATTAACAATGACAAAAGATAATGTTCAAAAAGTTATAGATGGAATTTTGGCAATAAATGAAAGTTTTTGTAGTGCTAATGGATTTGGATTTTTACAACCTAAAAGTAATAGTGATAATGAGTATAATATATATTTAGAACATAATGATTATATGAATAATATATATGGATTTACATATGTTAATACTAATAACACTCAAGTATATTCAAATATTGTTTTAAATTATGGGTTATTAGATAAAACTTTAGGAGCTTCTACAGATGATGATTCCTTTTTATTGACTTTATCACACGAATATTTCCATGCCATTATTGACGAAAATAGTAAAGGATTTAATGATTCTTCAGATAGAACAGTATTTCATGAATCGTTTGCTTCATTTGCTGGATTATATTATATGAATGAAATTAGTATTGATAATAGTGATATTGATACACATACTTGGTATAATTATTTAGATAAAGTAGAATTATTTCATCAAACTACGCAATATTCATTAAATGACATAAGTTTTGATGAGTATAGAAAGTATGCCCTCTTTTTATTACCATTATATATATACCAAAAATATGGAATTTCAGCAATAAAAGATATCATTAATGAGATAGATGATTCCGTTTCTATTTTAGATTCATTTAATATAGCATTAGAAAAATATGGAACAGATATGGATAATTTATATTTAGATTTTTCAATATATAATTCTTTTTTGCAAGATGAGTATGATTTTTTATTAGATGGATATAAAGATTATTGGGAAAGAGAAGCTAATATACCAACATATAGTTATGAACCATATAGTTTTTTTCAACGACCAGGACATTATTACAAGGAGTTAAATTTACCATTTTATTCTAGTACATATAGACATTTTTATAATAGTGATTGTTCTAAATATAATGTATATATTACAATTGAATTTAATAATGCTAGCGATTTGGAAATTATTCAAGTGTTAAAAAATATAGATAATGAAATTTCTAATACACCAATTTCAGTCGTAGGAAATATGATGACTATACCTTATTATGGATTTGGATCAAATGAATGCAAAGAATTGGTCTTTCTTTTTGCAAATTGTAAAGAGGATGGTGAAGATGTCAATTTAAAAATGGATATCACATTTGATCATAGCACATTATCAATTGAAGAAGGAGAGATCATAGATGCTAAAGAACATTTGCATGAACCATATAACGAATGTTTATATGAATTTATACCTAATGAGAATAATTTCTATGAATTTCAATTTAATATTATTTATAATAATATTCAATCCAATACTCCATCACAAGGAATTATTAAAATTTTAGATGAAAATAAAAATGTCATCAATAAGTTATCAATTGATAACTTTTCTACTCCAGCACGAAATGGCATTTATAGTAATAATGTAATTGCTCAATTAGAAATTGGGAAAAAATATTTTATAGATGTTCGATATACGCATATGTGTGACAATTTATATGTAAGTGTAAATAAAATTGAAAATGAAATTTCAATGCCTGTGAGTGATGAAATTACTTTATCTAATATATATAGCGGAAAATCAGATTTTTTATATGAAATAACGGATTTCAAAACTGGTCGTTATAAATATCAAGTTAACTTTTCAGATTTGAAAGCAGTTACAGATGTAATCTTTATCTTTGCTTCAATATATAAAGGTGAATTAACTATTCTTGAAAGTAAAAATATAAATATTAATGATACTGAATTTATTTTTGAAAGACCATTGGTTAGAGAATATGGACATAGGTATTATATAGGTTTTGTTTCTAATAGATATGATACAAAATTTGATCTTTCTATTAGTAGAATTATCAAGTCTACATTTAATCTTGTTACAGATTTAAATCAAAATGTTAATGTAGGAACTGAAGTAACGATGAACAGAGGTGATTATCAAGGAACTACAATAACAGAAGGTTATACTAGATTGATGTATATCAAAAATGGTATACCATCAAATTCTAGATTGGATTATTATTGGTATTCATTAGATGAAACCAAAGCACGAGTCAGCAATTATGGTACTGTTACAGCGTTAGAAACTGATGAAATTGTTCAAGTTAAAATTATGGCAGTTTATAGATATGAAATAACAAAAGTTAGTATGCTTGAATTGACTATTTTGCCAGATGCATCCACTGAAACTAAAAGTGTATCATTAACAACGGATAAAAGAGTTTCAGGAACACCTTATGGTACTGAAGTATCTGAAAATAATGGTGAGATTGGTGATGTACTGATACATAAAGGTTATACAAGACTTATTTGTTTTGAAGCAAACTCTCCAACAGATAGCATTCAAGATTTTGTTTGGACTTCTAGTGACGAAGAGATAGCGACTGTAAGTGCTTATGGCACTATTACGGCAAGAAATAAGTCTGGTGTTGTAACAATAACTGGTGTATATAAATATAATAATACATTTATTGCAACAATTATTATTTATGTGGTTTAAACGCCGAGAATAAAAATATATAAATTACATAAAATATTAAGGGGTGTATATATGTTTAAAAAAATTAGTTTTTTAATAATGTTAGTATTTGTAACTTTCATATCAAGCTGCACCGTATCTAAAGAGAATAATATTATACAAGGATTACAATTATCCAAAAAGAAAGTAACTGATACTGAAGTAGAATTACCAGTGAAACCTGAAGATAAAAAAGATGCAAAAAAAGAATCATTATATGAAGATCCTTATTATCGTAGTTTAACAAGAGGACTGGCTTATTTTGAAATTATTCATATTGCATCAGATTATGTAGATATAATCACTGGCGAAGAGATTTATGTTGCCGAAGTATATTTGTTAGATTATTTTGATAAAGATATTTATGCATTGACTGATGATGGTTATGAGAATTATTTAAATTATCAAGATAGTTTTGAAAATCGCATTCAGTATTTAAAAGTTTTGTTGCCTAAAGATTTATTATCATTTTTTAGTGTAGGAGGCAAATATCTTTCAAATTTAAAGTTATCTAAGCAAATAGGTCTCAAATATGAAGAGGAAATTTTAAAATGTCGAGCATATGATTTATCTTATGAAATGACAATTGTTTTGCCTGTTGAAAATGATATTTTGCATTTGGGAAATTGCAATAGCGAGGATAAGACACTTGTAAGATGGGATCAATCCTTATTTGAATTGAACTATTGGTTAGAAGAAAATGAGCAATTAAAAAATAATCCAACGATAGATAATTTTATTTCTTGGGTTCATAAAATAGAAAATGCAAAAAAGGAATATCTTGCTAATTTAGATCATTTTGAATAAATAATAAGAAAAAAGAGTATAATTCTTAACAAATTATACTCTTTTGTTTTTCTTCAAATTTAAGCACGTTCAATTGAGCCATTCTTTAGACCAGTTCTTAAAGCACGAGTTGAAACATACACTCTTACTACTTTACCATTTTTATCTTTAATACGTACTTTTTGTAAATTTGGTTTCCAAGTACGACGAGTTGCTTGTAATGAGTGAGAACGATTATTTCCAGTTTTAGGTCCTAAACCTGTAACATAACATTTTGCCATAATTTGTTCCTCCTTAAATTGATACTTTTGATTCTTAACTATTATAGCAAAAAAAATCCTCTTTTGCAACTAAATTACTATTAAAAATCATTATTTTCTTTATAAAAGAAGAAATAATATATTATCTAAAAACATATAATGTATTGGCAAAATTTAACAATCGAAGAAAAGTGTTGAAAAAGAGGATTTTTAAATTTTATATTACTTGCAAAAAGATAAGAAATATGATAAAATAAACTAGCATATTTAAAATATACCTATATAAGGAGGAGTATTATGCAACATTTAAAAATCGATGGAGAGTTGTATAAACAACTAGTCATCAATGGTGCCGCTAATCTTTCTGCGAATTATAAGACAGTCGATGCATTAAATGTTTTTCCTGTACCTGATGGCGATACAGGAACAAATATGCGTATGACAATCGAAGCTGGCGCAAATGAAATTAAGAATTTAGAAGAAAAGTCTATATATGAAGTAGCTAAAAAGTTATCACGTGGAATGTTAATGGGAGCACGTGGTAATTCAGGTGTGATTCTCTCCCAATTTTTTAGAGGAATTTATAAAGGACTTGCGGGATTTAAAGAAGTTACAGCTAAAGAATTTGGTAAAGCTTTTTTAAGCGGAGTTGACCAAGCTTATCACGCTGTTATGAAACCAGTTGAAGGAACAATCCTTACAGTTGCTAAAGATGCTTCTAAAAAAGCATACAAATTAACTAAAAAGAGTACATCTTTAGAAGATTTCTTTAAAATTCTTATTGATGAGGCACATGCATCACTTGGAAGAACACCAAGTTTATTACCAGTTTTACAAGAAGCTGGAGTTGTAGATTCTGGGGGAGCTGGATTTGTTTACATTTTAGAAGGGATGCACAAAGCATTAAATGGAGAAATAATTGAAGTAAAAGATGAGTTTAATGTACATCAGTCTGTTATTAGTCAAGGAACTTTTAATGCTGATAGCGAACTTGAATATGGTTATTGTACCGAATTTATTCTTCAATTACAAAATAAAAAAGTAGATGTTAAAAAATTTGAAGTAAAAACAATTGTAGATTTTTTAGAAACATTAGGGGATAGTATTGTCGCATTAAAAGATGAGGATATTATAAAGGTACATGTTCATACAAAAACACCAGGAGAAGTTCTAAATCATTGCCAACAATATGGTGAATATGTAACTTTAAAAATTGAAAATATGTCAGTGCAACATAGTGAAGTAATGGTAAAAGATGATAACAATAATAAATCACTTGAAGAATGTAATTGTCCACAATGTGTTGAAGCAAGAAAACAATCAGTTCGTAAAAAGTTTGCGATTGTTGCGGTAGCATCAGGTGAGGGATTAGTTGAAGTATTTAAAGAAATGGGTGTTGACTATATTGTTGAAGGTGGTCAAAGTATGAATCCTGCTGCAGAAGATTTTGTTAAAGGGTTTGATAGTTTGAATGCAGAAAACATTATAGTTTTCCCTAATAACTCAAATATTGTCTTAACGGCTGAGCAGGCTGCAAAATATTATGACAAAGCTAAAATCCATGTTGCACCTAGTAAAACGCTTGCCCAAGGGTATTCAGCGCTTACAATGCTCGATTTAAGTAGCGGTGATGTAGAAGTCATTTTATCCGAAATATCAGATGTTATCAACAATGTTACAACTGGACTTGTAACTTACTCTATTAGAAATGCAGAAATTGAAGGAGTTCATATTAATGAAGGAGATTATATTGGCATTTGTAATGGTAAGATTGTTGTATCTGAAAATACAAAGTTAGATGCTATTAAAGGTATTTTATCAAATGTTGATATAAATGAAAAAGAAATTATTACTATAATTTATGGTAAAGATGTTAATAATGATGAATTAACTAATATTCAAAATTTTATTAAAGAAAATTATCCATCACTTGAAATGGATATTATATGTGGAAAACAAGAAGTATATAGTTATATTTTATCAGTTGAATAATAAAATTATGATAAAGTGGAGAAAACTCCACTTTTTCTAAAATTGGAGGAACAAGTATGCTTAATAATTATCTTTTATCTGATGAAGATTATATTTTAGCAAGGTATGTAAGTATTTTGAAAAAGAAGAAAATTCAAACAGTTGAAGATTTGTTATTTGATTTTCCTATTAAATATGAAGATTATACTGTCCATTCAATTCATGATGCTATTTTAGAAGTTCCTACTATTTTAGAAGGAACCATTGTTTCAAAAGTTACTGTTAATTATTTAAAGAGTAAACTTTCAACAGTTGTTTTTCAATTAGATGTTGAAGGTAGAAAGATTAGATGTACTATTTTTAATCGAATATATCTAAAGGGCAAATTAAATTATGGTAGTGTCATAAGAGTGCAAGGTAAATTTTATCAAAATATGAATAATTTTACAGTTAATAATTTGATGATATGTGATGAACTTGATCGTAATATTATTCCTATATATCATATCAAAGATATTGGTGAGGCAAAATATTTAGAAATTATCAGTATGGTTTATAGAAGATACAAAGATAAAATTGAGGAAACACTACCTCAGAAACTTCTTAATAAGTATCATTTTGCTTCTTTAAAGGAAACAATTTATACACTACATTTATCAGAAAATTTGAATGATATTAATGAAGCAATTAGAAGAATTAAATATGAAGAACTATTAAAATACCAATTATCAATGAAATATTTACACTATATGCGAGAAAATGATCACAATTGTCCAATTATCAATTATGATAATCAGGTACTAGAAAAATTAGAAGCATCTCTTACATATGAATTAACAGATGATCAAAAAAAGGTAATATCAGAAATTCTAAAAGATTTAAAGGCACCTTATGCTATGAACCGTCTTTTGCAAGGTGAAGTAGGTAGTGGAAAAACGATTGTAGCTATTATGTCAATTATGGCAGTCGTATCAGGTGGATACCAAGCGGTATTAATGTGTCCAACTGAGATTTTATCTAAACAACATTATCAGACCATTTCACAAATTTTAAAAGAGTATAAAGAAGTTAAAATGGGTCTTCTTACGGGTTCAACTTCTTTAAAACAAAGAAAAGAAATAATTGACAAAATTGCTAGTGGTGATATTAATGTTATTATTGGAACCCATGCTTTATTTCAAAAAGATATAGACTATCCTAAACTTGGTATTGTAATTGCTGATGAAGAACATCGCTTTGGCGTAAGGCAGAGAGTTTTGATTAAAAATAAAGGTTTAGATGTTAACTATTTAAAAATGAGTGCAACCCCTATTCCAAGATCGCTTGCTATTTCAGCCTATGGTGATACTGATATATCTATCATTAAAACGATGCCAAAAAACCGAAAAGAAGTTATTACAAAATATATTGATAATAATCATAAAAAAGATGTTATAAATCATATGAAAGAAGAACTTCAACGAGGCCATCAAATTTATGTGGTAACACCTTTAATTGAAGAATCTGATGCCCTAGATACTGCCAACGCTACAGAAATATATCAGAATATGGTCAAATATTTTGATAAAATAGCAACAGTAGGATTAATCCATGGAAGGCTTAAAACAGAAGAAAAAGAAGATATAATGCAAAAATTTTTGAACAATGAAATTCAAATATTAGTTGCCACTAGTGTTATTGAGGTAGGTGTTAATGTTGTTAATGCTACAACTATTGTTATTTTAGGGGCAGAACGCTTTGGAGTGGCAACTCTGCATCAATTAAGGGGAAGGGTTATGCGAAGTGATAGTATTCCTTATTGTTTCTTCATTGCTAACAATCCAACAGATTCAAGTATTGAAAGACTGAAAATGGTAGAACAAAATACAGATGGATTTAAACTTGCTGAATATGACTTAATAAATCGAGGACCTGGAGAGTTCTTCGGTGAAAAGCAATCGGGTGCTATGAATTTTAAATATGCATCGTTAAAAGATGATACCGATTTATTAGAACTTGCCAATTCTGATTCTGAAGAAATTATAAATGATCAGTCAACATTTAATGATGATGAATATAAAATATTATTTGATGTTGCTAAAAAGAATTATCAAATGAAACAAACAAAACTTGATTAAAAATAGGTGTTTATAATGTTTAATAAAAAATTACTAAATGAAATTTTAGCTAAATATGATATTAAGATAAAAAAATATGATCATTTTATTTTAGCTATGTCGCATTCATCATATGCTAATGAACATAATGTCAGTAGTAATGAAAGAATCGAATTTTTAGGTGATGCTGTATTAGGAATGTTAGTAGCAAGATATATTTATGAAAATTTTCCTTTTCTACCTGAAGGCAAAATGAGTAAACTACGAGCAACTTATGTATGTGAGAATGCTAATGCCAAATATGCTAAGGATTTACAAATAGATAAGTTGTTACTATTAGGACGTGGTGAAGAACTATCGGGTGGTAGGCAAAAAGATGCTATTATTAATGATGCCTTTGAGTCTTTTTTAGGAGCTTTATATTTAACAAATGGATTAGATGATGTAAAAAAGGTTTTAGAAAAATTGGTTTTTCCCCATATTAAAGCAAATGATCAAATAGAGTTTATAGATTATAAAAGTTTGCTTCAGGAATATGTGCAATCAGAAACCAGAGCCTCATTAGTATATAAGGATATTAAGAAGGAAGGAACAGCTAATTTACCAACCTTTACTATCTCAGTTATTCTTGAAGGAATTGTTTTAGGTACGGGAAAAGGTCGATCTAAAAAAGAAGCATCGCAAGCTGCTGCTAAAGATGCGTTGTCGAAAGTTGCGAAAAAATAGATTTTTTCTACAAAAGTATACAAAAAATGGTGAAAAGACTTGCAAAAGGATAAATAATGTGTTATAATATTAGTGTGTATGGACTGTGCCCCCCCAAATTTTACTATCCATACACATAGGAAGGCTGCCCCCCTATATCGGCCTTCCATTGCTACGCACTAAAAAGGAACTGATTATAGATCAGTTCCTTTTATCATATTTAAATAAGTAACAACTCCTTTAATTAAAATATCTTCATCTAAAGTAAAATTAGGACTATGAAGATCACTAAATGAGTGATTAGTTTTTTTAACACCTAGCCATATAAGACAAATCGGAGCAATTTGATTATAATGAGAAAAATCTTCTCCAATCATTTCTGGTCGTTCTAAATAGTACGTATGATTAAAAATAGTTTTTGCATATAACATATAAGTATTAGCAAGTTTTTCATTATTAAAAACAGGATCATAAGCATAATAAAAATTAAATTGAATATCAACATCGTTTAAAAAAGCTATTTCATTAACGATAGAGGTCATTTTCTTTTTTAATAAGTCGCGTTCCGTATTGGTTAGAGAACGAGCAGTCCCTTTTATAATTAATTGATTAGGGATAACGTTATAGGCACCTTGTGATAGGATGGAAGTTGTTGTAATAACAATTAAAGGATTTTTTTCTTTTAATTGTTGATATAAGTTTTCAAAAGCAAGAATAATTTTGGCTGCTATAAGATTAGGATTTTTACCAAGATCAGGGGTTGATGCATGACAGCCTTTACCAATAATTGTAAGATCGAAAAGATCAGGTGCTGCACAAGCTGCTCCCACTTTTATTCCAATCGAATCGCTTTCTAATTTATTTGTTACATGATAGGCAAAAAAGGCATCAGTATCATCAAGAAGATGAGTTGCAATCATTTTTTTTGATCCTCCAGGAAGAGGGCCTTCTTCAGCTGGTTGAAAGATAAAGGTTATATTATAATTGATATCATCAATATGTTCCATTACCATCTTCGCAAGCGTTAAAAGCATTGCCATATGAGCATCATGACCACAAGCATGCATATATGAATTTGTGCTCTTATATGTAATTTCATTTAATTCTTGAATAGGAAGGGCATCCATATCACTTCTAAAAGCAATTGTTTTTTCTTTTCCTAAATTTAGTTTGGCAACAACTGCTGCTTTATCTAAAAGATAAAAGGGATTATAGCCAAGATTCTTCAATTCATTATAAATATAAGAAGCAGTTTGATAGGTATCAAAGCCAATTTCTGGATGCATATGAAAGTAACGTCGTTTATTTATTAAGTATTCATTTAAATTTTTCTTTGTTTCCATTGTATCACCTACTTACTTAATTATAACAAAAAAATCCTTCTTTAACAAATAAAATAGCAAAATGATGGATAAAAAAATAAAATCATAATATAATGATGATAGATAAATAAAAAAAGATTTGGAAAAGAAGAGTAATAAGATTTCTTTAGCAAAGAGAACTTTTGGTTGGTGAGAAAAAGTGTAAAGGGTTTTATGAACATGGTCTTGGAATTGCAGTAATGATATGTAATTACTGACGTGAACGCACGTTATAGCGGAGAAATATGTTAGTATTTCGTAATGAGGCTTAAATATTATTATATATTTAAGTGAATTAAGGTGGTACCACGATTTAATCGTCCTTATCAAGACTGATAGGGACGTTTTTTATTTATCTAAAAGGAGGTATCTATGATTGAATTTAAAAATGTTTGTAAAAAGTATTCTAATTTAAAAGCTTTAGATAATATCAATCTTACAATTCCATCATCAAGTATTTTTGGTATTGTGGGAAAGAGTGGAGCAGGAAAGTCCACTTTGCTTAGGACAATTAATAAACTAGAAAAGATTGATGAAGGTTCTATTATTGTTGATGGTATCGATATTGTTACTTTAAATTTAAGACAATTAAGAGAATTTCGAAAAAAAGTTGCTATGATTTTTCAACATTTTTCGTTAATGCAAACCAAAACTATTTATAAAAATATTGCTTTACCACTTGAATGTAGTGGTTATAAAAAAAGCGAAATTAAAACTAAAGTAGAAGAACTGGCATCTTTAGTTGGTATTAGAGATAAGTTGAATGAGAAACCTCGCAATTTATCAGGAGGACAGTGTCAAAGAGTAGCAATTGCTAGAGCACTTACTCTAAATCCAAAAATTTTATTGTGTGATGAGGCTACTTCTGCACTCGATCCCAAAACAACTCATGATATTTTAAAACTATTAAAACAGATTAAAGAAAAATATGATATTACTATTATAATGGTTACTCATCAGATGGAAGTGATTAAAGAGGTTTGTGATGAGATTGCTATTTTAAATGATGGCATTTTATTAGAGGTTGGTAAAACTGATGAATTATTTATTAGTAATAATGTGTCTTTAAAAGAGCTAACAAATGAAGAGGAAATCTTACCTAAAAGTGGCATCAATATTAAAATTTATTTTCCCAAAGAATCATCCAATAATGCTTTGATTACAAAAATGGCAAGGGATTTAAATATTGATTTTTCTATTGTTTGGGGAAAGTTAGAACGCTTTAAAGAAAACACGTTAGGTTCATTAATAATAAATATTGATGATAGTGAGTTAAAAAAGCAACAAGTGATTGAATATTTACAAAATCGATCCATTCTATTTGATATGATAAAGGGGGATGATGAAAATGCCTAAGATAACTTTGCAAAAATATTTAGAAGAATATGTATTAAAAATAACCCTAGAAACACTTTATATGGTTGGTATTAGTGCTATTATTGCAACTATTATTGCCATTGTTTTTGGAAGTGTTTTATATAATCTTAGAAAAAGTTCTAATAGGACTTGTCAGGTTATTTATAAAATTTTAGATGTTTTAGTTAATATTTTTAGAAGTCTTCCTTTTTTAATTTTAATATTTTGGTTAATTCCTTTTACAAGATCAATAATGAAAGTTTTTACTGGTGTTTCTAAATTTACTGGTAATACTGCGGCCATTGTCCCACTTACAATAGCTGCTATTCCTTTTTTCACTAAAATTATTGAAAATGCTTTAGTGGAAGTAGATGATGATGTTATTGAAGCTGCAACATCACTTGGACTTAATAGATTTCAGATTATTAGAAAAGTGGTTATTAAAGAAGCCCTTCCTGCCATTGTTTCGGGTATAACCCTTGGGCTAATTACTTTAGTTGGTTATAGTGCAATGGCAGGAGCTGTTGGTGCTGGTGGTATTGGTAATTTTGCTATTATCTATGGTCAGCAAAATTATGATATTAATGCCATTGTTTATTCTGTTGTTACCGCAATTTTTTTAGTTGAAGCCATTCAACTAATAGGTAATTTAATTTATAAATTAGTAAAATAGAAAGGATGAAAAATTATGAAAAAATTATTAGTTTTATTTTTATGTTTAGTTAGTTTTTTATGTGTACTTTCATCTTGTAAAAAGGATGCAAATACAATTACTATTGGAACGATGTATCAACCAGGAGAGCCTATTTTAAAGTTTGTTAAAGACAAGTTTGAAAAAAAAGGTTATCAATTAAAAATTCAACTTTTTAATAATTTCAGCCTTCCTAATGATGCATTAGCAGAAAAATCAATTGATGCTAACTTATTTCAACATCAACCCTTTTTAGATAATTATAATAAAGCTCAAAATCAAGATTTGAAAGCTGTCTTAGCATATTATGATTGTGTTTATGGCGGATATACCAAAAAACAAATTACAAGTGTTGATGATATACCCAATGGTTCTAAAATAACCATTGCCTCTGATGCTTCTAATTTAAGTCGATGCCTATATATTTTACAAGCAACAGGATTAATTACTTTAGAAGAAAATATTGAAACAGCGATGATTGAAAATATCATCAGCAATCCTAAAAATTTACAAATTGTACCAGTCTCAGCTGAACTAATTGCCCAAACATTAGATGATGAGGATACATATTTAGGAATTGTCAATGCTACTTATGCGATTGCGGCAGGATTAACTGATAAACAGTTAATCTGTCAAGAAGCTGATCCTAATCATATTAATGCTAATATTTTAGCGGTTAGAAGTGAAGATGTCAATAAACAATGGGTTACAGATTTAATTGAAGTTTTAACGGATGAAGAAACTATTAAATTTATTAATGATACTTTTAAGGGTACAATTGTCCCCTACTGTCAAAAAGTAAATAATTAAAATAAAAAAGGATCAAAGTAGTTTTAGATATAGTATTGAATTAAAAATGAGTAAGAGGTAAATATGAGAAAAAATCAAACAATTGGTTCTATTATGTTATTAATAACATCAATTATTTGGGGTTGTGCTTTTGTTGCACAAAAGGTCGGTATGGATTACATTGGCCCTTTTTCCTTTTGTGGATTTAGATTTTTGTTTTCTGCTTTCTTTCTTATCATTATTACAATTTGTCGCGATTTAATTTTTTATAAAAAATTAACTTTGTTTAAGATGGAAAGACAAAAGCGAAATAAAATCTTTTTAGGGGGAATTCTTTGTGGAATTTCGCTTGCTATTGCTAGCAATTTGCAACAATATTCAATACAAGAAACAACGGCTGGTAAAGCGGGATTTATCACTGCCTTATATATTGTATTAGTACCAATTTTAGGAATTTTTATTAAAAAGAAAGTTAAAATAGTTGAATGGATTAGTGTTGTTATTGCTTTTATAAGTTTAATTTTGTTATGCTTTCAAAAAGGAGAGTTAGGTGGAATTTTTTCAATTCATAGTTATGATGTAGGACTTTTAGTTTGTGCGATATTCTTTAGTATTCAAATTTTATTAATCGATTATTTTGCGAAAGATAATGATTGTCTAATGATGTCGACAATTCAATTTATTGTTTGTGCTATCGTATCTTGTTTATTAATGATTATTTTTGAAAAACCTCAAGTAGATCAAGTAAAAAATGCAATGATACCACTTTTATATGCGGGAATTGCATCAGGTGGTATTGCTTATACTCTTCAATTTATTGGGCAAAAATACACAAGGCCTATTGTTGCTTCTATTATAATGAGTTTAGAATCGGTAGTATCGTTACTAGCAGGGATGATCATCATCAATGAGTCATTAACCTCAAGGGAGTTATGGGGTTGTGCATTAATGTTTATGGCGATTATAATTTCTCAAATTCCTTTTGATAAATTCAATAAAAAACCAAAGGTCAATCATAAATCAAGTATTTAAAACTAAATACTTGATTTTCTTTTTTAAAAAAATATAATATTAAAAATAAAAATGCACTTTTTGGTGTTATGTATAGTGTAAAGAGGAAGGAAATATATTTCTATGCTACAAATTACAGAAGAACTAGTCAAAAAACTACAAAATAAGGACGAAGAAGCATTTCAAAAAATTTATAATGCCTATGTTAAACTTATCTATCATATTGCTTATTCCTATACTTACAATAAAGAAGATGCTGAAGACATTGTAAGTGAGGTTTTTATGAAAGTTATGCATTCCATTCATTCCTATCAAGAAAAGGGTAAATTCAAAGAGTGGATTAGTATGATTACAAGAAATGTGTCTTTAAATTTTGTAACCCGGGATAAAAATAAAGATACATTAAAAGATGATGAACTAATCCAAAGAAAAACATGTAATAATGCTTCTAATAATGAGATGATTATGATGTTTGAGGAGTTTCTTGATAAAGATACAACGAGTATTATGATATTAAGATTTATATATAATTATAAATTTAAAGATATTGCCATAATTTTAAATATGACAATTGGTAAAGTTCAAAGTTTGTATTATGATGGACTAGATAAACTTAGAAAGGTGTATTAAAATGTCAAAATTGGAAAAGAAATTAAAAAAAGATATGAGAAAAAAAATGCTAGATACCAATCCTAGCAATGAATTATATGAAAAGGTGAAAAAAGAATTGAATATGAATGAAAAGCAAAGTCATTATCAAATAAATAAATCCTATAAAAGATGGATTCCAATTTTTGCTACTTCAATTTGTATTTTACTTGCTGTTGTAATAGGAGTGATTGCCCTCAATAACAAGAAAGTAAATGCCAAAGAATATAATGCTATTGTACAAGTGGATGTGAATCCAAGTATTCAAATGGTAGTAGATGAGAAAAATAAAGTTTTATCAATAACGGGATTAAATGATGAAGGTAAGATGATAATTTATGGTGAAGTAATAGTTGGTAAAAATTTAGATGAAGCGCTAGAAATGATTGTAAAAATTGAAACAGATTTAGGCTATCTTGTAGAAGGTAGTGATGATAATAAAGTAACATTAACGGTTAGTGCTAACACAGAAGAAATTACGAATAAAATAGAAGAATTCTCTCGAAATACTTTAAATAAGGTTTTAGAAGAAACAGGAATGGTAGCAACAATTGAAACAGCTAAAGGATATGCCGAGGAGGAATTAAAACTTCTTGCTAAAGAGTTAGATCCAACCCTAACTGAAGAAGAAATAAATAATTTTGATTATAATGACTATGTTAATGTTGTTAAATTATATCATTTAGAAGTAGCGGATTTAGCAAGTGTTAAACTCGAGGAAATGTATAATGAATTTAAAAATCATCAAATTTCAATTACTGAAAAAGAAGCTGTTAAAAATGCTATTAATAATTTAGATATAATTTATCAAACTTTGATTAGTGCTTATGAAATTGCCTATGGGGTATTGGATCAGGCTTATGAAAGTATGCAAGATGGTTATTATAGCCAGTTTATTGATCCAAATTCAAATTATCAAAAGGCTTGGTTAGAATTAGCAGAATTAAAACAAGCCTATCTTGATCAAAGAGTTGTGGTTGCTAATTTAACCGAGGAGGAAACAGATGAAAAGATATTTCAAGAAGTACAAAAACTTAAAAGTTTAAAAAGTAAATATGAGGCTAAACTTGCTTTCTTAGAAAGTATTGAAAAGGCAAGTACTACGGTATATGAAACGTTAGTAGCAACTTTTGAAACTTCACTTGAAACAATGAAGAGAATTGAAGAAAAATTACCTGATTCTATTCAAACTATTACTTTTGAAGCTTTAATGGATACTGAAAAGAAATTGAATGAATTTAAACAAGAGGTATGTAATAATTTTGAGACCAAATATCAAGAAGCAATTGACAATGCAAAAGAAACATTACAAGCACGCAAAGAGGCGTTAAAAGATTCACTTCATAGTAACGATAGTAATTCGTACGAATAAAGGATTATATTTGTCTAAAGTTAACTATTTAAAAATGAATAGTTAACTTTTTTATAATTATATAAGAAATAAATTAGAATGAAAAGGTGATATGTATGAAGAAAGTAAAAAAAGGTATAGGTATTTATTAAAATCAAAGACTAAAAAAGAAGCTTATTTAACATATGATGGCAAGTTCAAATTGTAATGTTATATGATAATAAATATGAAGAAATAGATGTTGGTTATTTTAATGGAACAGAAGAAAAAGAAAATTTAGGAATTATTGAGGAACTACAATTCATATTGGGAATACGAGAAGTAGTTATGTAATATCTAGAAGACCTACTAATATTAGACAAGACTATTATTGGATTAGTAGTGATAAGAATATAGTAACCATTAGTATTTAGGATCTAGTAATTGAAAAATCAAAAGGTATGGTTACTATTACTTGTAAAAATAAATATAATGAAAATTATGTGGGAAGTATAACTTTAACAAGAATATAGATGAGAGTACTTTATGAAATTTAAAAAGAGATTTGAAATGAAAAAAGATTATGCAATTTGAGGTCAATTTTTAGAGGCAGATTTAATTGTAATAGTTATCTTCAATTTTTCTCTATTGTTTTAAATAAAGGATAGTCGTACTAAAGTATTTGTTATAATATCAGGTCTCCTTCTTATTACTTTGGGTATTTTTATAATTGTTTTCAGTGTTATATTTAGCATAATTCAAAAAGATTTAATAAAAATATGATAGAAAAGATAAAAACGACAAATAATATAAAAGATAGAAAGGATTTAAAGTTATGTTATAGTATGATGATACTAGAAATTAGTATCCTTTTTCCATTTAAATAATAAAAAATTTCATTCTTTTTGTGCTTTCTAGTTATGAATTTATGTATTCTATTTGATTTTCTATTGTAAAAAAACTTAAAAAATGTTAAAATATTTAAGTAATATGGATTACAATGCAAAATTAATAATGCAATGTAAAGAGGTAGATTATGACAAATACTAGTAGTGAAAATACTAATATATCAAATTTAGCAATTCATAAAATAGAAAATAATAATAATCAAAAAAAAATAAAGTTTATACCACTTTTATTTGAAAGGATATTGCCAATACTATTTATTATTATTTTTGCAATTAGACTTTTTAGTTATACGACACAAATCGATCGCTATATTGGTCTTGATTCATCACCAATTTCTAAAACAAAAACAATTTTAGCCCTTATGGCTATTTGGTTACAATATACGGGAATATTGATTACTATTTTAAGAGCTTTTTTCCATTTCAAAACAGTGATTAATTTAGCAAGAATGATAACTTTACCAATTTATCTTTTAAATTTATTGATGTTATCATCAATAATGATATTATTTGTTGGTAACAATAATACTAGTGTATTGTTAGTGTGTTATCTTTTAGAAAGTATGTTAGGAATAATACTTAGTATATATTATATTCTTCATGATAGGAAGATGAAAACGAATGTTAAGGAAGTATTGATGACATTTGGAATTTTACTTCTAATGATGATTGCATCCCTACCATCCTATTTTGTCCAATTTGCTTTTGGGTATGGTAAAGATACAATTGTTGTCAAAGACATTAGTTTTTATCATCGTATATTGATATATATTGGTATTATCGTTCCCTTTATTTTATATTTTGCTTTAAGAAATAAAACCGAAGAAGTTATTCGTTTTTCTTTAATATATATATCGGTTGCTACAATGGTAGGCTTTATTGTAAATTATGATTATACTAATTTTTCTCAACCTTGGACATGGCCATTTCATTTGTGTAATACCGCAATGTTTATTATTCCGCTATGCTTAATTTTTAAATTTAAACGATTATTTTATTTTACATATTTTATTAATGTTTTTGGCGCTTTAATAGCAATGCTTATGCCAAACTATGACGATGGTACTAACATTTTAAGTATGAGAATTTTTAATTTTTGGTTTAATCATTGGATTGCTTTCTTTATGCCATTATTAATCGTTGCATTAAAACAATTTAAAAGGCCTAAAATTAAAGAATTTTATTGGTCAATGATTTGGTTTTTAGGATATTTTGTTCTAGCATTATTTTTAAATGTTTATTTTACTGCTAATGGTCATGAAACAGATTTTTTCTTTATCAATAGTAATTTTGTTGCTGATAAACTAGGAGAATGGGCCGAGAAACTATTTAATATTTCCGCAACTATTACCATTGGAAATAAGGTTTTAACCTTTCATCCTGTATATCAAATTCTTTTCTTTGCGACTTATGTTGCTTTAGGTCTTGCAATTTGGTTTGTATATGCAGAATTCTTTAGGATAGCAGATAGCCATTATGAACTCCATGTAAAATTAAAGAAAATTAAACAAGATGAAATTGCTAGAAAATCAGTACCTAGTAAAGTAAGAAAGGAAGAATTTATGAGGGAGCAACAAACAAGACTAGCTAAACTGCAATTGATTCATTTTTCTAAAAAATATGCTACAAGTAAAGTTTATGCGGTAGAAGATGCCAATTTAGAGGTAAATCAAGGTGAAATTTTTGGCTTTTTAGGACCAAATGGAGCAGGAAAATCAACAATTATTAAAAGTATTGTAGGAATACAACCAATCACAGAAGGGAATATTGAAATTTGTGGATATGATGTGAGTAAAAATTCTGTAGAAGCAAAATATAATATTGGCTATGTGCCAGATCATTATGCTTTGTATGAAAAATTAACAGGAAGGGAATATATTAATTATATTGCGGATATCTATGAGGTATCTCAAGAAGAAAGAAATACTCGTATCGAAAAATATATTAAAATTTTTGAACTGGAGGCATCAATTGATAGTAAAATTAGAACTTATTCGCATGGAATGAAACAAAAGATTACGATTATGTCTGCTCTTGTTCACAATCCTAAAGTTTGGATTTTAGACGAACCACTAACAGGGCTCGATCCAAATAGCATATATCAAGTAAAAGAGTGTATGAAGCAACATGCTGCTGAAGGAAATATTGTTTTCTTTAGTTCCCATTTAATTGATATTGTTGAAAAACTATGTGGTCGGATTGCTATTATTAAAAAAGGTCATATCAAATGTATAAAAAGTGTTGATGAAATAGAAGCATCAGGTATTTCATTAGAACAATTCTATTTAAATACAATTGAAAATGATGAGGATTAGTAGAATATGAAAGCCGTTATTCAAAATGAAATGACAGATGCTATGAAACATAAAACTAATAGTATGAAACAACTTAAAACGCTTGTTTTGATGCAACTTCGTGATAAATTAGATTTAAGCTTTGTTAAAGATCGCAAACAACTTTTAAGAGTAATTATTTTTGGTATTTTAAAATTTGCAATTGTTGCTGCTATTTCATATATGGTGTTATCTCTTTCTCTAACAATTGGACTTTTTTATAATAGTGAATTTCCTAGTGTAATGGTATTAATTTTAACAATTTCACTTGGACTATCTTTGATATCATGTACATTTGAGTTAACAAATAATTTATATTTTTCTGAGGATAATCGAGTTTTGATTACTTTACCAGTGGATACTAACAAAATTTTTGTTTCTAAAATTATTGTTTTTTATCTGTATGAACTTAAGAAAAGTCTAAACTTTTTAATGCCACTAACACTTTCTTGTGTATTGTTACTTGTTACTAAAGGGTTTTGTTCTTTATGGATGTTTTTGTGGATTTTTATACCGCTTATTTTTATCTTGATGTTACCTGTTTTAATTGGTTCACTATTATCAATTATCGTTATGTATATAAGGAGATTTTTAAAAAAAGTACCACTCCTTCAAGCATTATTATTTATCGTTATTTTAATATTGGCCATTATAGGCATTGTCTACCTTATTGGATTAATACCAGAAAATATCGATTTAATTGCTCAGTGGCCTACTATTAGTAGAAAGATTAGAGAATTTCTTCTAATGATTGAAAGTAAATTATCAATTATGAGTCAAATGGTTAGCATCATTATTGGTAATTTTACTCATAAGCAAGTTTATGCTTTAAATTTAATGACTTTTGTTAAATTATTGATTTTAGTTGCTATTTGTTTTGTTTTATTTATTTTAGTTTATTTTATTTCACGACCAATTTTTTTTGGAATGATGTCTAAAAATTTTGAAATTAAGAAACGGATTGGTGATGATAAACCTAATAAAAAACATAATAAATATTTGACATTTATTGAAAAAGAATTTAAGATTAATTTACGAACTATTAACATTTCAGTTAACTATTTAATGGTTTATATTATTGTACCTATCTTGATTTTATTTTTAAATGCAATGTATAAAGCAATGGATACAAGACAACTTGGTGATTTGTTAATTTATACATTCAATATATTATTGATTTGTTTACCATTATTAGCTTCTAATGCTTTAGTTGCAACTTATTATAGTCGTGAAGGTCGAGCAGGATATATGAAAAAAACCAAACCTATTTATGCCGCATATCCACTATTTACCAAATTATTTTTTAATGTTATTTTTTCAATACCTACTGTTTTTGTTACTTGTGCAATTTTTGGTAGTTCGGTTTCCTTTAATATTGGTGAAATTGTTATTTTAGGATTTGCTATTTTATTTCTACATTTAGGCCATATGATTTATAGCGCTAATCTTGATATAATGAATCCTCAAAATGAACAATATGCGACAACAGGTGGAATAATTGACAATCCTAATGAAAACAAATCAACAATTTTAGCCTTTATTCTTTCGGCAGTGTACGCTATTATTGCTTATAAATTATTATCTGAGGCAAGTTTAGGTAGTGAAGTAGGTAGTGTAATGCTAGGACTTGTAAAATTGATGATAATTAGTATAGTCTTTTTTGGATCTACGCTTTTGATGTTTATTAAACGTATTAAGGCTTTCTATTATGAAATTCAGGGGTGATTAAATGAAAAAATCAGTTATTATAACAATTATTGTGATTTATGTATTAGCTATTGTTGTGGTTGGTTTTATCGGTTTAAAAATGAAAGTATATGATGAACAAAAATATGTTGAAAAGATTGAATGCATTTCTGATGGATACAAAGATTATGATCCTAATACAGAAACAGGATTGGCTAAAATTAATGCTGGATATATTGGATATATTAAAAAAGATTATAAGAGCGGTTTAAAAGTAGAAATCAAATGTCGTATTACTCCAGATAATGCTACTCATAAAAAATTGGAGTATATTTATGATGAAAATTCAACAATTTATAAATTAACGACAAACAGTGATGGTACTGCAACCATAGAATTTTTAAAAGGAGGAGTAGCTACTATTATAATTAGATCAACCGATAGTAAACAAACTCAAATCAAAATAGAAGTAAGTGCGTTTGATTGGAGTATTCTTGGCTAATTATTTTTAAAGAAAGGAAAGAAAAAAATGAAAAAGAAATTAACTTTATTTTTAATTATTTGTACGTTATTATTTTCACTTGCGGCATGTTCCGATAAAATCACAGTTCAATTTGATACTGATGGTGGTAGTGTAGTAAGTGATATTGAGGTTAAAGTAGGAGAAAAATTAGTCCTACCTAAAGATCCTGTAAAAGAGGGGTATGTTTTTAAAGGATGGTTATTAGATGGAAAGCCTTTTGATGAAACTATGCAACTTGAAAAAAATATTACTTTAAAGGCTAATTGGGAAAAAGAAAATCCTGAAAAATATTATGTAACTTTTATTGTTGATGATAGTGAATATAAAAAAGAGGAATATTTAGAAAATTCTCTTATCACTAAACCAACCAATCCTGTAAAAGAAAATTATGAATTTAAGGGATGGTTTTTAGGTGATACCTTATTTGATTTTGAAAATACAAAAATAACTTCTAATCTTACACTAGTTGCTAAATTCGAAGAAAAACAAAGTGAAGAAAGAATTATTGTATATGCAGTAAATCAGCCTGAGGATATTTTATTATTCAATACAAATCGAAAAGAAAAAGAAAATAAGAAAACTGAATTTTTTGATCTAACGCAAAATTATGTTGTTGGTGATGACAATGGCTGGAGTATTAAACCGGCATGCACATTTTATAAAGTAAATACGATAACTGGCACTCAAGAAGAAGTTGTTGTTAGTGAATGGGAATATGATATAAAAGTATATCTGTTAAATGGCGATACTTATGAATTGCTTTTAGAAAATTCAGAATTGATTGATAGGATTGATATAAAAAATTGTATAATTGATTTTGCGACAAGTGCAGTTGGGAATGCTTTTAAAGTAGAAGTTGTTCCAACAGGTCTGACAAATAAGCAATTGGAAAATGTGGAAGACTATACGATTTCTTTTGAATTTGAAGTAGTTGAAGGTTATAATGTGTATAATGCGAAAGAACTTGGTTATATGGATAATAGAACAAATGGAGCAGAGGCTGATGCTTGGAATGCTTTTAAAGAGGCAAATAATTTAGCTAGTGATTATTTTCCAACGAATTTAATTTTTCACAAAAATATTGATATAACAGTAAATGATGTTCCAGGTTACTTCTTCTATACAGCTGAAGAATTAAACAAATCAGATTCAGATTACAATCGAGCACTTGGTTCAATGAAAGATTTTGTGAATATGTATATGAGAAACCTTGGAGATGGTCAAACATTTAATATCTTAGGGAATTACTATAAATTATCAGCTGAAACTTTAAGAGAAGTAGTCAGAGATGAGGGACAAATTACTCCTGAGGGAGAAGCAATCAGTCATGCAAGTTTATTTAAAATTGAGGGTTCTGAAACAGGAAGTTCTTCAATTCAGAATTTAAATATGATTGGTAATGCACCAAGAGTTGAAAATAATATTAAAGCTGGAGGACAAATTCTTATTAAAGTAGAAGGGCCTGCTTTTACAGCATATAATAATCTTGCGGCATGTTTCTTTATCACATACTTTCCAAATTATACTTTTACTGAATTTGTAATGGATAAGTGTAAGGCCTATGATTCATTTAATAGTTTTGTTTATAACTGGGGTTCTGATAAAGTAACAATCAAGGATTGTGAGATGATTGGTGCAGGTGGTCCGGTTATTGTTCAAGATCATGTAAGACCTTTAGAAGCTGATGGTGGTAAAGTTGCACATACAAAAATTATTAATTCTAAACTTGAATCATATGTTGTTGGTACAGAAGGTTGGTTTACAATAGTAAAAGCCAGTGCAATTGTACCTCAAATTAAAGCTTTAGATGCTTTGTTTACACCATTTAATAAATCTTTCTTAAAAGCAAATTCTGATAATACTTTAACTTATATGAATTTAATTTGTATAAATAAATCAGGAAGTGCTGAAGGAATTACAGCAGAAAAGATCAAAGGAAGTTTAAAAATTGATGATGTTGCAAATTTCGATTTTGGTGCTAGTGATCCTTATCTTGCGGCTCTTCTTGATCAAACATTTAAAAATGGTGCACCCGCTTTTCAATCAAGTGCAGGTGGTTATGGATATACAAATGGTCAAGGTTTATTTGATGTGACTAATACACAAATTGTAGATCCAAGTCATACAATTTATCAAGGTGATTATTTATGCTTATATTATAATGGTATGGCTATCACTCTTGGTTATAATGATGCAGGTGAAATTTATAATTTAGAGGCATAATTAAAATAAAAGGTTCTTCAAATGAACTTGTCTAGTTGAATCAAACTAGTTCATTTAGAAGAACTTTTTTATTTGATAAAATAAATGATGTGTACTAAAATTTAGTAGATTAATATAAATTTATACTAAAATGTGCTATAATAATAGTATAAAGATAAATAGGCTTTGGTATAATTCCTATAGGATTGCATATATCAATAGGTATTGAATATGAGAAAAGTCTAAACAAGATAGAGAGATTACAATTCATCAGCTTAAAGTAATAGATGATTAATATGAGTCATAGAAGTTATCTTAGGGCTCTATCTGTCTATGCAACTTTTAGAATTGAAACTATTAAATATAAAATATTACGCAACATACATATATAAAATTTTATTTGATAAACTAATTTTATAGTCAAATATTGGTTGATATTATCAATTTTACCTCCATTGTTTTAAAAAAATATTTGAATTATAATGTTTATGTAAATTAATTTACATAGTGAATGGCCAATCACATAAGATTATAAAGGAGATTAAATATTATGAATATAGGAACTAAAATAAAAGAGTTAAGAAATCATAATAAAATAACACAAGAAGACTTAGCTAAAACATTACGCATTTCTACACAAGCCGTGAGTAAGTGGGAAAATGGAGGATCACCAGATTTAGAATTAATACCTGCTATTGCAAAATATTTCAAAGTTTCAACTGATTATTTATTTGATATTGAAGATTATGAACTAACTAATATTGAAAATAAATTATTTAAATATATAACAAGTTTTAACTTAAATGAAAGAATACAACAAGTTTATAGATTAGGTTTTATTATGTCTATTGCAACTCGTGGGGAAGAAATAATAGATTTAGATAAATTTAAAGAAGAAATTACAAATGATGATCTATTTTCTACTGTAGTAAGTGAAGATGGAATCATTATTACTTCTTTAGCACAAAACAATAAAGTATTTACTGTCATTCCAAAAGATAATAAATCAAATTATTTAAAAATGTTAGAAAGCAAAGAAAAACAAATGTTATTTTGTAAATATTTAAGTGATAATATATTTTATGATTCATTAGTTTTCTTGTATAGTAGAAGCAGAACTAGTGGTAGTTTTACTGAAAAATTATTGTGTGATAATTTAAATGTTACATTAGAAGAAGCAAAAGATATTCTAGAGAAGATGAAAGAATTTAAGATTGTAAGTTGTACAATGACGCCAATTGATGATACAGAGGTGAAATTATATTCAGTATTACAAAATCCTCATATTGTAAGCTTGATTCAATTACTAGATATGGTTTCAAATAGACCTAATAATTATTGTCATTATTATGGAGGTCCAACTAATTATTTTGAAAAGAAATAAATATATTATAAACATTTTGGTGCTAGAAAACGGCACCTTTTTCAATTTGTGGACCGATTGTAGAGCCAGTAGCAGTTCTTTAAATACAAAACGAATACAAACTAGAGTTTCAACCTTTTTGATGCTGTTGGCGATTTTTAAAGAACATGATAAAAATTAAGACATATTAAAGTTTCAACTTATAAAAAATACTATTAAATATACCTTTGTGACACGCAACCAACATTGAATGTCACTTTTATCTCAAAGAATTTAGACCAAAATTATAGAAAATAACCAAAAAATATAGCCTTTTTAATTGATTTAATAGGATTTTAAAGCAAAAAGGGGTATAATATATTTGTCTATAAAAGATGACTTTTATATTGTTTAAAGGGGCTTACGGGTACCACTTTCTGATGAATGAACAAAAAAGTTAGTTAGACATATCAAAATTAAACGGACAAATAGATAAATAGGAAAGGCGTGATAATATTATGAATAAAAGAAAAATTATTGCTGCACTTGGAATTATAAGTATATTAATTGGCTTTTTTCTTGCTGCATATTACAATTTGATTTTAATAAACCATGAAGGTCCAATGGATTTATGGGCTATACTATTATTATGCATTCCAGTGGGTGTACTTATTTTATTTATTATTTTAGAGTTATTATTTCCAACAGATTCTTTTATTAGAGATAATAAAAGAATAGATGTAATATCATTCATCTTTATAATACTGTTTTTCCAATTATTCTTGTTTTAGCTCTATTTTCTGCTCAAAGATATAATGTTAAAAAGAGACTAAAATTTCTAAAACAATATGGGTTTAAAGTTGAAGTAAATAAAAATTTATACACTTATAAATTAGATAATATTTATATTAATCAAGATGATAATTATAAAATTAGTAATGATAATGGTAAAACATATATTAATATTCATGAATGCAATATAGGCGAAGAATTTGATAAATATAGAATAAAAGATGCATTAATTAGGTATCAATGCGCTCATTTTGTAGATAAACAAAGAGGAGATGCACCTGATACTTTAGAATTTGTGATAATCTTTTTAAAAAAGAATATTGACGAAATAATAAAATATAAAAATAAATAGTAATGTTAGTCCAGAATATAATACTAATCCTTTCATCAATTTAGGGAGAATTATTACATTTTATCGGAATAAATGGTAAATATCGGCAATTTAAATAACAAAATTTAATAACAATATTGCTTGTTTATTTTGCCGATATATGATATAATATTACAAGGTGATAAAAATGAAATACTTATCTACAACTGAAATAGCAACTTTATGGGGAATTTCTGAAAGAAGTGTAAGGGATTATTGTAATAAAGGAAGAGTTATTGGTGCAATCTTAGAAGGTAAAACTTGGAGAATACCAAAAGATGCAACAATGCCAAAAAGACAAAAAAGAACATCTAATAAATCAAGAACTTTATTAGATATGTTAAAAGAAGAGAAAGATAGTAAATTAAAAGGTGGAATATATCACAAACTTCAAATTGAAATGACATATAATTCAAATCATATTGAAGGAAGTAAACTTACTCACGATCAAACAAGATTGATTTTTGAAACCAAAACAATCGGCATTTATGATGAAGCTATTAAAGTAGATGATATTATTGAAACAACTAATCATTTTAGATGTATTGATTTAGCTATTACATCAGCTAAAACGAAATTAACAGAATCATTAATTAAACAGTTTCATTACACTTTAAAAAATAATACAAGTGATCAAGAAAAAACTTGGTTTAGAGTTGGTGATTATAAACTACTTGTTAATGAAGTTGGAGGACTTGATACATGTCCACCTGAAAAGGTAAAAGAAAGATTAGTTACACTTTTAAATGATTACAATTCAAAGAATAATATTACTATTTATGATATTATAGAATTTCATTATGAGTTTGAAAGAATCCATCCTTTTCAAGATGGTAATGGTAGAGTTGGTAGACTAATTATTTTAAAAGAATGCTTAAAACATAATATAGTTCCATTTATTATTACAGAACAAATTAAAGATTTTTATTATCGTGGTTTAAAAAATTATAAGTATGAAAAAGGCTATTTAAATGATACTTGTTTGTCAGGGCAGGATATTGTTAAGTCATATTTAGATTATTTTAAAATAGAATATAAATAATACTAAGGCAAGTGATTGACTCGCTTTTTTATATGAAAAAGGACAAATGCGATTTACAACTCTCGAAAAAAGGATGAAAAGGACGTTTGGTCCACGCAACCAACATTGTATGTTTAATTTGTCTATAATGATACAATCTAATAAAAACATTAATAAAAAAATCATTTGCAAGATTCACAACAAATCGCTTGCAGAATATGATTTAATTCTATTTATAATCGTTTATAAATTAATTTAAAAAGGTATCAATTTTTATAATAGTTATATAATATTATAAATTAGTCTAATGTGAATAATCTTATGCAAATTTTAATTATAAAAATGTTCACGTCGAATTAAAAATATTGCTCACTAAAATAATAAAATATTGCTCAGTTAAAAACGAAAATATTGCTCACTTAACTTGACTGTGTGATATGATTGTGATATACTATAGTAAAGAAAAGGAGACTATTATGAGTATATTAACTGATAAATCCAAATATAGAAAAAGAATAATTGATAAAACAATTGAAGATTATTTGAAAGTAAGTGGAGCTATTTGTGTTGAAGGACCAAAATGGTGTGGTAAAACATGGGCATCTGCATTTCATTCAAATAGTGAGTTTCTAGTTGGTGATCCAGCTAATAATTTTAATAATAGAAAAATAGCTGAATTAAATCCATCTTTAATCTTACAAGGTGATGCTCCTAGATTGATTGATGAATGGCAAGAAGTACCACCTATCTGGGATGCAACAAGAGCAGAAGTTGATAAGCGTCACGAAAAAGGACAATTAATATTAACAGGTTCATCTACACCAAAGAAAAAAGGAATTATGCACAGTGGAAGTGGAAGAATTGTTAAAATTAGAATGAATACAATGTCATTATATGAGTCAGATGATTCAACAGGAAATATTAGTTTATTTGACTTATGCAATGGTGTTTTTGAAGATCAGCTATTAGAAGAAGTTTCATTAGAAAAACTTGCTAATTTAATTGTTCGCGGTGGATGGCCTGAAAATATAAGTGCACCAGATAATCTTCTTCATTTAATGCCAAGAGCATATATGGATAATATAATAGAAGAAGATTTACAAAAAGTTGATGATGAAATAGAGTATGATGCTCATAAAGTGAAATTATTATTAAAATCTCTAGCGAGAAATGAATCTACGACAGTTTCAGCATCAGCATTATTAAAGGATATTATAGAACAAGATCATGAATCGATGAGTAGAAATACTATTGCTAAGTATTTAGAAGTGCTTGGTCGCATGTTTTTATTCAACAATCAACTACCATTCTCACCTAATATTCGTTCATCGTTAAGAGTAAAACAATCTGAAAAAAGACATTTTGCAGATCCAGCAATGGCTTGTGCATTATTAAATCTAACAAAAGATAAACTAATAGGTGATTTAAATACATTTGGTTTTCTATTTGAGGCTTTAGTAGAAAGAGACTTGTCTATTTATGCTCAGTCTTTTGGTGGTAAACTATTCCATTATCAAGACTACAAAAATAATGAAATTGATGCAGTAATAGAATTGGAAAATGGTGATTGGTGTGCTTTTGAAATTAAAATTGGTGCCAAAAAAATAGATGAAGGTGCTGACAATTTAATTAAAGTTTGTAATGATATAGTATCTAACGGTGGGAAAACTCCTAAAATTATGTGTGTAATATGTGGATTATCTAATGCTGCATATAAAAGAAATGACGGAGTTTATGTTGTTCCAATAACTGCACTTAAAAATTAAAAGGACAAATATTATGAAAATTGTTTATAAAAATGTAGATTCATCTTCTTTATCAATACTTGATCAATGGATTATTGATAAAAACTCTGATATTGTAAAATATGCTATGTTTGATTATTCATTTACAAGTTATGAAAAAATATTAAAAGAAAATAAAATTGATGGAGAATCATATATTACAAAAATAGTATATGTAGATAATATATTATTAGGTTATTTAGCTTTATGTTATTTTCAATGAAACGGTAAAAATGTAATAAGTATTAACCCTATTGTTATAAATCCAAAGTACCATAATAATGGTTATGGTAAATTAATTTTAAATGATTTGATAAAGAATAATAAAAAAATTATTAATATTGATGTAGATATATTCAATGCAACTATATCTATTACTAATATTTCTTCAATTAAACTTTTTGAGAGTTTAAATTTTACTAAAAAAGGAAATGTTAATGATGGTTTTCAAGATTATTGTTTAGAAAAATGAATAAATATATTTTAATATCTATTAAAAAACTATATATACAGAAAAGCTTGGTTACGATATCTTAATGTAATCAAGCTTTTTAATATTGCTGGAGTTATATTGATTTTATAAGATATAAATCTAATTATGGACAAATTTATCTTTCAACGTCATAGACTTTTTTGCCATGCAACTATCAAAAAACAACCTTATTTAGACTTTATTGCCATGGGACGAACGTTGTATGTTGAATTTGTCTATTAGAAAATAGGGCTGTAATAGGCAATTATAATGGAAAAAGTACGCTATTTTATTGTATTTGTGTTAAAACTTGACTTTTCATGGTATAATTAGAGATATAAGAAAATTACTGACTTTCAGTCATACGATAGGGGTTGAACGTTCAATTTTAATAGGTATGAGTGAATGTGTAATTGATGTTCTTCTATAAGAATTATTAATTGTATATAATTTATATTTTATGTATAATGATATTGTAGCATTAGAATGAAATATCAAAATAAAAGGAGCAAGTAGTAAAAAATGAATGATAAGATATTAATAGAATTAAATATAGACGCTAATAATAAGATTGTAATTATAAAAAAACATAATTTTTCTGAAATACATAATGATTCTTATATATTATTTTATGCTCTTGTAAATAATTATTTATTAGCTGATAATTCTTTTATAGATGAATGTGGATATTCAATATATTATAGAATTTTTAATATTCGTAGTTTTTATTCTATTTAAGAATATGTAGAATTATATCAGAAATGTTTAAAGGAAAAAAAGAACGGAAAATTTAATAATAATTTTGAAGATGAAGAAAATTTTAGGTGTAACCACATGTAATTATAGAATAAATACTAGTTTAGTAAATAGTATTACAATAAATTTGTGTAAAAAATAAAAAAGATAGAAATTTAATTGATTTATTACATATAATATTTATGAAATTTGTCTAAACTATTGACAAAAAATATTTCAAATGTTAAAATACTACTGAAAGTTTTAACGCAAATGACTAAAGTTTAAGGAGTAATATTAATATGATTGAAAGAAATTGGTATTTAAATAAACTCATAAAAAGAGCTTGGGATGGTAATATTAAAGTAATTACTGGTATTAGACGTTGTGGAAAATCAGTTTTGCTATTTGATATATAAAACATACTTACTTGAAAATGGTGTAAAAGAAGAAAATATAATTGAAATAAAATTAGATAAAATGGAATTCATTACTTTTCGAAATCCGTTTATGCTATATAAAGAAATAACTAAAACAATTAATAAAACCCCATTAGATAAATATTATTTATTTATTGATGAAGTTCAAATGGCAATCGAAAAAAAGATAGAAAAAGCGGTGTTACTGCAACTATCTATGATATTTTAAATCAATTTAAAGATAATAAAAATATTGATGTTTATGTAACTGGCAGCAATTCAAAAATGTTATCAAAAGATATTTCAACTGAGTTTAGAGGAAGATCTAGCCAAATTCATGTCTTTCCCTTATCTTTTTCTGAATATTATAATTACATTGGTGGAGATATAAATGAAGCATTAAATAATTATATGATATTAGGAGGAATGCCTGGTATTGTACATGAAAAAACTGCTGAAGATAAAAAAAGTTATTTAGAAAATTTATTTAATGAAATATATATAAAAGATATTGTAGAAAGAAATAGGATTCAAAGGCCTGACATTTTAAATGAAATCTTAGACTATTTATCTTCACAAATTTCATCGCTTACTACTAATAATAGAATAGCTAATTCAATATCAACTTTAAAAAAGGAAAAAGTTACATTTGAAATGGTTTCTAAATATGTCAGTCATACAATTGATTCATTCATTATTAATATGGCTAGAAGATATGATGTGAAAGTAAAAAGTTATTTTGAATATCCTAATAAGTATTATTACATTGATAATGGGTTAAGAAATGCTAGATTAAACTTTAGACAAAATGATCCTGGCCATTTAATGGAAAATATATTATATAATGAACTAATTAGAAGAGGATATAATGTTGATGTTGGAGCAATTCCATTAAGAACACATGATTCATCAGATTATGTTGAAATAGATTTTATTGTAAATAAACTTGATTTTAAGGTTTATATTCAATCTGCATTTAGAATGGATAATGATGAAAAAATAGTATCAGAAATTAGACCATTAACAATTACAGGTGATTCATTTAAAAAGGTAATTATTAGAAATGATATTTTAACCAGTTATTATGATGAGCAAGGAATTCTTCATTGTAAATTTACAGATTTTTTATTAGACAAAATAAATGTTTTAGATTAACGCTAAAAGCTGCTCTGATGAGTGGCTTTTTTATAGACAAATTTTTCTTTCAACGTCATAGACTTTATTGCCATAGAATGAACGTTGTATGTTGAATTTGTCTCGCCTAAAATCAACTATATTTAACGATATTTTAATGAGAAATTATTAAAAAACTGCTAAAACCTGTAAAAGCATAAGAAAAACATCAAAAATACTAGAAATTGGACAAAAGACTTTTTTAACGTACAAGGCTGGGGTTGTACGTATGAAAGTATATTGTGTACAACAAAAACATTTAAATATATTTAAAACACTTGACAAATTTAATATTTTAGTCTAAAATGGAGTTATATTCCAAAAAGGTCGTGAATTAATGTATATTAGTAGAGTGATTGAAAATACTATAAAAAATTTTTCAAATGAATTTTCTGTTATTGTTGTTACAGGTGCTAGACAAGTTGGTAAATCTACATTGCTTCAAATGATTAAAGAAGATGATATGAATTATGTTACTTTAGATGATTTAGATGCAAGAACACTGGCAAAAGCAGATCCAAAATATTTTTTAGAACAATATGGATATCCTTTAATTATTGATGAAATACAATATGCTTCAAATTTATTACCATATATAAAAATAATAGTAGATGAATATCGTTTAAAATCTTTAAAAAATAATACTAAACAAAAAGCTTTGTTCTGGTTAACTGGTTCTCAACAATTTAGATTAATGAAAGATGTAAGTGAATCATTAGCGGGTAGAATTGGGGTTTTAAATTTATACTCATTATCTAATAGTGAAATAAATAAAAGCAATGTTGGTCTATTTAGTCCTAAATTAGATGTTCTTAAAGAAAAACAAAAAAATAGTATTGAAAAGAAAGGTAATGTATTTGAAAGAATATTTAATGGTGGTATGCCAACTGTTGTAAGTAATATAGCAGAAAGAAATAATTATTTTTCTTCTTATGTTAATACATATATTGAACGAGATGTAAGAGAATTATTAAATGTTGGAAAAACATTAGAGTTTTATAATTTTATGCAATATATAGCTGTTAGAACTGCCCAAGAATTAAATTATGCTAATATCGCAAAAGAAATAGGAGTAGATTCGAAAACAATTAAAAGTTGGATTAGTATATTAGAAGCATCTGGTATAATATATTTATTACAACCATATTATTCTAATGTTTCAAATAGAATCATTAAAGCTCCTAAATTATATTTTATGGATACTGGATTATGTAGTTATTTAGCAAAATATCCAAATCCTGAAACCTTAGAAGTTGGAGCATTATCTGGAGCAATTTTTGAAACATTTGTTGTGAGTGAAATTATCAAAAACTTTTCAAATTATGGAATAGATCCAAAAATTAATTTGTATTACTATCGTGACAAAGATCAAAAAGAAGTTGATTTAGTTTATGTAGAAGGAAATACTCTATATCCAATAGAAATAAAAAAAGGTATAAGTCCAAATAATCCAGATAAAAACTTTAGTGTCTTAAAGAAATACAGTGATGATGTTAGACCAGGTATTGTTATTTGTTTAACGCAAAAACTACAACCAATAAACAAAGATTGTTGGTTATGCCCAGTTAATTTAATATAATATATTGTTTATTAAATGCTAAATTGAAGGTAGAATAGTTTAAAGATTTATTGTTGAATCATCAAATTATAATTGCAGGTAAATATAAAGTTTGATTGTAACCGGTCGATATTGAATGATAAAGTGTAGTAATCATGGTTACTGCACTTTTTTATATGTGTTTTTGTTATATATCTAACGTTGAATTTGTCCATTTAAATTTTGAAAAAAATGGTAGTCAATTTAATGAAAAAAGGGGCATATTGTACTGTATTTGTGTTAAAAAACGATATTTTGCACCATTAGTAGATGTCTATAAGTCTTCTGAAAAAGAAGGCTTTTTTCACTTTTTAGGCCTAAATTATCAAAAATCTTAAGAAAATATCCAAAAATGATGGTAAAAAGTGCTCAAAAAAAGACTTTTTGTCATACACAACCTAGTGCGATTATGCAAGGATTCGAACCTTTAGGTAAAAATGGCCTATTTTTGTGTAAATTGTTAAGTGACTTTTTATACTAACGATACCCTTTGAATAACGGGGTTCGAACCTATTGATTGAAAAATTACTACAAATAGTGTATAATGAAATATATAAAACATAGAAACGAGATAGTTTATGATAGAGTATAGAAAAGTTGATATTTCAGAAAAAGAACAAAATATATACAGTTCAAGAAGCAATAGACAGAAAAGAGTTTTTTGTTCCTTTTAGAGATGAAGATATTGATACAATGTTTGATAAAGACAAAGCTGTTACATATGGAGCATATGATAATGGTAAACTTATTGGAACAGCACAGTTTTATTTAGGTGATGAATTTGTTGATGATATAAAGAAAGTTATAGGTATTAGTGAAACAATTGCAGGAGAGTTTGGAGGAGTACTAATTTTACCTGAATATAGAGGTAAAGGTATCATGAAACAATTTTCAGCTATAATAATAGAAGAAGCAAGATTAAGAAATTATGATTATATAGTATCAGTAGCACATCCAGAAAATATAGCATCTAATAGATCTATATTATTTACTGGAGCAAAATTAATTAAAACTGATTATTTAGGTAAATATTATAGAAATATGTATTTGTTAGATTTAAAATAAAATTATAGTTATAAAGAATAAAACCACTTAAAGGATTAATATTCCAATGGGTGGTTTTTATGCTTTGTGGACCGATTGTAGAGCCTGTAGCAGTTCTTTAAAATTATATCGAACAACAAACTAGAGTAAAAAGGAAACGAGGGTGTTGGCAATTTTATAAGGTTTTAATCTATATAAAATAATATATTAATTGTTAGACTCATATGTTTTGTTTATATGAAAATAGAAAGTCCAAAGTTTATATAATTTAAGTAATATAAAATTTTCTAAAATATGACAAAAAACCCATGTTATTTTTACTTCGTGACAATTTTTTTCTCAAAAAGCTTGCAATTGTGTTTTTTATGTGTTATAATTTACTCGTGACAAATACATAGGAGGTATTGCTATGGTAGTAAAAGATATAGCGATTGTTGGAAGTGGTCTTGTAGTTTCAAGAAAAAAGGCAATTCACACAAAAGATATCATCAAGTCATACAAACAATTAAATCTTAGAGCAATCAATAAAAATGGATATATAGAAGAACAGGAATTAGAAATATTAAATGTAAAAGAAATTATAGATGATTATTATCTTACACATGAAGGAGATATAATTGTTAGATTAACTGATCCTTTCACTGCTATATATATTAGTAAAGATATGGAAAATATTGTAATCAGCTCAAACTTCTGTGTAATAAGATGTTCAGAAAATTACTGCCCTGATTTTTTATCTTATTATATAAATAGTGATTCTGCAAGAAAATCATTATTAAGTAATCTGCAAGGATCTATAATGAAGAATATAAATATGTCTGCAATTGGAGAAATGGAAATCCCGAATATCCCTTTAAAGAAACAGCATATAATTGGAAATTTGTTTAAAGCACAAACACAAAAAATTATTATATTAAATAAAATACAAGAAAAGGAAGATAAATTACAAAAAGCTATTTTAGTAAAAATAGAAAATATGGAGGATTAATAATGAATAGTAGTAAAATGTTAGAAAAAAATATATCCCAATATCCAGCACTAGAATTATTTCAAAAATTAGGTTATAAATATATTTCTCCAGAAGATTGTATTGTACAAAGAAAAGGCACATATGGGTGTATTCTTCAAGATATTCTTAAAGAACAATTAAAAAAATTAAATAGTTATGAATATAATGGGAAAGTTTGTAAGTTTTCAAATTTTAATATTGAAAAAGCAGTTTCAGATTTAGATGTACCAATTCAAGAAGGTTTAATTGTTGCTAGTGAAAAGGTATATAATCTTCTTACTATGGGAAGAAGTTATGTAGAACAAGTAGATGATAGAAAAGTATCATTTGATTTAAACTATATTGATTGGCACAATTTTGAAAATAATGTATTTCATGTAACTCAAGAATTTGCTGTAGATAGTCACACAGGCGAACATAATGCAAGAGTTGATATTGTTTTATTTGTGAATGGGATCCCTTTTGCAGCTATCGAGTGTAAATCTGGTGTAGAATCAGTAGATCAAGCAGTGGAACAAAATATTAGAAATCAAACAGATTTTTATATACCTCAATTATTTAAATATGTTTCACTTGTAGTAGCATGTAATAAAAATGAAGTCAAATATGGAACAACTAGAACAAAAAAGAAATTTTATTCAGTTTGGAAATTTGAAAATGATGAACCAGTTGAAATTGAAGAAAAGATTAATAACTTAAAATTAGGAAGATTGGCGACATATCAAGATAAAATATTCACAGCTATGATGACTCCTGAAAGATTGATTGAAATAGCAAGATATTTTGTTTTATTCGATGCAAACGTTAAAAAGGTGTGTAGATATCAACAATATTATGCTGTAAAAAATATCATTTCTACAATACAAAAATATGATTCAAATAATAATAGACAAAGTGGTATAATTTGGCATACACAGGGTAGTGGTAAGTCACTAACTATGGTTATGATAGCAAATTATATATTAACTAATATTAATCCAGGTAAAAGTAAAGTTGTAATTGTTACAGATAGAAAAGATTTAGATAAACAAATTGCAAGAACGTTTAGCAATACTAAAATTAAACCTGCAAGAGCTATTAGCGGTAGAAATTTGGTTGAATTAATTTCAGAAGGAAAAGCAGACGTTATAACATCTATAATTAATAAATTTAATACAGCAGAAAAGTTCAATACGAGAGTTGATGAAAAAGATATTTTTATTTTAGTAGATGAATCACATCGTAGTAATTATGGTGAGTTAGCTGTTAAAATGAGAAGAGTATTCCCTAATGCTTGTTATTTAGGATTTACAGGTACACCACTAATGAAAAACGATAAAACTGCTATGAAATTTGGTGGACACTATATACACAAATATACAATTAAAAATGGTGTTGATGATAAAGCTATTGTTCCATTAGTTTATGAAGGAAGATTTGTGGAACAAACAGTTGATTCTACAAATATAGATTTATGGTTTAAGAAAACATGTAGCAAACTTAACGATAAACAAAAAGATGAACTAAGCAGAAAATGGAGTTCAATCCAAAAACTTAATAGTACTTATGCTAGAATTGAAAGAATAGCCCTTGATATAGATGAGCATTTTACAAATAATATTAAGGCAACTGGATTTAAAGCTATTTTAGCAACAAATTCAAAATTAGATGCAGTTAGATATTATAATACATTTAAACATTTTAGTGAATTAGAAGTAGCAGTTTGTATTTCATCACCAGATATGAGAGAAGGATATGAAGATTTAGATGAAAGCAATCTTCCTGAAGTACAAAAATTTTGGAAAGAAATGATGGAAATATATAATGATGCCGATGATTATGAAGAAAGTATCAGAAATAAGTTTGTAGATGGAGACCTAGATATATTAATTGTATGTTCAAAATTACTTACAGGATTTGATGCACCAATATGTCAAGTTTTATATATTGATAAGCAATTGAAAGAGCATGGTTTATTACAGGCGATTGCAAGAACTAATCGACTATACGAAGGAAAAGATTATGGATTGATTGTTGATTATAGAGGGTTGCTTCCACAGTTAAATGACGCAATGAATGTTTATTCTGGGGACAATGGTTTAGATAAGTTTGATAAAAAAGATTTAGAAGGGCTTATTACAGATGTATTAACTTCGGTCGCTGGATTAAGACAAGCGTATACAAATCTCGAAAATAATTTTATTTCTATTGAAAATAAAAATGATGAAGAAGAATATGAAGTATATCTAGAACAACATGAAGATATTAGAAATAAATTTTATAATGATTTATGTGAATTCGGAAAAAAATTATCATTGGTGTTAGGGAGTGAAAATGCCTATACAGCTATTGTAGATAGTGATCCTAAAGAGATAAAACTATATAAAGATAAATTTATCTTTTATTCAAAATTAAGAGTAATGATTAAGAAAAGATGTGCCGAAACAATAGATAATAAAGACTATGAAAATCAAATGAGAAATTTATTAGATAAACATTTATCAGTTGTCGGTTTAAAAATTCTTACAAAACCATTAGATATTATGAATAAAGGAGAATTAGAAAAAGAAATTGAGGATTTAGGAAGTAAAGCGTCAAAAGCAGATGCTATAAGATATAACTTAAGTAAAAATATTTCAGTTAATTATGACACTAATCCTGCTTATTATGATAGTTTTTCAAAAAGAATTAAAGATGTACTGGAACAATACAAAGAAAAAGTAATAAGTGATGCAGAATATTTACAAGCTATGAGTAAAATATTGGATGATTTTAGAACAAATAAGAGTGGAATATCTTATCCAAAATCAATTCAACAAAGTGTTCATGCTCAAGCGTTTTATGGTGTAATTCTTCCTATAATTAATGAAAACGAAGAATATGATATTAATTTAATTGGAGAAATAGCAATTAAAATTGCTGAAATAATTCAAGAACATACAAAAGTTGATTGGAGTAATAACGTTGATATACATAATAATATTGCTCAAGATATTGATGATATGTTTTATGAATATGAAAAACAAGGGGTCATAAAGTTATCTTTTGATAAGATTGATAAAGTAACAGAAAATGTTACAACAGTTGCATTAAAGAGGTTTTAAAAATGAAGTATGAATTTTCTTATAACGGAAAAACAATAGCTTATGAAATAATTTATAAGAAAGTAAAAAATATCAATATAAGAGTTAAACCAAGTGGAGAAGTTGTTGTTTCTTGTAATGAATCAATTGATAATAAAACTATTGAGTTAGAAATGATTAAACGAGCAAACTGGTTATTGGATACTATTGATAAATATAAAACAAATTTAATTGAATTCGTTGATTCAAATCTTAGTTTGGTTGATGGAGAAGCTTTCTTAATATTAGGAAAAGTATTAAGAATTAAAAATATTGAATCAAATCAGTTTAAAATTGACTATGATAATAACTATTTATACATTTATAGACCAAATCAAAGAGGTATAAAGATGAAATTCAATCAATGGTATTTAAATTTTGTTACTTCCCAATTTAATGATATGGTAAATAAAGCATATAAAAAGTTTGAAAAATATGGTATTGTAAAACCAGAAGTTATTTATAAAAATATGAAAACTAGATGGGGAACTTGCAATATTGAAAAAGCTTTAATAACATTAAATATTCAGTTAATTAAAGTAGACCCATTTTTAACTGAGTATGTAATATGTCATGAATTGACACATTTAAAATATAGAAATCATAATAAAGATTTTTATACATTCTTAACAGCAATGATTCCAGATTGGAAACAAAGAGAACAAATTTTAAACAATATTTTTATAAATAATTTAGGAGGTATTTAAAATGACAACTAAAGAAGATATTCAAAAAGTCTTATGGAACGCTGCAGGAAGTTTTAGAGGAAAAATTGATAGTGGTAAGTATAAAGATTATATTTTATCAATGCTTTTCGTAAAATATTTAAGTGATGCGATTAAAGAAACGAAAGAAGAACTTATTAAAAAATATAATGGTGATGAAGAAAGAATTCAAAGAGCTTTACAAAGAGGAAGATTCTTTGTTCCTGATGAAGCAACATTTGATTACTTATATGATAATAAAAAGGCAACAGATATTGGAAGTAAAATTAATATTGCTTTAAAGGCAATTGAAAATGCAAATGGCGGTAAATTAAGAAATATCTTTGGCCAAATTGATTTTAATTCTCAAGAACTTGGAGATGGAAGAGAGAAGGTTGCATTATTAAGTAACTTCCTTGAAGATTTCAGTTCTATTGATTTAAGACCAAGCCAATTAGAAGGTGTTGATGAAATTGGTAATGCTTATATGTATATGCTTGCAGTTTTTGCTAGTGATGCAGGTAAAAAAGGTGGCGAATTTTATACACCTGAACAAGTATCAGAAATCCTTGCGAGAGTCGTAGAACCTAAAGAAAATGATCGTATTTATGATGGTGCTTGTGGTTCTGGTTCTTTATTAATTAAAGCATTCAATCAAGTGTCTAATAGAAAAGCACAAATTTATGGACAAGAGAGAAACTTCCAAACTTGGGGTTTATGTAGAATGAATATGTTTATTCATAACATCGATGATGCTATTATTTATCAAGGTGATACTATTTCAAACCCTCAAAATATTGAAGATGGAAAGTTAATGCAATTTCAATGTATAGTTGCAAATCCACCATTCTCATTAGATAAATGGGCAAATGGTTATGCAGCAGATAGTAATGACAAAGATTTCAAAATGTCAAAAGAACTAGACCCATATAAACGTTTTGATTGGGGTGTTCCACCAAAAAGTAAAGGTGACTATGCTTTCATACTTCATATGTTGCATTGTCTTGATGGTAATAATGGTAGAATGGCAATAATTATGCCTCACGGTGTTTTATTCAGAGGAGCAAGTGAAGGCGAAATTAGAAAGAAACTTATTGATCTTAACTTATTAGATGCTGTAATTGGATTGCCTGCTAACCTTTTCTACGGAACAAGTATTCCTGCTTGTATTCTTGTATTTAAGAAAAATAGAGCAAATAAAGATGTTGTTTTTATTGATGCATCAAAGGACTTTGAACAAGGTAAAAATCAAAACAAATTAAGACCTGAAGATATTGATAAGATTGTATCAACATATAAAGCAAGACAAGAAGTTGAAAAATATTGTCACATAGCAAAAATAGATGAAATTAAGGAAAATGATTATAATTTAAATATTCCTCGTTATGTAGACACATTTGAAGAAGAAGAACAAATTGACATTCATGCAGTAATGGCAGAAATTAAAGAATTAGAAAAACAAAGAACAGAACTTGATAAAGAAATAGAGGGTTATCTTAAGGAATTAGGATTATAAAGAGGTCATGACTAATGAGTGAAAAAACAATCAATAAAGTCCCTAATGTTCCCAATTTAAGATTT
>ERZ1643251.432-NODE-432-length-62192-cov-49.253279_pt1 | contig 62192 bp, 53 predicted proteins | sample MGYA00579261_ERZ1643251 | MGnify/ENA primary metagenome ERZ1643251 (study PRJEB29033, sample SAMEA4952267) | chicken gut metagenome | biome: Broiler Chicken; feature: Gastrointestinal Tract; material: Caecum | place: Ireland | collected 2018 | study: Broiler...
ACACGCTGATTAAAACAGACTCTAATATATTTATCTCCAAAATTTTCTAAACGCTTACGCTAACGAAAATTTTGTTCGTAAATACAAAGAGTCTGTAGTCAAAGTCACAACGGCAGAGCCTTAAAACACTTTTGTGTGCAGCTTCGCTGCATACAGATAATTGTTAAAAAAAGACCTTTGCATAGTGAATTACAGAATGTTGCATATACAACTGCAAACGAGGTATTGACCGAGGCACGGGGAAATTATTTGAACCACAAATAATATTTGTACTTTAGCAATTTTGACGTGCCGAGTTGCCGAGACAGGTATATGCTACTTTCTGTATGAACGGAGCATCAGGTCTGATTTTAATAATTATCTGTAAATATGTTTTTATTAGGTTGAAAAATCAAATTTCAATTCAAAAAATTTCAAAAACAAAAAACTACATAATAAATATTATAAAAAACAGCAACAAGCCCCTGATACAATCAAGGGCTTGTTACTTATTTAATCCAAACTAATTATTCACCAACTGTGAAATCAGGTGCGCCAAACATACCTTCAATTTCTTCCAGAATAGCGGAAGGTTTGCGGGCATTGTTCTTTTGCGCTGCTCTTCTTTGTGCTTCTTTGTCTTTTTCTTCAGAAGCGTGAGTCAAATGATAGTAACCAGTACCGGCAGGAATCAATCTACCAATGATTACGTTTTCTTTCAACCCTCTCAAGAGGTCTTTCTTACCGTCTACAGCTGCTTCTGTAAGGATTCTTGTAGTTTCCTGGAAGGAAGCTGCAGAGATAAAGCTTTCTGTGTTCAAAGAAGCTTTTGTAATACCGAGCAGTACCGGTTCGTATGTAGCCGGCTGTCCGCCTGCTTCTTCAACAGCTTTATTTTCAATTTCGAGTGACTGAATTTCAATCAATTCGCCCGGCAAGAGTTTTGTATCGCCTGATTCAACAACTTTAACCTTCTTAGTCATCTGACGTACGATGATTTCAACGTGTTTATCAGCAATTTCTACACCCTGTGAGCGGTAAACTCTTTGTACTTCGTCCACGAGATACTGCTGAGCAGCTTCAATACCGTTCAATCTGATAACGTCATGCGGGTTCAAAGGACCGCTGGTCAACGGTTGACCAACATGGATTTTTTGTTTGTCCTGAACAATGATGTTTGAATCAATCGGGTATTTGATTTCTGTTCTGCCGTTTTCGCTATTGAGGTACAATCTCGGAACATCGTCTTCGATTTCGATTTCTGCAACAGCATCAAACTCAGCAAGAATAGCAGAATCTTTCGGTTTTCTACCTTCTAACAATTCTTCTACTCTCGGAAGACCCTGTACGATGTCGCCTGTTTTTTGTCTTTCAAATACAAGGTTTGCAAGCATATCGCCTCTGAGTACCAGAGAGCCGGAATCTACCTGAAGCATTGTACCTGGGCTGATTAAGTAAGGACGACCGATTCTTATTACAACAGAATCTTTGTTAACAGCTACAACCTGACCTGATGTCGGTGTAGTTTCGCCGCTTTCGGAGATTACGCCGTCACGTCTGACAAAATCACCTTCTTTAACAACAGGTTTTGTTTTCAGTTTAACAGTTTGTTCAACGTTGTCAGAGATGAGCAGCAATCTTCTCAAATCTTCTTTGTCGGATTTGATGCTTGCTACACCGTCATTTACTGCAAGAACCTGAGTTTTTGCAACCGGTTCTTTCGGTGCAATTACCTGACCGTCTTCAACAAGAAGTTCTGTCTGTAAAGAAGCCTTGTTTGTGCCTTCAACTTCACGTCTTACGATTAATGTTTCGAGTACAACGACTTTGAGTTCGTTTTCATTAATCATTTCGACCATACCTTTGAGGTGGCTCAAATAACCCTGCATTTGAAGAACAAGACTTGTTCTTGTCAATGTAGCACCGTCAAGGTTTCTTACTCTTGCGCCGTCTTTGTATTGCAGCTGTGTAACAGGAACAATACTGATAGCTTCGTCTGTACTTTCAAATTCGATGCTTACTGATTTCGGCTTGATATCGAACTGTTGTACAGGTCTAACAAGGATTTGGACAGGTTTGTTAGCTATTGATTCTTCGTCGAGAGAAGTAACATCAATTTCTTCATCCAAATCATCGATTTCAAGATTTTCGTCTTCTGATTCGAGGATTGTAACGATAGAAGTCTGTTTAGCTTTGATTTTCGGAGCAATTGTTGTTCCAGCTTCAACAACTTCGCCTTCTTCTACCTTCAAATCACCGATAGAATCGAGTGTATAAATTTCACCCGGTCTTACAACAACCTCGTGAATAATATCGTTAAATTCTTTGATTTCAACAATACCGTCAATGTGAGTATAAAGGTCTTTTACTACCTCTGTACCTGCTGTAACGTATGTATTGTTTTCAACCATTTTCAAAGTAACGTCTTTGCTAATCTGGTGAACTTCTTCAGGGATAAAGATTACAGAACCCGGTTTTGTAATAATTTGATTTTCATCAACTTCAATGCCCTGATATCTGATTTCACCTGAAGATTGAACAGCATACTCGTCATCAATCAACTCGGCGATAATCATACCGTTTTCTACTGTAGTGTCAGCAGGTGATTTTACGATATATTTTTCGCCTGTAGAATCTACTGTCCAGAACTGTTCTTTCTTAGTAGTTTCAAAAGTAGCGTTTGACGGTGCAATAGAAGCAATAACGATTGTCAATTCTTTACCCTGAACAATCTTTTTAATCTTCTTGCCGTCAAATTTAACTTCTTCAACAACAAGGTTTTCGCCGACTCTCACTTCGCCGCCGTGTTCGGAAGAGATGTGAGTTTCTGCAAGTTTTTCACCTGTTTTGATTTTTTGACCGTCTTTGACAAGAATCTTAGAACCGCCCGGCAGGTTGTAAACGTCGCCGCCCAATACCCATACAATACCGTTTTTGTTTGCAGTTCTTGAGATGTTGCCCTGTCTGTCTTTCTTTTCGTCAGCAACAAAGTCTTCGAAGAATACTTCACCTGACAGGTCAGAGTTGATATCCTTTGTAGCTTTTTCTGTCAAACGGCTTCCGTCACCTGAAGAAGCAGGTTCAAACTCGGCAATCTGGTCGCCTTTTTTGAGTTTCATACCGTTGACAACAAACATTTTTGCGCCGGTCGGGATGTGATATTTTCTGGTCATTTTGGCGCCTTTTAATTCAATGTCGCCTTCTTGAATATTGACCTGTACAATATCACCGTGACGTGTTCTCATTTCTTTTGTTCTGAGTTTAGAAATAATTTCACCGTCAATATCAGCGTCGATGTGCTTCATAGCACCTGAACCTTTGAATACACCGCCTGTGTGGAATGTTCTCATTGTAAGCTGTGTACCGGGTTCACCGATTGACTGAGCGGCGATAATACCGATTGCCTCACCGATATCAACCATTTTTTGTGTAGTCATTGCCCAGCCGTAGCACTTGCGGCATACGCCGTACTCGAGCGCACATGTCAAAGCTGAACGTACTTTCAATTCGTGGATTTCAATAGCATCAATTTTCTTGATGTCGTTTCTGTCCATTGTTGTACCGGCTTTTACAAGCACATTGCCGTCTGCATCTTTAATGTCTTCTGCAATTGTTCTGCCCAAAAGTCTTTCTTTTAAAGGAACAACAATTTTTTCACCATCTCTGATATCTGTCATAGTAATTGATTTTGTAGTATGGCAGTCATCTTCTCTGATGATTACATCCTGAGCAACGTCAACAAGACGTCTTGTAAGGTAACCGGAGTCAGCTGTTTTCAACGCTGTATCTACAAGACCCTTACGTGCGCCGTATGAGGAGATGATGTACTCGGTAACTGACAAACCTTCTTTAAAGTTTGATTTAATAGGCAAGTCGATGATTTGCCCCTGTGCGTCTGCCATCAAACCACGCATACCAACGAGCTGTGATACCTGTGAAAGGTTACCTCTCGCACCGGAGAAGGCCATCATGTATACCGGATTTAATCTGTCAAAGTTTTCTACTACCTGTTCTGTCAATTTTGCAGTTGTTTCAGACCAGGTGTCGATAACCTTTGTATATCTTTCTACCTCGGTGATTTCACCTTTGAGGTATCTGTTTGTTGATTTATCAATTTCAGCTTCTGCTTCTGCAAGAAGTTGTTTTTTAACAGGCGGTACGCTCAAATCGCTGATAGAGATTGTTGTACCTGAAAGAGTAGCATATTTATAACCGAGGTTTTTCAAGCTGTTTGCCAATGTTGCAGCTTTTGAACCGCCGTACTCAAGATATACTTGAGCAAGAAGGTTATTCAATGCTTTTTTGTTCACAATCTGGTTTATGAACTCCATTGTTTTTTTATGATGTGGTTGAATTAATGTATCCATTCTTTAACTTCCCTTTAGTTTTTAATTTTGTGCTGCTATCAGTTTTCGCTATGCCAAGGCTTTTCTTACAGTTTCGTTGAAGATAATTCTTCCGACTGTAGTTTCTATTCTTTCGCCTTTTTCATCTCTTACGACAATTTTGTCGTGAAGGTCTATCACTTTTGCCTCAAGAGCAGAGATAGCATCAGCAAAGCTGTAGAAGTAACCCTTAATTTCGTCATTACCGTCGTGGTTTTTGAGGATAGTCAGATAATACATACCCAAAACCATGTCCTGTGTAGGAGTGATGATAGGTTTACCTGTAGCAGGGGCGAGAATATTGTTTGTAGCGAGCATCAACATTCTTGCTTCTGTTTGCGCCTCGATTGACAACGGTACGTGAACAGCCATCTGGTCACCGTCAAAGTCAGCGTTGAAGGCTGTACATACTAACGGGTGAAGCTGAATAGCTCTGCCTTCTACCAGTTTCGGTTCAAATGCCTGAATACCGAGTCTGTGAAGTGTAGGCGCACGGTTCAGCATTACAGGGTGTCCGTCGATTACCTCTTCTAAGATATCCCAAACAACGGGTTCGGAACGTTCGATTTTCTTCTTAGCAGATTTGATATTCTGTACCAGACCTCTTTCGATTAATTTGTTTACAACAAAGGGTTTGAACAGTTCGATAGCCATTTCTTTAGGCAGACCGCACTGGTTGAGGTGCAGGCTCGGGCCTACTACGATAACGGAACGGCCAGAGTAGTCAACACGTTTACCCAGCAAGTTCTGTCTGAAACGACCCTGTTTACCTTCGATAATGTTAGAAAGTGATTTCAAAGGTCTGTTGTTCGGGCCGACAACAGTTCTGCCTCTTCTGCCGTTGTCTATAAGAGCATCAACAGCTTCTTGAAGCATACGTTTTTCGTTTCTTACGATGATTTCCGGTGCGCCCATTTCGAGCAATCTTAACAAACGGTTGTTTCTGTTGATTACACGTCTGTACAAATCATTAAGGTCAGATGTAGCAAAACGTCCGCCGTCCAATTGAACCATCGGTCTTAAGTCAGGAGGTGTAACCGGCAATACATCCATAATCATCCATGTCGGTTCTGTGTTAGAGGCAATCAAAGATTCGATAAGTCTTAATCTCTTGATTAATTTTGCTCTCTTTTGTACGGAACCGCCTGCTTGAGCAAGCTCGCCTCTGATTTCTTCAACGAGTTCTGTCATGTTGATTTCGCCGAGAAGTTCTTTAATAGCTTCTGCACCGATACCTACTTTGAGTGCGGATTCTTCGTTTTCTACTATAAAATCTTCGTATTCTTCTTCGCTCAACAATTGATATTTTTTGAAACCTGAATCAGCAGGGTCAATAACAACATAATTGTTGAAATAAATAACCTGTTCAAGGTCTTTCAAAGACATATCAAGAAGCAAACCAAGGTAAGAAGGAATACCTTTTAAGAACCAGATATGAGAAACAGGAGCAGCGAGCTTGATGTGACCCATTCTGTGTCTTCTTACTTTGGAATCTGTAACTTCAACGCCGCAGCGTTCGCAGATGATGCCTTTGTGTCTTACTCTTTTATATTTACCGCAGAAACATTCCCAGTCCTTTGTAGGTCCAAAGATACGTTCACAGAACAAACCGTCTCTTTCCGGTTTTAAAGTTCTGTAGTTGATTGTTTCAGGTTTGGTAACTTCACCGTATGACCATTTCAGTATGCGTTCGGGTGATGCGATACTGATTCGTATATAGTCAAAATAATCTATACTTGTAGACAATTTTTATCTCCTTTGTTAATTATTTCTGTTCTTGAGTTTTATATTTGTCACCCTGAGTTTTTCAGGGTGACAATATATTAATTACTCTTTAAAAGTAGTAGGCGTTTCAAAGAAGTTGATATTCAACAGCTCTGAATCAATGTCAGACAGAGTTCTTTTTGCAGAAGATTTTCTCAAATCATCTGTGTCTGACATAAGGTCGACTTCTTCGCCGCCTTTTTTAGCAACAGTGATATCCAAACCGATAGACTGAAGCTCTCTAACAAGAACTTTAAAGGATTCAGGAATACCCGGTCTGGGGATGTTGTCACCTTTAACAATTGCCTCGTAAGCACGTGAACGTCCGTTGACATCGTCGGATTTGATAGTGAGCATTTCTTGAAGAGTGTATGCTGCACCGTAAGCTTCCAATGCCCAAACCTCCATCTCACCGAATCTCTGGCCGCCGAATTGAGCTTTACCGCCCAGAGGCTGTTGTGTAACGAGTGAGTATGGGCCTGTGCTTCTTGCGTGGATTTTGTCATCTACAAGGTGAACAAGTTTCAGTATGTATGTCAGACCAACAGCAACAGGTCTGTCGAACGGTTCACCGGTTCTGCCGTCGATAAGTCTAACCTTACCGTCTTCGCCTACCCAGTCAACGCCCATTTTCTTGATACCTTTAAGAAGCTCTTCTTTGGTAACTTTTTCTGACATACCGCTTCCGTACATTTCGTCGAATGACGGAGCTTCGTAATATTCTTTGTTCAAGTATGCTGCCATACCGAGAAGGTTTTCGTAAGTCTGACCCACGTTCATACGGGAAGGTACACCAAGCGGGTTCAATACTACGTCTACAGGTGTTCCGTCAGGCAAGAACGGCATATCTTCTTTTGGAAGAATTCTTGAAACAATACCTTTGTTTCCGTGACGGCCTGAAAGTTTGTCACCTACAGAAACCTTACGTTTTTGAGCAATGTATACTCTGATAACAGTGTTTGCACCCGGCGGAAGTTCGTCGCCTTTTTCACGGTCAAACACTTTAACGTCGACTACACGTCCGCCTTCACCGTGAGGAACTCTCAGTGAGTTGTCTTTTACATCTCTTGCTTTTTCAGCAAAGATTGCTCTCAAGAGTTTTTCTTCCGGCGGATGTTCTGATTCGCCTTTCGGTGTAACTTTACCAACGAGGATATCGTCAGCATAAACTCTTGCACCGATTCTTACGATACCTCTTTCATCAAGGTGGCGTAATGATTCTTCAGAAACATTCGGAACTTCTCTTGTGATTTCTTCCGGTCCGAGTTTTGTTTGACGTGCGTCAATTTCTAATTTTTCTATGTGAACTGATGTGAAGATGTCATCGTGAACGCATCTTTCAGAAAGCAAGATAGCATCCTCGTAGTTGTAACCTTCCCAGGGCATATAAGCGAGGAGTACGTTTTTGCCCAGTGAAAGTTCGCCCATGTGAGTAGAAGCACCGTCTGCGATAACATCGCCCGCTTTAACTTCGTCACCGTCACGAACGATAGGCTTCTGGTTGATGCAGGTATCCTGGTTGCTTCTTACATATTTCATCAGTTGATATCTGTGGAGTTTGTTAGCTTTATCTCTGATGTAGATTTCTTCGCCCACAACCTTTTCAACAGTACCGTCAACGTCTGAAACGACAACCATGCCGGAGTCTTTAGCAGCTCTTTTTTCAAGACCGGTACCAACAACAGGACGGTCTGTGATAAGAAGAGGTACAGACTGACGCTGCATGTTAGAACCCATCAAAGCACGGTTTGCGTCATCGTGTTCGATGAACGGAATCAACGAAGTAGCAACAGAGAAAATCTGAATCGGAGAAACACCGATAAAGTCGACTCTGTTAGCTTCTGACATTGTGAACTCTGATCTGTAACGAACAGGAACGAACGGGAACTTGATGCTCCTGTCTTCGTTCAACTCAAGGTCGGCAGGAGCAATACGCAGGTTGTCCTCTTCGTCAGCTGTGAGGTAGTGTACTTCGTCAGTAACAACACCGTCTTTAACAGCAAAGAACGGAGATTCGATAAAGCCGTAATCGTTAACTTTAGCGTGAGTAGCAAGAGAACCGATAAGACCTGCGTTCGGACCTTCCGGAGTTTCTACAGGACAAATACGTCCGTAGTGAGAAGGGTGAATATCACGAACGGCAAATCCGGCTCTTTCTCTAACAAGACCGCCGGGTCCTAAAGCTGAAATACGTCTTTTGTGAGTCAATTCAGCCAGCGGGTTAATCTGGTCCATGAACTGTGACAACTGTGAAGAACCAAAGAACTCTTTTAATGAAGCAACTAAAGGTTTAGTGTTCAAAAGATTCAACGGTGTCAAAGTGTCAGAATCTTGCAGAGTCATTCTTTCTTTAACGATTCTTTCGATTCTTGAAAGGCCTACTCTGAACTGATTTTGTAACAATTCGCCGACTGAACGGATTCTTCTGTTTCCGAGGTGGTCGATATCATCTACAGAACCTTCGTCATAAGTCAAATTGATTAAGTACTCGATAGAAGCTACCAAATCCTGAACAGTGATTGTTCTTTGAGTTTCCGGCAGGTTCAAGCCGAGTTTTTTATTCAATTTGTAACGGCCTACACGACCGATATCATATTTCTTTTCATCAAAGAAACGGGCTTCCAAAATAGAACGTCCGCCTGCAGCAGAAGCAGGGTCGCCCGGTCTTAGTTTTTTATAAATTTCGATTAAAGCGTCATCGGTAGTTTCTGTAGTATCTTTATCGAGAGTCTTTTTCAAGAACTCTGAGTGAGTGAACAGTGTATCCATTTCGGAAACAGTGATACCGAGAGCTTTCAGCAATGTTGTAGCAAGAATTTTTCTGTTCTTGTCGATTTTTACGTATATAACATCGTTTGCATCTGTTTCGATTTTGAGCCATGCACCTCTGTTAGGAATCAGGGTAGCATTGTACAAACGTTTACCTGTCGGAGAGATTTCACGTTTGAAGTATACACCGGGAGAACGAACGATTTGTGATACGATTACACGTTCCGCACCGTTTACAATGAATGTACCTTTGTCAGTCATTGTAGGGATATCACCGATATAAACTTCCTGTTCTTTGATTTCACCTGTATCACGGTTAACGAGTCTAACCATTACACGGAGCTGTTTTGCATAAGTAGCGTCGTGGATACGTGCTTCTTCGACAGTATATTTAGGATTGTCGAAAGTATAATTTGGAAGAAAATGCAGCTCCAATCTGCCTGTGTAGTCTTTGATCGGAGAAAAAGAAAGCAATTCTTCCTTTAAGCCTTCTTTTAAAAACCATTCAAAAGAATTCTTTTGAACTTCAATAAGGTCAGGTAAATCATCCAATCTGGTATTAGGGATACCCATTGGTGTTACTCTGGTTGCTTGATTTGTTGTCGACATTTATTTACCTCGCTAAATGTGGCGTACTACATTGTTTCTTGTGTAAACTGTTGTTATTAAATTTTCGGACACAGAGAGGCTTTGCACCCCGTCTGTTTATAAGATTTTGTAATTACAATATATTTTTACTCATATCTAACCATTCTATAATCTTATTTGCTAAAATATCACCGTCAAGAAAAATACCCCTTTTGACCCTGAATCGTGAAATATTTTTTAACATTATTAAAAAAAATTGTTACATTTGAATAAAAATCCCCGCTATAACAGGAAAATTCTGTCAAGTGCAAGGAATTTTCATTATTTGACAATTCAGATTATAATATTTTATATGGACAACCTGACAGAACAAAAATCTGCCCCTTTGGCAGTAAAAAAATACGTACTGAAAAAGCAGCCCACGCAGGCTCAGTACAAAATAAACTACGACTCTGACCTGAATCCGGCACAGCTTGAGGCAGTAAAAACAAAAAACGGCCCTGTGCTGGTCATCGCAGGGGCAGGCTCGGGCAAGACAAAGACCCTTACCTACAGGGTTGCAAGGCTTATTGAAAGCGGAACAAAGCCCGAAAACATTCTGCTTTTGACGTTTACAAAAAAAGCCGCTGACGAAATGCTCAACCGTGCGGTTATGCTACTGGATTCCCGCTGCGAGAAAGTTGCAGGCGGAACCTTTCACTCTTTTTCAAATTACATTTTAAGAAAATACTCCGGCCATCTGGATTTGAGAAACAACTTTACCATAATAGACCGTGCGGATGCCGAAGACGTAATAAACCACCTGCGCTCACAAATCATAACAAAGCAGGAAAAACGCTTCCCCAGAAAAGGCACAATCCTCGATATCTATTCAAAAGCAGTAAACAAAAACATGTCTGCAGAGTCCGTAATAGAATCCGAGTACAACCAGTTTTTGCACTGTGTGGAAAAGATAAACGAAATTTCCAAACAATATGTAGCCTACAAACGTGCAAACAGCCTTTTGGACTACGATGATTTGCTTCTGTATTTGAGAACACTTTTGCAATCTGACAAAAACATCAGAAAAAAACTCTCCAACCAGTACAAATACATAATGATAGACGAATATCAGGACACAAACTCCCTGCAGGCGGATATTATAAAGCTTCTCGCCTCGGAGCATAACAATGTAATGGCAGTGGGTGACGACTCTCAGAGTATTTATTCTTTCCGTGGCGCAAATTTCAGAAACATTCTTGATTTTCCTGCAATTTTTCCGGACACAAAAATCATCAAGCTGGAACAAAATTACAGAAGCTCCCAGAACATTCTGGAGCTGACAAACAGAATAATAGACAGGGCAAAAGAAAAATACACAAAAAAACTTTTCTCCACCATAGAAAGCCCTGAAAAGCCGGCTCTTGTCTGCACAAATGACATGCAGACAGAAGCCGAATTTGTGGCGCAAAGGGTGCTGGAGCTGCAGGAAGAAGATATTTCGCTAAACGACATTGCCGTGCTGTGCCGCAGTGCCAGAATGACCTACAATCTTGAAATTGAACTGGCAAAAAGGGCGATTCCTTACAGAAAATTCGGCGGGTTAAAGTTTATAGAAACAGCGCACGTAAAAGATGTGATAGCGCATTTGCGTGTGGTACTGAACCCCAACGACATAATCAGCATAAACAGAATACTGCTGCTCTTAAAAGGTGTGGGCGCACAAACCGCAATGAAGCTTTTGCCTGTTCTGGCAAAGGACAACCTTGATACAAAGAATCTTATGCTGCCCGCCAAAAGCTCTGACAGCATAAAAAAGCTGTTCACAACAGTAGAAACACAAAGAAAATATCTGCTAAAGCCCTCCACGGTTGTGGACAACATACTGGCGTATTATGAGCCTATTCTTATGGAAAAATACGACGATTATCCAAAAAGGCTCAAGGATTTGGAGCATTTCAGATACCTGTCCGAGCAGTATTCAAATCTCGAGGACTTTTTAAGCGACCTTGCTCTGGAACCGCCTGACAGTTCTGTTGCAGAGGTAGAAGACGGCGCACAGGCCGATGAATATTTGACGCTTTCGACTATTCACAGTGCAAAAGGGCTGGAGTGGAAGGCTGTTTTTATCATCGGGGCTGTGGACGGACGGTTCCCCAGTGTTTATTCCTTCAACTCCGAAGAAGAACTCGATGAGGAGCTTAGGCTTATGTATGTAGCCACGACCAGAGCAAAGACCTATCTTTACATAACCTATCCGATAGATATGTTTGACCACGCTACAGGCATGGTTTTGTCAAAGCCGTCACGTTTTTTGGACGGCATAGACGGAGATATTCTGGAACGCTGGTCACTCGAGCTTGAAGATTAAATTTCACATAATCTTCAACAAGCGATATGTGCTTCATAAACAATCCTATACGAAACTTTGTAGAACAACTTATCGAAACAACTGCAAGGCGAGTGTGTCTGAGGGCTGGGTAATTATAACAAACACTTTTATTTTTTGTTAGAAAATCTATTTTGACAGCCCGAGTTGCGAGCCTTGAGTTGAGGTTAGTTGTTTTAAAAGTGAAGTATCCAGATTGTTTATAAAGTACATATCGAATCAAAGTAAATCCAACCACCTTTTAATAAATATCTGCTTTAAATGCCGTAGTCAGTTGACTATATGAAATTGATGGGCGTATAATTTATAGGTAATTAGACTGTAAAGATGCGGAGAAATATATGGCTGAAAAACTAGAAGTGTCTGTAGCAAAGGGTTTGTTAGAAGAAACTCCTGCTAACGTGCTTGTTTTAAATCTTTTTGAAGGGGTAAAAATCCCTGCCGGTGCGACAGGAGCAATCGATATTGCACTAGACGGATTGATTTCAAAATTTATTATTGCAAAAGAAGGCTTTGACGGAAAATTCGGAAAAATGTATCTCCTTCCGACATACGGCAAAATAGCGGCAGAAAAAGTTCTGCTTGTCGGTCTTGGCAAAAACAAAGACTTTACCCCCAACAGACTCAGAGAACTGAGCGCAAAAATCATCAAAAAATGTAAAAAAACAGGCAACGCAAAAAAAGTCATCTCTGTTCTCCACGGCGCAGGCATAGGCGGCTACGACCCCGAGGTCAGCGCAAGAATGATTACAGAAGGCACACTGATTGGGGCATACTCTTTTGACAAATACAAATCAGAAAAATCCAACAAAAAAGTGGACGAATTTGTTATTGTCGATATGGTCGAAGAAAACTGCAAAAAAGCAAAAGCAGGGGTCAAAAAAGGTAAAATCATCGCCTCTGCAATGAATTTTGCAAGAGATTTGGCAAACGAACAGCCTTCTTATGCTACTCCGACAAAACTTGCAGAAATCGCACAGGGTCTAAAAGACGTAGAAGTCAACGTTTATGATAAAGAAGAAATAGAAAAAATGGGAATGGGAGCCTTCCTCGGTGTGGCAAGAGGCAGCAGCCAGCCGCCAAAATTTATCCACATGCACTACAAAGGCTCTAACCAGAAACTTATCCAGAGAAAAATCGCCATAATCGGCAAAGGCATCTGCTTTGACTCAGGCGGGCTGGATTTAAAACCGCCGTCATCAATGCTGAATATGAAAGACGACATGTCCGCTGCAGCTGCGGTGCTTGGTATTATGAGCGTATTAAAAGACCTGAAACCAAACTGCGAAGTCCACGGCATAATTGCTGCCTGCGAAAACATGCCGGGTTGCTCGGCATACAAACCGGGTGATATACTGACAGCCAAAAACGGCAAAACAATCGAGGTAGACAACACAGATGCGGAAGGCCGTTTGACGCTTGCTGATGCATTGTGCTATGCCTGCGAGCTGGATGTGGACGAGGTTATTGACCTTGCAACCCTTACGGGTGCCTGCGTTGTGGCTCTCGGCACAGCGGCTTCCGGTATTATGGGCAACCACCAGCCTACTATAGACAAGCTCATCAAATGCGCAAATTCAGGCGGAGAAAAAATGTGGCAGCTGCCTATGTTTGACGAATACAAAGAATCTTTGCAAAGCGACATAGCTGATATGAAAAACACCGGCTCCCGTATGGGCGGTGCGCAGATTGCGGGCATATTCCTGCAAAACTTTGTTAAAAAAGTCCACTGGGCGCACATTGACATTGCCGGCACTGCTTATATTGACAAACCGCAAAATGAAATTATGTGCAAAGGCGCAACAGGCGCAGGTGTCAGAACTCTCATTAACTATTTGATGTTGTAGTTATTTTATATAGTCAACTGACTCATACACACTTTCGCCTCGGGCGGACACGTTTATTAACACGTTTATGAAGTTTTGTAAACAGCAACCTGCTGATTCAAGCAATTATTGCTCACCAAAATACTTTTATATCATGTGTGAAAGTTATAGTGTGAGATTACAATTATGCAACCAATCAGTTATGGAGTACATCAACAACAATATTCAGTGGGAAGTTATCCGGCACAGAGTTATCCCCAGAATTATCCAATTTATCCGAACTGCTTTGACCAGCTGACAACCCACGGCATAGTAGCCGAAGATGTAATGCAATATATAACAGACGTCCCCTCGCCTTACCTGCAAAACTATGTTGCACAAAGAGGCTGGGCGCCGTCCATGCCGGGACATATTATGCCCGACCCGCTGCCGACACTAAAACCGCCGCAGCCGCTGCCAAAAGGAGATGTCTACCAGACAGTCTACCCGCAGCACCCTGACCACCATACACTGGCAGAAGAACCCAAAAGCCACGACAGAGCAAAAAAGATTGCGCTGAGCATATTGCTGACAGGTCTGGCTGTACTGGGCGTGGTAAAAGGCAAAGCACTTGTGTCAAAACTATTTAAGAAAGGAACGCCAGCTCAACCGGCAGCTCCTGCCACAACACAACCGTGGTACAAATCTGTAAGCAGCTGGTTTAAAAACCTGTTCAAGAAAAAACCTGCTCCGCAGCCGGCTCCATAAAATTTCATATAGTCTAATCAGACTGAGCCTTTACCGAATTTTTCTGCGATAACCTCTGCAATCCTGAGCGGTATCCGTCTATCCAGAGGGTCGGGGATAATATTTTCCGGCGTAAGCTCGTCTGTCGGCACCATAGACGCTATCATCAAGGCGCACTCTAATTTTGCCTCATCAGTTACCTTTGTGACCTTTCCGTCTATCAACCCTTTGAAAAACCCCGGAAAAGCCAGTGCATTATTTATCTGGTTGTCAAAATCGCTTCTGCCTGTAGAAGTGATATAGGCTCCTGCGTGCTTGGCCTCATCCGGCATGATTTCAGGCACAGGGTTTGCCAGCGCAAACACAATCGGCTTATACTCCATTGACCTGACCATATCTTCTGTCAACAAACCGCCTTTTGACAGGCCTATAAAAACATCAGCGTGTTTTATAATATCAGAAAGCTCTCCGTGTTCGTTGTGCAGATTGGTTACACAGGCAAGGTTTTCCAGATACCTGTCATTCCACTCACGGCCCTTAAAAACAGCACCGTGAACATCATCCATAATAATATTTTTTGCACCGGCAAAAAGTAAAAGCTTTGCAACTGCAGTGCCTGCTGCACCGGCTCCGGCTATAACTATTTTTACATCTTCAAGTCTTTTGCCCTCAAGATGCAGCGCATTCAACAGCCCTGCAAGAACAATAATCGCAGTGCCGTGCTGGTCGTCGTGGAACACGGGGATATTAAGAGTCTGTGACAGCGTATCCTCTATTTCAAAACACTCGGGAGCAGCAATGTCTTCAAGATGTATGCCAGAAAATGAACCCGCAAACATCTCGACTATTTTTATAACCTCTTTTGCGTTTTGCGTTTTTGTGCAAAAAGACATTGCATCAACATCAGCCAGCTCCGCATACAAAGCAGCCTTGCCCTCCATAACAGGGATAGAAGCGGCAGCCCCGATATTACCGAACCCCAAAACAGCCGTCCCGTCTGATACTATAGCAACAGGTTTGTTCCTTTTTTCTTCGCAAAGAACGGTTTCAACAACCCCGCCGGCCAGCTCATGCAGCTCTAACGAACGCTGTGACACATCGCCCTTGAGTTTTGATATGTCGAGCATAAAAACGTTTCTTGAAATTGCGCCGAAAAAGTCTTTTAAATCACTCACAGGCTCTTTTAAAACAGGTATATCAACCTCAAAATCAATATCAGAAGCATATTCCCGAATCAAAGACAAATCTATTGCGCAAAAGTTAATTTCTATATTTTCAACTGCAAATTTAAAATCATTTTTATCTGTGTCAGGGCTGACAACAAGCGGGTATGCATCGATTAAAAGCACGCTTTTTAAAAACACTGCACGATTTAAAGCCTGTTCATAGTTAAAAGCAATGACAGCCACGGAGTTGATTTTGTTTGTATAAACCATAACGGCTTCGGGGTTTTCCTGTATTTTTTTGCAGCAGGCACCCACTCCGGGGGTATAAACCAGAGAAAGCGTTTCTTTGTCATCAATATGTATTTTCGGAACAGTCTTAAAACCTTTATACTGAGGCATATTCTCCACCTTATTCTCTTACTTTGTTTTCTTCGCCTTTTATCAGACGTTTAATATTTTCTCTGTGCAGCCAGATAATATACACAGCCCCGATTGCGCAATATGCAATGTAGCCCAAAGGCTGTTTGAACGCCCACATAATAAATGGGGACAGAGCCAGTGCAATTATGGAACCCAAAGACACATATTTTGATACCCAGGTGATTATTCCCCATACAACAGCCACGCATAGCCCGACAGGCAGATTCAAAGCAAGAATCGTTCCAACGCCGGAGGCAACGGACTTTCCGCCTGTAAAACCTAAGAATATTGATTTGCTGTGACCCAAAAGAACTGCTATAGCCGCAACCACAGGAGTGATTCCGTACTTTTCATAAGCAGGAAGGAACACTACGGCAAGAACAACAGGCAATGCGCCCTTTATTGCATCCAAGAGCATTACTATAAAGAACCAATTTTTACCCAAAACACGTTTTACATTAGTGGCACCGGTGGAGCCTGAGCCTACTTTTCTGATATCTTCACCTGTTTTGGCTTTTACTATCAAATATCCTGTCGGTATTGAACCTATCAAATAGCCCATCACTATTGCTATTGCGATTTGTAACATTGTTATCTTCCCCTCTATGTAAGTTATTAATTTTTCTCTTTGCGTTCTCTAAACGACATCCTCACAGGTGTGCCAAAGAACCCGAAAGCCTCGCGCATTTTGTTTTCCAGATAGCGTTTGTAGCTGTCTTGCACCAGATCTTCATCGTTTACAAACAAGATAAAAGTCGGCGGAGCCGTACGCACCTGTGTAGCGTAATAGACTCTTAATTTTTTGCCCCGTTTTGTCGTAGGCGGGTTCATTGCCATAGCTTCCAGCAAGACTTTATTCAATATGCTTGTAGAAACACGTTTTGTACACTGGGCATAGACTTCTTGAGCCTGTTTATAGATATTTACGAGCCTTTGTTTTGTTTTTGCGCTGATAAAAATCTTTGGAGCAAAGTCCAAAAACGGTGCGTCGTGCATAAGTTTCTGGGTATATTTTGCAGTCGGGTCGGACTTGTCTTTGTCCTCTACAAGATCCCATTTGTTCACGGCAATAATAAGCCCTTTGCCTGCCTCTACAACAATCTGTGAAATCTTTTTGTCCTGATCGGTAAGCCCGTCCACAGCATCAATAACAAGCACTGCAATATCGCAGTCACGGATTGCTCTGATTGCTCTGTCCACGGCAAATTTTTCCACACCCCAGTCGACTTTTGCCTTTTTTCTGATACCTGCTGTATCCACGAGGATAAACTCTTCGCCCTCATATTTTACTTTTGAGTTTATAGAATCCCTTGTAGTGCCTGAGATATCGCTTACGATAACTCTTTCTTCGCCGAGCAGTGCATTGACTATAGAAGACTTTCCGGCATTAGGTTTGCCCACGATAGCGAGTTTTATCAACTCGGAATCAGAAGGGTTTTCATCCGTTTCAAAATCCTCTGTAATTGCCTCGAGCAAATCTCCCACGCCGCCTGAGCCATGCAACGCCGAAATCGGGTGAGGTTCGCCGATTGCGAGTGCATAAAAATCTGCTGCCATATCGAATTTTTCCGAAGAATCTATTTTATTAACAGCCAGATACACGGGTTTTCCGCTTCTTCTCAAGACGTTTGCTATATCATAATCGATAGGGTTTATACCGTCTTTTCCGTCAACAAGAAAGATAATTTTATCCGCCTCGTCACAAGCAACTTTTGCCTGTGTAAAGATATTGAGCATAATTTCGTCCTCATCGCCGGGGATGATACCGCCTGTATCGATGAGGGTAAACTGTTTGTTCTGCCATTCGACATCAAAATATATTCTATCTCGTGTCACGCCCGGCTGGTCGTCTACAATGGACTGGCGTGCGCCCACGATTCTGTTTACAAAAGTGGATTTGCCGACATTCGGTCTGCCTACTACTGCTACTACGGGTCTTTGGGTCATAAGATGTTTCCTGTAATTGATATATTTGTAATTATAATACAAATATACGTCAATCTTTTAATTTGTTAAGAAGCTCTTTCAATTTAAATTTCTTTTTCCTGAACAACTCCAGCTGTTTTACATCCCCGTTCCAGCAGGCATCTATCAATTTGTCCATCTGAAAAGGTTCTTTCAGCCTGTTCATCTTGAATATCATTTCATTTGGCAGAAGTGTTTTCGGATTCAGCGAGTCTACAATCAGCTCTGTCATTTCTTCCGCAATCATTTCACAAGGATTTTTTGCCCCATAATCACTGGTTTCTTTTTTTATCATTGCTATTGTATCTTGATTTGTGAATTTTCTTTGTGTTACAGAAAAAACTCTTTCCCCTTTTCGGCCGAACCGTTCCTGCAAATTTGAAAAATGCGCATTGTGCATAAACTCATGAATAAAAACACTTAAAAAATGACCTGTCGGAGAATGGTTGACTCTCTTTGACTGAATCATATATTCTTGAATGGAAGACCAATCCTGACGTGCATTAAAAACAGTCGTTTTTAGCGGAAAACCTTCTCTGAATTTTCTAAAAATACTTTCATCATACGGATAAACCGTACAAAACCCCATACAGTTTGAATATCTTGTTCCTGTCAAATCTTTTAAATAAACATTGCTCGGCAGAGCAAAGCCGAGTTTGTGGCAAATATTTGCTGTCAATGCGCTAAATGCCGCAACAAACGGATTGTTGCCAAAATCTGTACCGATATGAAATTTGTCTGCCATTTCACGGGCAATTCTGTCAGGGTTCATATTTTCGATGCCACGATATACAGCATTGAAGCCCAAACACGAATCCAAAAGTTTTAAAGATTCTTTTGTGTTCTGTTTTTTCAAATCTTCAAGAACTTTTTGTGGAATCATACCCTTAAAAGATTTTTTTGACGAATTATCATATTTATTAGCATTATTTAAACTTTTTATTTTCATTTTGATTTTTCCTCCTGAATGTATTTAGAAAAATTACCCATCCAAAAATCATCAAGCATTTTATTTATATATTTATCTTCGGTAAAATTTTTAAAAACAAACGGATTATGCTTGGGCAGTATTGTTTTAAAATCAAGAGAATCCGCTATCATTTGCGCACCTTTGTCCGCAAACATTTCACAAGGACGGGTCGCTCCATAGCCGGAAACATGTTGAATAATATATTGCATAGCATTACCTTCTTTAAAAGGTGTACCGGCATCATTTGCCATTTCTGTTTTAAAATCAGGGATTTTTAGCACCATTGACAACCATTTGCCATAAGCGTTTTCTGTGACCTTTTCTTTTATATATGCAAGTTTGTTCAACTGTGCAATATGGACACTATGCATAAACTCATGGATTGGCGTTCTTAAAAAATGTCCGGTCGAGGTATGATTCTCAAATCTTTCCATAATTTGAGATTCCTGAGTATTAGACCAGTCCTCCAAAGAACTAAAAATAACGCTTCTGTCTTTTGTAGAACATATCGCTCTTGTACCATACTCAAGAGGACCCTTTTTTATAGATGTCGGCAAAACAAAATTTAATTTCTTAAATATATTCAAGGCAAGAGCCACCATACTGGCAAGATGTTTATCGTTATCAAAATGGGCAGGTATTCCCATTTTTTTATAAATTTGATTTTCTACGTTAATGGGGTTTATTGTTTCTGCACCTTTTAAAAATGCATTGTATGAGCTTATGCTGTTTCTCATTGTAGAAATATCAGTTTTTTTTAAATAGGGATTTGCCCTTTTATAATATTCTAGATATTTTTCAAAAAGTTTTATCTTATCAGCATCATAATAACCCTTAAAAGATACAGCGGATTGCGGTGATATAGAAGAACTTTTCATTTACTTTTTCCCTCTTTTATTCAGATATCTTGTTGATTTCCTCGTGTCAATAATAGTAAAAAAACGAAAAAAATTTTTTTGCTAGTTTATTTGTAAACAATCATTATGTTATCATTATAACTGTTATCATGATAACATATTTGTAATATTATATTCGGAGAATTAAGGAATACACAGCCAAAGAGGAGAGATTAATATGCTTTTAAGCGAAAAAATAAAAAATCTGGGAGATTACTGTTTTGACAACAGGGGGTTGCAATTTTTGCCGTATTTGCTTGTTATGCTGGTAGAAATTGGCGACTTTCAAAATGTAACAGAGAGTGTTCCGTTTGAAATTGCATGTTTTATGGTGACACTGCTAGGAATTTTTATACGTATAATGACGATAGGCTATGTACCGGAAGGCACTTCCGGCAGAAACAGAGGTACACAAATAGCAGAAACCCTCAACACAAAAGGGATGTACTCTATTGTCAGAAACCGCTCTACCTCGGGAACTTTTTTATTTTCCTCGGGATTACAATGATGACACAGAGCTGGGAAATCATTGTAGCAAACTCATTATTGATGTTCATTATCTACACGCTGATTATTTTAAGAGAAGAAGAATTTTTGCTTAACAAATTCGGCTCTGTATACGAAAACTGGGCGCAAAGAGTAAACTGCATTGTTCCGTCTTTCAAAAATTTTGAAAAACCTGACAGAAAATTCTCTTTCAAAAAAGTATTTAAAAACGAACACGACACCTGGCTCACGACACTGCTCGGGTTTGTAGGGATTGAAATTGTCAGAGGATATTTTGAGGTTCAGGGATTTTTCCTGATTCCGCTGTGGATATACACATTTGCAACAATATTTGTCATCTGGGCAATTACAAAAGTCCTCAAAAAATCCGGAAGATTGAATATTGAATAATTTTTAGCTGATTTAATCCGGCTGAGCTGAAAGTTTGTGATAGAATAAAAACATCATTTGCGCCTGTAGCTCAGTCGGATAGAGCGTCAGTCTCCGAAGCTGAAGGTCGGGGGTTCGAATCTCCCCGGGCGCAATGTTTCCCCAGCATATCTTCGATTCGAACCCCATCGGGTTCCTAATCTGAACGTTCAAGCCAAGGCTCAAACCGCCCCGGGCGCAATGTTTCCCCCAATAATACAATATTTTAAAATTGTCTACGGCGGCTTCGCTTGCAGCCTGTTCTAAAATTGGGCGGAGTCAGTTGACTATATGAAAAACTTTCAAATTAACGCAGAATGCATTATAATAATTTTGAGAGAATAAGGATAGAATTATGGAAAACTGCATATTCTGCAAAATTGCAAACAAAGAAATCCCGTCCACACTGGTGTACGAAGATGACGCAACTGTTGCCTTCAACGACCTGAACCCTCAGGCTCCGGTGCATATTCTTGTGATACCCAAAAAGCATTTTGCCTCGCTCAATGAACTGAATGACAAAAACACAATGTCAGCACTGTTCACTGCCGTACAAAATGTAACAAAAAAACTCGGTATAACAGAATACAGAACAGTCATCAACACCGGCGAAAGCGCAGGCCAGACAGTCTTTCATCTGCATATACACATTCTGGCAGGCAGACCGCTTTTGTGGCCTCCGGGATAATCCGGGATAAAATTTTATTATGATAAACAATCTGATTCTTATAGCATTATTTATTTGTTTTGTGTCCGGATTGATATATGTTTATCTCCGGCTCAAGGAAGAAGCAGGCAAATACAAAAAAAAGGGCGGAGAAGACCTGCAAATTTCGCCTGACGAAGTTTACAAACAGGTAGAAACTCTGATTCTTAACGCTGACTATACAACAGCACAAAAACTTGCGAAAAAATACCTTGCACAAAACCCATATCATCACGATTTGCGCAAACTGCTCGTCAAATCTTACATAGACACGCAAAAAGAATACGAAGCTATCTCGAACCTTCTTGTTCTGGTGCAGTTTTACCCTGATGACACAAACCTGTATCAACAGCTTGCAACGTTATACAAAAACACCCACCAGACAAAAAAGGCAATACATTTTTACAGCTATCTTCTGACAAAAGACAAATACGACCTCAATGCAATGAGGAATCTCGCACAGCTTTATTACGAAAACAAACAAAAAGAATCCGCCCTGAAACTCTTTAAACAACTCGTAACCTATATTGATGACGAAAACGAAAAAGTAGAATACTACGAAACAATGGGCAATATCTACAGCTCCTACGGCGACTATGTAAAGGCAATAAACCTCTACAAAAAAGTTCTGGATCACAATTCTTCCAACATTGATGTAATAAAAGAGCTGAGAAAAATCTACCTAAAACAAAAAGATACGGAAAATGTAATCTACTATTCCCGCAAACTCATTGATTTAGAGCCGCAAAATTATATCTATTATCAAGAAATTATTGACCTGCTGTTTCATATCCATTCTTATGAAGAAGCACTCTCTTATGCCAAAAAAGCACTGGAGCTGCCAAATGCAGACATGTTTGCCGTAAAAAACCAGATTGCAAAAATCTATCTTTACACAGGCAAAATCGACGAAAGTATAAACCTCATCAACGAAACAATTATACAAGACCCCACAAACCTTTTGTTGAGCCAGACTCTGGCTATGGCATACTGTATGAACAAAGATTTTGAAAAAGCAAAAAAAGTCTGCAACGATGCACTCGATGTGGCTGTACCGTCTGACATAAAAGTTATACACAACAACCTGTCCACAATTCTGGCAGAAGAGGCAGTGAACCTTCTCAATCAAGGCAAAACAAAACAGGCATTTGAAAAATTTACGGAAGCAATGCACTACAACAATGAAAACCCTGAAATATATTTCAAACTCGCAAACGCAAACAGGTCTATAAAAAACTATTCCGAAGCTATCCGCCAGTGCAAAAGAGCAATAGAACTTGCACCGGAAATCAGCCTGTATTACGAAACTCTGGGCGATATCTATTACGAAATCCAGAACTTTATCGAAGCAAAAAAACTGTATAAAGAAGCAGTATTTATAGACCCGAAAAACTCACGTGCGCACACATTCTTGGGCATACTGCAATCAAAAGATAAAGAACACGAAAACGCAATAAAATCTTTAGAAACAGCCGTGTCACTCGATATCAACAACGTGGATATCAGATACAATCTGGCACTGGCCTACGAGGTTGCAGGCAAAAAGGATGAAGCCAAAAACGAATACCAGAAAGTACTTGAACTCGACCCCAACCACAAAGAAGCAACTAACAACCTCAAATTGTTGAACTAATTGTTTTCTCGTTTATAACATTTATAAAAAACGCACTGCCATAATCAAAAGGCAGTGCATTTAAAATTTATCAACATCTCTATTTTTTGTTTTCGTCCAGAACAAGCGTACACAATGGCGGCTCGCTTGCAGAAGCAACCTTGCACTCATCATCAGCAGTTGTCACACTAGGGGTATAACCTTTAACCTCTGCTGCTGTGCCTTTCATTTCTTCCCTCAATGAAGAATTCAATGAGAACAAATCGTGCGAAGGATACTCATTTCCGCCATAAGTGGCAATCTGTGCATCAAGATACGGATAAGACTGCGGAGAATAATTCAATCTGCCGGATTGAGAAAACTGGATTCTTGCTGTTGTATATCTGGCATCAACAGTCGGATATCCGACAGGCAGCACAGTACCTGATGTAGTCATCACAAAAGGAACAATGTCAGCAGGTTTGCTTTCTTTCCATTTTGCAGTATTTGGCAGTCTGTCGCCATTAAGGTCTACCCAGATGATATAATATTTTATTTCAACATTACCGCCGGTGAGTGCATCTGCTACAGAAAAGCTCTGCAAAGGTGAAATAAAGAACCTCATAGAGTTTGTTGCTCTAAATGCCATTTTTGAATCAACAAACTCGGAATCTGCACCGGATTTTGCAACTGTTTTAAAATTTCCGGAACAATTATAAACTGTTGTGTTTAAATATCCATACTTGCTTTCGGCCTCTCCTGTTGCTTTCGGGTCAAGAGCCAGCTTTTTACAAAGTTCTTTTGAAGCAGCCATACCATCCAGCCCTGAATTTGCTGTACCGGGGAAATATTTATCTTTTACATCAGCAGTGCCTGTTTCGTCAGTAGAGGCGATATCATAGGCATCCTCTTTTATGTTATAACCGGCTGTAGCCAGTACATAATATGCATTGTAATAAGCATATTTGAGATACTTTTCATTAGGTTTGATGATAGTGAACATCATCACAGAAATTACACCCACAATCGTGAGAAAAATCAACAATTCCGGTATTGTAAAAGCTTTTTTAGTCTTTTTCATAATCATAAGGCGGCTCCGTATTATTCTTCCAAATATTTTATGTAATCCTCGTAGGAATCCACTTCTATTATAACATTTTGTTTTCCGATTGCGTACTTGTTTACATTTAGCACTGTATTGTTCTCTTTCACAGCAAAAACCTTTATGCCCTGTTCTATAGAATCTAATACCACACTGGAACCGAGAGCATCATGCGGAACAACAACGGAATGTAAATCCCTACATGTAATATAATACCCAGAATCATCAGGTTTATAACACTTGTCACAATTTTTTGTATCAATTAGTAACGGTGCATTCTTCAGCCCGAACATCAAACACGGGAGAAAAGTAGGTGTAATATACTCTGCGCTGACCTTCGGGTCAACAAGACGTCCTGTAATGGAAACATCCTCAAAAGCCGGCGCATGCACACACGGACACATCAATTTTTCCGTCAAATAATGAGAAATAATGGCCTCGACACCGCCCACTATATCGACGCCGTCACCGTTTTCGTAATCATCCTCTGGCGGTTCTTCAAAAAAACAGACAACAGCCAGTGCCTGTGCGCCTCTGTCCAAAAGTTTTTTCCCAGCGTCAACCAGAGTTTCCGGATTGTTCAACCTTCCTGCGGAAATTCCTGATTCCATAGTGAAAAACTCAACCCCTGCAGGCTCTTTTGTAATTTCGTGTCCGATAATATCAATGTCATAGACGGTTTTTATCGCATTAATCGTATTCAAATGAATGTTCAAAACATTCTGAGGGATTGCGCTGTCAAAGATTACGCCGATTTTGTTATTTTGTGAGGGCAAAAGTGAGATATTGCCTTTCACAAACTGCTCAATCGCCCATCCTTCCACATAAAACATATTCTCGCTAATCCCCGAAAACACAGCCGCATTGACGATATTAGGGTTTACAATAAGAGGGATATGCTTCGCTATTTTTTGTGCATAACGGCTGGCGTCGCCCGCATATCCGCCGATTGAGGCTCCGATTCCCGTCGGAACTATCATTATGGAAACTTTGTCTTTGTTTTCTGGCTTCATGTTTATAACTCTATGCTTTCTGAGGGTTTTAGTATAATCGGCTCAATGTTGTTTTGTTCAAGTTTTTTTGCAAAAAGGTCAATATCCGTGCTTATTGCATCAAAAGTGTTGTAATGCATAGGCACAACCTTTTTTACTCCCAGCCATTTTGCAGCTGTCACTGCAGAATCAGCATCCATTGTATAAAAAGACCCCACAGGCAAAAGCGCAATATCAGGCTTGTACACCTCTGCACAAACCTTCATCTCCGAATTCAGACAGGTATCGCCTGCGTGATAGATTTTTGTTCCGTTTATATCAAACAAGATAGATGCCGGCATGCCTGCATATCTGCCATCCGGAGTAGAACTGCTGTGAAAAGCCGGCAAAAATACCGCACTGCCCCACGGATACTCGAGTTTTCCGCCAAAGTTTACGCCTTTGGCAAAAGCACCTTTTTCCATACAGTAGTTTGCAAGCTCAAAAATAGCTGTGATAACAGCCTGTGTGCCTCTGGACACAGGTATTGCATCGCCGAGATGGTCAGCGTGGCCGTGTGTTACAAAGATGTCAGTAATTTTTTCTTTTTTAACGTCAAATTCCGCCTTTGGATTGCCAGAGATAAACGGGTCGACAAGTATCCCGAAATCTCCTGTTTTTATATAGAATGCGCTGTGTGATATGTATTGAAGTTTTGTTGCCATGATGTTGTCCTTTTTTTGATTTCCAATTTCATTATAGCAGTATTTGCGTAGCCATGTGGCTACAAATATTTTAAATCTCATTCAAACGGATTGTTTGCAAATCACCTAAAATAGCCTATAATGTAATTGTGAAGATATATTCGGTGGTATGACGTAATGGAAAGAATAGCGGTTGAAGAATTAGTAAAGTTTAAAATGCTCCCGTTCGACCTGTACAATGAAGAGGGCGAAAAGCTCGTCAATGCAGGTGAAATTTTGACCTCGGGCAAACTTTTACAAATCAGCCAGTACGAAGTTTTGTACAAAGCAATGCCCAAAAAATCCGAAAGGGAAGAAAAACGCACACCGCAATCACCGTACTCTTTTGACACCGAAGCAGAACAAATCAAAGAAACTCTTGAACCGCAAAAACCAAAAGAAATCGTCTTTGACAAAACAGTAAACAGAAAGTCCAAATTCAAAGCCCAATCTCAGGTGGATATGAAATCCTACTACGCAACTACAATGTTTGCTATCAGGGAGAATGCCAATAAAGACGCTGTGCAAATGGTGGACGAAATCAAAGACAAAATCCTAGATGACGTTCAGGCTATTATCCCGGAGGTGAAATTCTGCTCACAGCTCAAACTGCTTGGCAACTACTATGACTGCCACGCACTCAACACGGCTATTCTGGCTTCGACAATGGGTTACAAACTCGAATATGACGAAGATGTAATCGAAAAACTGGCACAGGCAGCCCTGCTCCACGATATAGGGATGACAAGGCTTCCCAAAGAAATTCTTGAAAAAACAAACCTCTCGCAGCAGGACAACAAAATTTTTCAAACCCATACACAAATGGGCTACAAAATCCTGAAATACGAAATGCATCTACCCGAGGATATCTGCCTTGTGGCACTGGAACACCACGAAAACAACGACGGCTCAGGATATCCGTTCAAACTCTCGGGTGAACAAATAAGCAGCCTCACCCGTGTAGTGGGTCTTTGCAGCTTTTTTGACGATTTGACCTCTAACAGAACACCTCACAAGGTCAAAAACACAAAAGAAGCACTCAGGATTATGCTCGAGGTAGGAACAAAAAAATTCTTCCCCGAACTTTTGTACCAGTTTGTGAATATGTTCAACTACAATGACCTCGAGTCTTACGACGACATGGTGCAGTAATGGAGAAAAACAGCGTCACAGTAATAGGAGCAGGGCTGGCCGGTTGTGAGGCAGCGTTGCAGCTGGCAAAAAGAGGGATAAACGTAAACCTTTACGAAATGCGCCCCCAAAAAACCACAGGCGCACACGCAACGGACAAACCGGCTGAATTTGTGTGCAGCAACAGTCTGGGGTCTTTTGATGTAACAAACGCAAGCGGTCTTTTGAAAAAAGAGATGGAACTTTTAGGCTCCTTTCTCATAAAAACCGCCTACGAAGCAAAAGTCCCTGCAGGCAACGCTCTTGCCATAGACAGAACTCTGTTTTCACAAAAAGTGGAAGAACTCCTTGCTTCAACAGGCAGAATAAACCTTATCAGAGAAGAACTGACAACAATCCCCACAGACACACCCGTGATTGTTGCCTCGGGGCCGCTCACCTCTGACCCGCTCGCAGAAGATATCCGCGTCTTTTGCGGTGAAGACCACCTGCACTTTTTTGACGCAATTGCTCCGATTGTGGAAAAAGACTCCATAAACTTTGACATAGCCTTTTACGCAAGCAGATACGACAAGGGCGAAGCCTCATACATAAACTGCCCTTTGAACAAAGAGCAGTACGAAAACTTTTACAACATTCTGACAAATGCACCGAGGATAGAACTCAAAGACTTTGAAAAAACAGGCAAGGGTGCGAAGTTTTTTGAATCATGCCTGCCGGTAGAAGTCCTTGCCTCACGTGGCATAGATACCCTCAGATACGGGCCGATGAAGCCTGTCGGGCTGGTCGACAAACGCACGGGAACAGAAAACTACGCTGTTGTACAGCTGCGTCAGGACAACAAAGATGCCACTATGTACAATCTTGTCGGATTCCAGACAAACCTCAAATGGCCTGCTCAAAAAGAGCTTTTGCACTCCATTCCGGGGCTGGAAAACGCAAACATCCTGCGCTACGGGGTTATGCACAGAAACACTTTCATCAACAGCCCGCATATACTAAATCCGACGCTGCAGACAAGAAAAAGACCCGACCTGTTCTTTGCAGGACAATTAACAGGCACTGAGGGTTACACAGAATCCATTGCCACAGGCATGTTAGCAGGAATAAACATGGCAAAATACCTTGCGCAAGAAGAACTCCTCACTCTGCCAAAATCCGCTATGCTCGGGGCGTTGACTCACTACATCTGCGAAACGGAAGCAAAGCATTTTCAACCGATAAATTCAAACTGGGGCATTGTAGAACAAATGGACTTTGACAAAAAGACAAGAAAAAACAAAAAACTAAAAGCACAAATGCTCTCAGAACGTGCAATAGAATGTGTACAAAAATTAACTGAAAGGGTTTGATATGAGAAAAGAAAGAGGGTTTTCTTTAGCAGAAATTGTTGTGACACTAATGATTATCGGTGTAATTGCAGCAATGACACTGCCGTCTTTAAGACAAACTGCAGAAGAACGAGAAAAAGTTGCACAGGTAAAAAAAGCATATTCTATTTTGACACAGGCAACAGAACGAGCTGAGCAGGACAATGGCCCGATAAAAACATGGGACAGCTCAAAACTCAATGAAATTTACAAACCGTATTTCAACATAGCACAGGAATGTCCTCCGGGGAAAGGCTGTTTTACAGAAGGCAACAGGCTCTATCCAAACAACACCAAAGATACCAACTACGATGTCAGCGGGATTCTGCTTGCTGACGGTATTTCCATTAAAATCAACAGCGGCCTCGGTTCAAAAGAAAGCTACGGAATTTCGCCTGATGATATAACAAATGCAAAAGGTATGTTCTACGTTGACATAAACGGCCCAAAACCCAGAAACAAATGGGGTGAGGACGTTTTCTTGTTTGTACTTGTAAAAGACAAAGGGGTGCTGCCATCAGGCTATTATGATGAAAGCAAATGTATCACAACATACGGCTGTGCGGCCTATGTTCTAAGAGAAGGCAAACTCCAGAACTACAAGGACAAGCCTAAAAAACCTGACGAAGGAAGCGGCCAAGACGACAAAAACTAAACCTAGAGCAATTCGACAACCTCATCGAGGTTTATTTTCAAGCATTTTAGCTCTTCGCAGGTGGTTTGTCTTTTGTCCCACAGGCAGGGACGGCAATCTGCGTTATTTTTTATCGCAATATATTTTTCATCATCCGGTATAAGCTTTTTTTCATCAGTAGGGCCAAAAAGCGCAAGTGTCCTAGTGCCGACGCCCACTCCGATATGCATCGGTGCAGAATCAGAACATATCAAGACCTCTGCTCTTTTGGTCAAGCGTGCAAGGTCCATGATATTTTTTGTTGTGCCGTAAAGGTTCTGAAAATTCGGGACATCGCCGATTATGTCCACCATTTTTTCGATACAATCTTTGTCATCCGGCCCGCCAATAAGATAAACCTTTTTGCCTTTTTCCAGCACTTTTTTTACAAGCTCTGCCCACACCTCGGGTGTCCAAGTTTTTATCATATTTTTAGACACACTCATCTTGCTCACCCCAGGGTGTACAAGTACGGAATTCGGTTCTTTTTCCACCTCTCCCGCATCAATTTCTGGGTACAGTGTTTTTTTGTCCGTAACAGGTGTCACAAGCTCGTGATACATAAAAGAGGCATACTGATTTTTTTTCAGTTTTACAGCCTTTGTCAAAAACACTCTGCTCAAAGCCCCTGTATCATAGCCATAGCGGTAGGTAATCCCTGTCAAAAACAAAAGCAGCGAGATGAGTTTGTTCCCGCCTGAAGAAAACACCATATCATAACGGCCGCAACGAGCCTTGAACACAAACTTTAAAAGCTCGAGATATTTGTGTTTGCCTTTTATATCCACGCACAAAACACTGTCTATAAGGCCGGTCAAATCCTTTATTGATTTGCTCCTAGGCTCCAGTGCCAGAGTTATTTTTGCGTTTGGAAATTCTTTTTTTATTGACGAAATTGCAGGCAAAAACAGGATTTCATCCCCTATTCCGCCAAAATTCACCATTAATATTTTTTTTGGTTCTTTCATTTTCAGACAGTCAAAGAGCCTCGCCTAGAACGGCTTTGTCTGGCTCAGCTTATTTCTCAATTCTCTAAATCTTGCGATATCTTCCTGTGCTTTTGAAGATTCCTTGAACACAACCTGTGAAGAAGGGTGAACCATCAAAACATAGTCCATGTGGATTTCTAAAAAGTTGTAGCGTCTTGGCGGCTGGTTTGAGTTGCGAGGGTAAATCTCAACGTTTGTTACTGCCAAAAATCTTCTTTCCTTATCGTTCAAAAGGTCTGTCAGTTCACGGTTTGTGTTTGTGTATTTTGAAACGTGTACAGTACCCTTGATATCGTGGTCTACCGTCAAAATGCATACTTCTATTGGAATTGTATCGTTATGTTTTGCCATTTATTCACACCTAAAATCTTTATTCTACCAAAAATTATATTATAATTTCTCCCTTCCTGCAATATTTTTATATAGTCAACTGACCAGCTAAATACCTACATACCTATGTTCTGGTTGAGTTTCAGAACCTCTGTTATTGCAAGCAGTTTTGTAAAATCGTTGAGAAACTCTTTGTAATTATTTATATCAATAGAGGATTTGAAAAACGGCATCTCAAACCAGTTTTTTCTAACATCAATCAGGATATAAATATTGTTGTTAATAAAAATAGCCTTTATTTTCCATTTGTAAGCCTCACCCAGTTTTAAGATTCTGTTCATAAAAGCTGTAGTCAGGATATATCTGGCCTCTATCTGGTCTGTGGAATAGACCTTGAAATGTTGTCTGAACACAGGGTCTTCAAGGCGGACTTCCTTGCTTCTTGGAAGTTCTTTGATTTCCTGTTCTTCTTTTTCAAGCTCATTATTTTTTTGAATGAGCTGTTTTTTGTCATAAGCGGTTTGGATAAGCTGTTTTCCGATATTCAAAATATCAGTTGCATTAAAATTATCAAACCCGATTCTCGGATGGTCGAGCATATTTGTATCCAAATGGGTGTTGGAAATTGCGGTCATACCTTTAAATTTTTTGTTCATAACAGCACTAAAAATGACTCCTTTAAAGGTTGTTTGTCGACTTGTGCCTTTTTTAGAATCTCTTCTGACAATAGCTGTTTCCAATTCGCAAAGTTCTACTTTAATATCATTAAATGTACCGACAATTTTATCATCGTATCGGACATCATTGTAGTCTAACAGTCTTTTAAGAATAGCATGATTTATGGAAATATTTGAGGTCTTGTCTTTTGTAATCTCTTGAATAAAACCTGCCACGCCTGTTTTGTTTTTTATTGCGGAGTATATTGCAACATAAAAATTAACCGGCGGAATATATGAAAATTTACCCCAGAAGCTCAATAATGAAGGTAAGATTTTTTTCTTTGAATTATAAGAGAATACTCTTCTTATAAATTCAACAGGAGTGTAGCCAACAATACAGCCAATAGCAATCACAAGAAGCGGGGCGTATAAAGCTTCCACTGAAGTTATTTTAGGCGGAATAACAGCTATTGCGAGTACAAGCGTAATACCGGCTACAATAATACTCCATATTTTTACAATATTCACAAATTTTTCTCTTGTTGATTCAAGCTCTTGCGCACGGGGTACAATATTTTGGTTAAAATAATCAACAAACTGCTGTGATTTTTTTGCATTTTTCTGCACTGATTGTGCTTGATTTTCCATTTTTCACTCCATATCTTTACTTTATTTATTTTGCAATTTTTCCTGCAAATTGTACAAATCAAAAGTGTTTTTCATCAAAGAACAAATAGTCATAGGCCCCACTCCGCCCGGCACAGGCGTAATGAAGGATGCTTTTTGTTCCACCTGCCAGAAATCAACATCCCCGCACAATTTTCCTTCTTCTGTTCTGTTCATTCCGACATCTATAACAACAGCACCCTGTTTTACCATATCTTTTGTAACAAGGTTGCGTTTTCCCACAGCACTAATCAAAATATCCGCCTGCGAAGTAATTTCAGCAAGGTTGTGTGTTCTGCTGTGGCATATAGTGACAGTAGCGTCCCTGTTCAAAAGCATCTGCGCAAGCGGTCTGCCCACGATATTTGAACGGCCTATAACAACAGCGTGTTTGCCCTCTATTTTTATATCATAATACTCAAGCAATCTGACTATCCCCATCGGGGTGCAAGGATACACATAAGGCTTGTTTCCCGAGGCAATCTGTCCTGTATTATACGGATGGAAACAATCCACGTCTTTTAGCGGATTTATTTTTTCGATAACTTTTCTTGTATGAATCTGCTTTGGCAAAGGCAGCTGCACGAGGATTGCGTTGATATCAGGGGCCTTATTCAATTCATCTATTTTTTCCAGAAGTGCCTGCTCTGATGTATCCTGCGGCATTTCTACCACCATGGATTTTATGCCCAGCTCCTGCGCTTTTTTCTTTTTAAGGTTTACATAAATTTTGCTTGCAGGGTCATCGCCCACGATTATCACAGCAAGGCTGGGTTTCTTTTCCAGAAACAAAATCTCATCAGAAAGATTTTCATATATTTTTTTAGAAACTATTTTTCCCTCTATCAGATTTGCCATTATGCTTTTCGCCGCTATACTTTTACCTAATTTCTAACCTGTGGAAGATTGAGCCTGAAGAACAATCCCCTGATAGCATCTTCCACTATTTTTGAATTTTTATCAATAGAATGTTCAAAAAGTCCTCTATCTTGAGGAATTATCCCCAGCACCTCAAGGCTGTATTTGCTCAGATAATCCTGCACCTGACTATATTGAGCATTATCGACATTATTCAAGATTAAAGCCATCTGCCCGCCGGCAGCGTATTTTGCGGAAAACTCTTCTATCCTCTGGGCAAGGAAAATAGACTCCTCCGTAGGATTGGCGACAATGAGAGTCACGTCCATCGGTATATCAACAAGCTGATGCAAATACTTTAAGTCAAACTCGCAATCGAAAATCACTACATCATACTGGTTTATGAGCTTTGCCACAGCATCTGCAATCTGGCCCGTGATAGGGCAGCGGCAGTCTTTTGACGGAACCAGCCATGACACTATCAGGTCGACGTTTTCTTCCACTTCGACCAGAATATCCTCTAAAGCCCACTCGATATACTCCTGTTTTGTCATACGGCTCGGGATACCGGTTTTATACTCGTGTTTTCCGCTTCTGATACCGTAGATTGTATTTCTTACGTCCATACCGTAGCTGTGTGCCAGCTCTGTGGACAAATCATTGTCAAAAAGCAAGATACTCTTATCCGGATATGTTTCTTTCAAGACTTTGACAAAGTTTTTTGTCAAAGTAGTTTTTCCGCTTCCGCTTTTTCCCGTGATTGCAATCGCTAATGTCATTAAGATACTCCGTATTTTTGTTTTAATCTGTCAGACAACCGGTTAACAAGCGCCATAGCCTTTTGCGCCAGCTCCATAGACAGCCCGCCCGCCCCACAGGAAGGTGTAAAAAAGCTCTGTTTTATAACCAGCTCTCTGTCTATTTTTCCTCTGGATTTTTTTACCAAATCGTCTACAGCCGCCTCAAATTTTTGTTCAAGCTCCTCGAGGTTTGTATTTTTCAGAGCTTCTTTATCCAAAGTCGGCACAATGCCCCACGCAATATAGCCGCCCTCGGGCTTTTTGAGGAATCTTTCCATATCGGCAGCATAAGCCCCGAGGCTGTTGCCAAAAGAAAACGCATCAAAGTTGATAATATTTACCCCTGCATCAACCAGCAAAGACCACTGGGATTTTCCGCAGCAATGCACTGCGCTCAATGCACCGCAAGATTTTATTATATCCGAGATTTCGCCAAGAGCTGCCACGACATCCTCTCTTTTTACCGTAATAAAAGCAGAGGTTCCGTACTGTGACATCACAGGCTCGTCCATAAACATAATTGTTGTGATATCAGGGTTTGCTTTTTTGACCTGTTCAATCTGCCAGATAGCCTTTAGGGTCAGGCCCTTTATCAGGACTTCTCTATAAGTTTCGTCATAAAAAGCGCACACGCCCTCGCTGTCACAGAGGCTTGTTCCCCAGGTAAACGGCCCTATTATATGGCATTTTGCGTATTTATAATCTTCTGTTTTCAGTCTGTCCAAAAACAAAGGAATTGCGCTGGTATATGGGGATGTAATAGCGTATTTATTGAGGTTTGTGTAGTCTTTTTCATTGACTATAGCCTCGTAGTCCATAAAGAACTCCTCAAGCTGCTTAAAAAACTCGTCAGAAGCGGAGTCATAGATATATTTACAGTTTTTTTCGTCATACACAATCCCCGGTATGCCCTGCACATACTGTGAGGTCATATCCTCTCTTCTGTCCACGCCCGCAAGCTGAGGCCAGAAGGGGATTTCTTTAAACTCATCAAAAATCAGTTTTATTGCATCCTGTGCGTTTTTGTGCGGAAGGCTCCCCACTGCAGTAGCTTTTAGTGTCAAGTTATGCACAATTTACCCCGTATTTTCAGTATTTTCCAAACTTTTTATTCTTATTTTACAATTTTACTAAAAATACTCGTTCAGGGCAAAATTATTTCATATACAGATAATTGTTAAAAGTTGAGCTGATGTTTCGTTATTAGCTTTTGTTTTTTGCAGTGAAATTTGATTTTGAAACCTGAAAGTTGCTACAGATAATTATTAAAAATCAGACCTGATGCTCCGTTCATACAGAAAGTAGCATATACCTGCCTCGGCAACTCGGCACGTCAAAATTGCTGTAATAGAAATATTTATAGTCTTGAGTTATTATTCCCCGTGCCTCGGACAATACCTCGTTTGCAGTTGTATATGCAACATTCGCACTTTGCAAAGGTCTTTTTTTAACAATTATCTGTATGCAGCGAAGCTGCACACGAAAGTGTTTTACGGCTCTGCCGTTGTGACTTTAACTACAGACTCTTTGTATTTACGAACAAAATTTTCGTTAGCGTAAGCGTTTAGAAAATTTTGGAGATAAATATATTAGAGTCTGTTTTAATCAGCGTCCTTTTTCTTTTCTTTGGTTCGTTTCTTTTCTTTTTCGTCGCAAAAAAAGAAAAGAAATGAACATATTAAAGAAAATAATCTTTTTTATTTGTTTATTGTTTTCAGGTTGAAAAATCAAATTTCTCTGCCTAAACATCTGCATACAAAAAGCAAATATACACCCCCGCTACTCGCAGTCGCTGTTATAAATCAAAAAGCTTTCCTTCAAAAATTCATAACCCTTCAAAAACGATTCAATATCCACCATCTCATCGCTCGAATGCATGTTATAAATATCTGCCAGACCGAGCAAATACGGTTTAAAAACATTGCCGGCTCTGTTTTTTTCGTGTGCGTAGATGTGAGTTTCTGCGCCGGCATGGAATGAGGATACCTCGCCTTTTATGCCGATTTTTTCACACGCTTTTACACAAATCTTCTGGATAGTTTCATCGCCTGATTTTTCAAAAGCCTTCATCTTTGTTTTTGCAATAAACTCTGCCAGCGCAAGACCTTCATATTTTTTGTTAAACTCTTCAACAATCTTTTTGATATCGTCAATAAGCTGGTTTTCGTTATCTTCTTCAGAGCTTCTGATAGAATATTTTGCCATGGCTTTTGTGTTGATGATGTTTGTAAGACTGTTGTTTGCAACATATTCAATATAGCTGTCTTCGACAATACCTTTTTGCGCAATTTTTTGTATAACAGGCTCAACCCCTCCGCCAATGACAGAGCCGATGTTGATAGAGGTAACAGTGCCGTATTCATCTCTTTTGTATTCACCTTGAGGGATTTTTGCAATAAGCTCGCCGATGAGCTTTACTGCATTGACTCTTGTTGTATCCCCGATATCAATGCCGGAATGCCCGCCCTTAAAGGAGTTTACAATAAGTGTTCCGTTTGTGTAACTTGCACCCGCAATCTGTATCTGACCGAGTTTGTCCGCATCCAGCACAAGCACATACTCGGAATCAATCTCGTCAAACTTTATGTTATGAATACCGGTCATATTCTGCTCTTCGTCTTTTGTAAATACAAGCTCCAGCCCGCCGTGTTTGATTTCCGGATGTTCAACAAGATACAAAGCCAGATACATTGCTGCTGACACGCCCACTTTGTCATCTGCGCCCAGCGGTCTTTTTTTGTCTGTTTCTATAAATTTTCCGTCTTGAGAAACCCTCAAATTCACGGCAGAAGCATCTCCCACAACATCCATGTGTGCAGAAAGCGCAATCGGCTTTTTTCCGGCATCCGTAGCAGGAATTTTGGCTACAACGTTTTTAAAATGGTCTTCTTTTGCGTTTATGCCTGCGGCTGTAAGTATTTCCACAATTTTTGCAGAAACGTTATCCTCTTCACCTGACGGGGACGGAATCTGCGCCAGTGTGCAAAACAAATCTATAAGTTTATTATCTTTTCTCAAATCCTCGATATTTTTCTCCATAAAAAACTCCTTTGATATAATTAGCCTTTTAATTCTCTTAAAATCTGTGAATGCAAAGCACCGGCACGCTGCAAATGTGTCACAAGAGCTTCATATTTTGCATCCTGCTCACCCAGAGGCACCTTCATTTTAACAAGCTCATCAACGGATTTGTTAATTTTATCCAGCCTGCCGAGAGTATCTCTGATAGTCAGCGCACGCACTATAGGTGTATATTTTCTTATAAATTCCGAATGTCTGACAAAATTTATTATTGCTTTTTGCAAACTGACTCTTATTTCTCTGGGAAGTCGCATAGCTCTGGCTATGACCGTAGTCAGCCTTGTGTCAAAATTCTGCTCTTTATACTGCAGCTGCAAGTTCTCCAGATTTTTTTCCATCAATTTTTTTTGTGACAAAAGCTCCTGTCTTGATTTTTCATCGTTGATAGTTTCTGCCACCTCGAGTTTTTCATTCAATGTTTTGATAGAATTTTCATAGTTTTCTATTCTTTTTTCGAGCCTAAGTTCAGGGTCATCCAAAGCGATATAGGCCTTTTCCTCTAACATTGCAGAGTCTGTGGAATTGAGTCTTTTGGGCATTACAGCAGGCTGTTGAGCAGTTTTTTGAGGGTTATAAGTCTGCATATTGAACAAAGACATAGAAGGTTTCAGAGCTTTGTCATATTTTTCAACGTTTACGGAAAGCTGCTGTTTTGTCAATTGAAAAAAATCCGGCTTTTGCTCAGGCGAAGCAGATGTATTCACATCCGGATTCTGCGCTTTGCTTTGCGGATTTGTGTTTTTTTCGTTATTAAAATTTTTGTTATTATCTTCCATTGTTCTTTATTATACAGTGAAATTATTTTTTTAAAATTTTATTATAAATACCTGTAAAAAAGTCCTTTATCCTACCTGCGTTTTTGTAAGCAAGCACACCGCCGGCTATTATAACGCCCCAGGTCAGAAGAGTTTTGAACACTCTTTTTGCCTTGCTTTTGCGTTCGACAGAGTTTGTTGTTCGGGGTTTGTAATGAGGGTTTAAAAGTTCGTTGTAGAAGTTTTTGTCCACCTTTATCTCGTCATAAAAAGAATACGGCTTTACCGGATAAGGGTTTATGACAAAATGCCCCGCCTTTAAATCATTGCCCCCGCCCAGCGAAGACGCTGATATCACGCCGTATTGAGGCGGCTGATATACTGGGTTTATACTGTTATTTACCGGAGATACAGACATTTGTTTACTTCTACCTAATTTAATACCGCCTTTTCAGGCAGTCTTCCTTCACTATCTTTATAAAACAACTTAAGCTCCATTTTTGCATGAATAAGCAAAAAATTGTAAACTTTGTAACAATTCCCGAAATTTCATGATAATATATGAAATTAGTTGAGTAAGGTTAGACAAAAAAATTAAGGACCCCGCAAGATGGGTGATGAAGACAAGCAATTTGAGGCCTCGCAGCAAAAACTTGAAAAAGCGAGGAAAGAAGGACAGGTAGTAAAGTCAAAAGACTTTTCCATGGCAATTGCTATGATAGTAATGTTTTTTGCCATAGCAAAACTCGCACCCTTCATCTTTGACCAGATATCAAGGCTCTTTGTCCTGTGTTACGAACAAATACCCAACCAGCATCTGGAAAATATCGGACTGCCTTACCTTTTGTTTATTACGCTGGTGCCGACAGTGCTAATCATCGCACCGATACTTGCGCTGGCTATGTTTATCGCAATAATAGGCGATTTTATTCAGGTAGGGCCGTTGTTTACGACCACACCTCTTGCGCCGAAACTCGACAAACTCAACCCCACAAAGTATTTCAAAAACCTTATGTCAATAAAAACGCTCTTTGAGCTTGTCAAAAACATTATCAAAGTAGCTATCCTCGGCTATATAGGCTGGGTCGTTTACAAAAACCACTTTGAAGTAATACTCGGACTTGCCGCAACGGACAACCATTTTGCTATCATGCAGGAGTTCGGCGTTTTGATTATGGACTTTGTCATAAAAGCCAGCATTGCGTTTTTAATCATTGCCGCAGCAGATTACGGAATGACAAGATGGAAGTTTTTGCAAGACCAAAAAATGTCTTTTAAAGAAGTAAAAGACGAATACAAAAACACGGAAGGCGACCCGAATGTAAAAGCGGCTCTTCGTCAAAGACGACAACAGATGATGCAGCAGGGGATGATGGATGCGGTTCCGGATGCTGACTTTGTCGTAACAAACCCGACCCACATTGCCTGTGCGCTAAAATATGATCAGGAAGAAATGGAATCGCCAAAACTCGTGGCCAAAGGTACCGAGCTTTTTGCAAAAAAAATCATAGACATTGCCAGAGAACACGGTGTGCCTGTTGTTGAAAACGCTCCCGTTGCACGTGCGCTTTTCAGGATGGTAGATGTAAACAGAGAAATTCCGCCCGATTTGTACAAAGCTGTAGCAGAAATCTTATTGTTTGTTTATAATTTGCGAAATTCTCAAAAACCTAGTAATATAATTAGTAATAAAACTGATAAAAAATAATGATGGTAAATAACGTTTCTCAAAATAAAATTAAAGAATATATTTCAATCGTTGAAAAGGTTGCAAAGGTTGAACACAGACGTATCCCGTCACACATGGTCGATTATGAAGAACTTGTGTCCATCGGGATTATTGCCGTACAGGCAATGATAAAAAACAAAACACCGGAGCAGCTGGAAAAATACAACAGCTCATACATCGGCACTGCTGTCAGATGGGCTATAAGAAACGAACTGAGAAACCGCTACAAATGGTACACTCTAAAACATAACAAAACAGATGAAGATGCAGAAGGTTCAGGCTCAGAAGGAGATTTGGATGTTTCTCCGGGCAAAGTAAGAGAAGCTATCTACGAAACAATCCTCTCGATTGATTCTATTGCAGCAGCCTCGTCGGACAACGATTCTCCGTTCGACTTTATCAAAGACCCGCACGCACTGCCTGACGAAAAAGCAGAAATCTCAGAACTCGGCAAAGCTATTAGAGAAGCTATTGCCACACTTCCGCAAAAAGACAGGCTCGTTGTGGAATACAGATTCTACAGAAACATGCAGGTTAAAGAAATTGCAGAACAGGTCGGGCTGTCCTCTTCACGTATTACGAGGATTGTTCAGTCCGCTTTGAACCACGTCAGAGAATACCTCGTTGCGCATGAACATTACGGTTACTAAAAATAGGTTTTTAAAATAGTCTGTTGCTTGGCTCATTAGTATTAATTTTAACAGTTGCAATTCTTTTTCTTGCCGGTTCATTGATTGTTCTTTCAATGAAATATAAAAAGCTGAAAAACCTGCAACGAAAGAAAAAAACCACCCTCAGAGGAATCATAAAAACAATAAACTCCGTAAGATACGGCAACCTCTACGAAAGAGTAAACGACGAGGCTTTTCAGGTATTCCCCAATCTTTCACGCAGTGTAAACTCCATGATTGAGTCCATTGTGGACAGAGAGGACATGATTAAGGAATACCAAAACGACCTGAACAAAAAAATAGATGCGCTGAAAGAAATTGAACAACTAAAAGAAGACTTTGTCGCAACACTCACACACGACCTCAAGGTGCCTATTCTTGCCGAAAAAAACATGCTCAATTTTCTTCTGGACAACAAATTCGGCGAGCTGTCAGACAGGCAGAAAGAGGCTCTCATTCATTTGAAAAACTCAAACAAAGAGCTTGTCGAGCTTGTGGAAATTATACTCGAAACCTACAAACTGAACGAAACAAAAATCGAACTGCACAAAGAAAACATTGACATAAACCGCACCCTCGAAGAAACAATTGACCAGATGCGCCCGATAGCCGATACTGACAGCATCTCTCTCAACTACTGGAGTGAATTTTACAATAGAATCAATGCGGACGAATTTTACCTCAAAAGGGTGTTGAAAAATCTGATTCTAAACGCAATATCCTTTAGCTCTCCGCAGTCAAAAGTCGACATTGCACTGTGCAACGATGACCAAAACATCTACATAAAAATAACAAACTACGGAAAAACCATAAAACCGCAGGAATTAAAATACGTTTTTGACAAATATTACACAACAGCAAAAAAATTCCGCAAAGTAGGAACAGGGCTGGGGCTGTATCTTTCTAACAGGATAGTAAAAGCCCACGGCGGCGAAATCACCATAGAGTCAAAAGGCGATGACAGTCAGGCATTTACAACATTTGTAGTCGTTTTGCCGCAAAACTAAACATTGCATACAGACAACCATTAAAAGTCGGCCTGATATTTAGTTCTTAGTTAATGCAGTGAATCTAATTTTTCAACATGAAAACAATAAACAAATAAAAAAGATTATTTTCTTTAATCTGTTCATTTCTTTTCTTTTTTTGCGACGAAAAAGAAAAGAAACGAACCAAAGAAAAGTTCACTATCTATAAATTGTTGAAACAAACAGGTTTTAAGATTAAATCGTGAAGCCATTTTGCACGCTTCGTCACAACTCAGCGGCAAAAGAAGGCAAAAACACGCTGATTAAAACAGACTCTAATATATTTATCTCCAAAATTTTCTAAACGCTGACGCTAACGAAAATTTTGTTCGTAAATACAAAGAGTCTGTAGTCAAAGTCACAACGGCAGAGCCGTAAAACACATTCGTGTGCAGCTTCACTGCATACAGATAATTGTAAAAAAAGACCTTTGCATAGTGCGAATGTTGCATATACAACTGCAAACGAGGTATTGTCCGAGGCACGGGGAAGTTACTTGAACCACAGATAATATTTGTACTTTAGCAATTTTGACGTGCCGAGTTGCCGAGACAGGTATATGCTACTTTCTGTATGAACGACGCAGCAGGTCGATTTTTAATAATTATCTGTATATATGCCAACCTACAAAAAACTATTCCCCGCTGTTCCTGTTCCATTTAGCGGTGAGTTCTTCTGTGATTTGCAACCCCGTCTTTGTTGTAGCGAGTCCGGCCTCTGCACTTTCCTTCAATTTTGGCGACATCATCTCCCCGACCTGAACCATAGCATCAACTATCTCATCAATCGGTATAACGGATTTTATCCCCGCCATAGCAAGCTCTGCTCCTGTAACCGCATAAATAGCAAGAAAAGCATTCCTCTTCACACACGGCACCTCAACAAGCCCCGCCACAGGGTCGCACACAAGCCCCATTACATTTTTAAGACAGAGTGCCGCAGCATTGAGAATCTGCTCATTGTCACCCTCATAAATTTCCACAAGCGCAGCCGCAGCCATAGCAGCAGCAACCCCGCACTCACTCTGGCAGCCCGCAACAGCACCAGCCAGCGCAAGTTTGTTGGAAACAATTTTCCCTACTAACCCTGCTGTTATGAGCGCATTTATCTGGGCTTCTTCGTCAGTTTCTTTTGTCTCGGAAACCGCAATAATCACGGCAGGAACTATCCCGCATGAGCCTGCGGTAGGACAGGCAACAATTTTCCCCATCCTCAAATTCTGCTCTACCGTAGCCAGTGCATACAAAAGAACATTTTGATAAGTCTTAGAAAACAGCCTGCTGCCGTCATTTTTGTACTTTTCCAAAAGTTTTGCACAGTCATCACCGCACAACCCGCTCATAGACATTTCTTTTGATGTAAGGCCGTTTCTTATTGCCTCTTTCATAGCATCCAGATTGGTTTTTACCTTTTCTCTGACCTGTGCAACGGAAATTTCCAAATTCTGCGCCTCATATTCCTGACAGAGTTCGTACAGCTTTTTACCCTTTTGTGCTGCAAGTTCATATATATCTTTAAATTCTCTTAATTTTGTCATTTTTTCAACACTTCAACATTTCTTATCAAATAAACTTCTTCTATTTTTTCAAGCTCTTTAATTATGTCCTCAGACACGGCACCGTCCACACAAATACCCATAGAAGCCTCCTGTCCTCTGGCGTTGCGGTCGCAGTGCATTGAGGCAATGTTTATATTGTGGCTCTGCAACAGTGCAGTGACCCTGTAGACCATCCCCGGTTTGTCCTTGTAAATCAATACAAGAGTGTCATAATCACCGTTTATATTAAAATTGTAGCCGTTAATCTTGGTTACAGCCACCTCGCCTGCACCAAGAGAAACACCGGAAACCTGCATATCCTTCATACCGGATTTTTGCATCACAATATCCACGGAGTTCGGGTGACGGTTGTGGTTTTCAAGATATTCAAAAGAATAATCAAGATTCAGTTTTTTTGCTATTTCAAAGGATTTCTTGATACGCTCATCATCAACATCAAACCCCATAACTCCGCCAAGAAGCCCCTTATCCGTACCGTGGCCTTTTCCTGTTTTTGCAAAAGAGTTAAACAGCCTGAAACACACACGCTTCGGACACTGGCCGAAAATCTTGCCCGCCAGAAGCCCTATCCTGACAGCACCCGCAGTATGAGAACTCGAAGGCCCTATTATCACAGGCCCTATTACGTCAAAAAGTGTTTTTTCCTTTTCCATTTTTCGTGTTTTCCCGCTTTTATGGTGGTAAAATTTAATTAATCCACATTTATATATTAGTGAAAAAATATTTGTTTTTGATTTTATTTATATTTCTTAATATAATTATAATTGCATCTACAAAATATTTAAGACGGAATAGAGGGAATAATGACAGAAAATGCTTCAAACAGCAACAATGGTTTAAGAAAACTAAGCAGCCTGCAGCTTTTAAATTTTTGTCTGGGATTTTTCGGACTTCAATTTGCATGGCAGATGAGAATAATCCTCTCAGGGCCGGTAACAGAGGGGCTGGGTGCTTCTCCGTTTTTATTCGGGCTGATATGGCTTGCAGGGCCTGTGACAGGCATGGTTGTGCAGCCTGTAATCGGTGCATTGAGCGACAATACACAAACAAAATTCGGCAGAAGAAGACCCTACCTTATGCTGGGTGCGATTCTGGCAGCTATTGCGCTGTGGGCATTCCCTAATTCCGAAGGCATTGCCAATATTCTCGCAGCAAAAATGCATGTACCAGTGCCTGTGTTTGGCGGATTGATAGTAGCTGCAATCATGATTTGGGTAATAGATGCCTGTGTAAACGCTGCTCAAGGCCCGTACAGAGCATTGATTCCCGACAACATTGTCCCTGAACAGCACGCTATCGCAAACTCTTATCTGAGCTTTGCTATCGGACTCGGCTCTGTTATTGCAGCAGGTACTGCTCCGTTTTTAAAATGGGCTTTTAACTACCAGATGTCAGTTGAAGCACAGTTTATCATGGCTGCACTGGCATTTTCTCTCGGTATGACCTGGACTTGTATTACTTTTAAAGAAAAAACAGAAGAAGTCAAAAAAGAACCCGAAGAAAATACAAAAAAACGTACATTTATGGATGATTTCAAAACCTTCCTCCACTCCTCACCGGAAGTTTTTAAAATCTGTATGATGCAGTTTTTTACATGGGTAGGTGTAATGTGTATGTTTATTTTCTTTACACAGTTTGCTATCCACACTGTCTTTAGCGTCCCTGATTTGACTACGGCAAGTGATATTGTAAAAGAGTCTTATGCAATGTCTACTGCAAAAGCAACAAACTTTTCATCTGTTTGTTTTGCAGTGCTGAACCTTGTATGCTTTTTTGTTTCGATTCCTATAGGTATTTTGTCTACAAAATACGGCAACAAAAAGGTGCATATAATTTCACTTCTTATTATGTCAATTTCCTATCTTTTGATGACTATGACGACAAACGTAAAACTCATAATGATTTTGATGGGTGCAGCAGGCATAGGCTGGTCGAGCATACTGTCACTGCCTTTTGCAATGCTCTCAGAATACATAAAAAAAGGCTCAGAGGGTGCTGTTATGGGTATATTTAACATATTCATTGCAGGGCCGCAGATACTTGTTTGTACTGTTGTTGCCTGGTTTATTTCAAAATGCGCAATCAAGACACCGCTGGGGTTGAACTACCACTGGGAATACTCCTTCCTCATCGGGGCAATTGTATTGTTCTGCGCTGTTGTGATGACATATCTTATCAAAGAAAAACAAGAAGCTTAGGCTTCAAAGTTTATTATGATTTTAAAATAAGAGGTCTAAGATAAATATCTTATACCTCTTTATTATTTGTTAAAAAAAGAATCGTTGGTGCGATTTATCCGGAAAATACTGACTTTTTATTGTTTTATTAAGAAATGTAACAATATTGATATATATTGAATATAACTTTTGTATTTTGTTTTTATATATATGTAAGTAATGTAAGTAAACTAAGTAGTAAGGAGCAAACAAAATGGGTTTAGCAGCATCACAAGCAAGATTGTTACTTTTAACAGCTAGAAAATCTGATTTGGAATACAGAGCGCAACAGATTACTAATTCTGAAATGATTCTTGCAATGCAGACTGAGCAGGTTGCTAGAGAATATTCTACAAAGATTAGCGATCAGACTCTTTATCACATTGATGCTCTTTCTACTGACCAAGCTACAGTTCAAGTTAGCGCACAGTGGTTAAAAGACCAAGGTTACAAAGTAATGTTATTAGAAGGCAATGATCCTGAAAACGGTTTTTACGAATGGTCTTCTACTTACACTAACAATACTGAAATGGTACACAAAGGATTGAATGGTGAAGCATCTATTCCTGACAGTGTATACAATACTCTTTCTGAAGAAGAAAAGAAAAAATACGATGCAACACCTGTTGAAGTTACAAGAACTGACAGAAGATCTGACAATCTTACAGGATATCAAATTCTTGAAGCTTATAACAGAGGAACATTAAAGATTTATACAGCTGACGGACAGGACATTGATTTAAACGGTAACAACAGCTTTACACAGTCTTATTACACAGACAATGACAGAGAAGCTGAAGCCGAATACGAAAGAAAGACTGCTTCTATTCAAGTTAAGGAAAAACGTTTACAGAATGACTTGAATCAGGTTGAAACTCAGCAAAAGGCTTGTGATACTGAAATCGATTCCGTTAAAAAAGTTATGGAAAAGAACATTGAAAGAACATTTAAAGTATTCAGCTAATTTTTCTTATAGTCAACTGACTCCGGTTACTTTCCTAGAATAAAGAACTTATCAAACAATTTTTATAACTTAGAGTTTAACTTACTACTATTCGCAAACCCTTTTTAAAAAACCGCCAATTCAACTTCTCCGGCGGTTTTTTTATTGTTTATTTTGGCTCCAAAGAGCCATATTTTTATAAATACTTTAATTAAACGGTTTACTTTTGCGCAAAAAACCTTAAACTGATGTATATAATTGTAAAAATCCCCGTACACTATCAAAAAATAAGGAGATAATTATGTCATTAATGAATGGTCAGGCTCTGTTTGCAAACGCCCTGAGCGGGTTGTCAAACACTTATTCAATCCTTGCACAAAACAGCACAAGTAAAGGCGGTTTGACAATAGAAGATATTACAAACCCCTCAAACACAACTATAGCACAACTGGGCGGCAACATGTCCTTTGCACAGTTTTTGTCCTCAAATTTTGCTGCTATAGACAAAGACGGTGACGGCAAAATCAGTGCAGATGATATGAGCAACCTCACAAACAAACTATCCCAAAGCGGACTATCCTATCAGGAGCTTTGCCAGCTGTGTTCCAGCGGAATGGGCAACAGCGAAATGCTCAGCAATGTTTTAACATACTTCAACCAGATTGACACAAACAAAGACGGCAGAGTAACAAACTCGGAGATTCAGGCTTTCAGCCTCAAGGCAGATGAAGAGAAATTAAAAACAGAATACCAATCCTTCAAGCCCAGCTCTATGAGCGTATTCTACGGAAGTGAAGACTCTGACAGCGAACCCTCCAGCCTCGTTGACAATCTTTATCCTAAAGACAATTCATAATATTTCATATAATCAACTGACTCCGGTCGATTATAGAATAAGAACAACAAAAAAGCCGCCCGTTCAAACACTAGACAGGCGGCTTTTTTATTTTAAAAAAAACTATTTTTTTACAGAATCTTTTATAACAATCAGGTTGTTCATTATTTTCATCTGCGTAGTCGGCAGAACAACATCGTTCAGCCCGTTTGCAATACTCAAAATAGAACCGGCTTTTAAGACAACCTCTTCCCCTCTATAAGTAAAAGTGTAATCGTCCTGTCTGTCCGATCTGATTGTGATTTTATCCATTCCTTACCACCTGTCTGATTTTATGTGCAACACTTGTTTATTATAACAAAAAAGTATAAAATATTAATACTCTATACAGGTATTAATTTTGTTCCTACATTATTTACTATCGGGAGAGGCGACGCGAAAACTTTGAAGTATACCTACCGTATTTTATACGCCAGTAGGAAACGGAAAAGTCTAGGCACTCACCCACCTGCGAGCCACGCAGGTAACAAAATCGTACTTGTATAGGGTTTTTATTTTAAAATTTTTTAATTTTTTTTTTAAAAAAGTGTTTAAAAATTGTAAAAAGTGGGCATTATCATGATAGAAAGTAAAATTTGAATGGTGATGTCAATATGTCAGTAAGTCCAATAGCCTCATATATGTTATCAATGTATGTCCCTTCCTCAGTAACAGACAAGAAAAAAGCTGAGGAAATCGACTACGAATATCAAGCTATTATGCAAGAATTGGCTCTGTACGGACTTTCACCATCAGGGGATAAAGATACGGATAAAATCCGTCTGCAAACAGCACAGTACATAGAAGAGTGGATGCAAAGACAGGAAGAATCTTCTTCTCAGACCCGTGATTCTATTCCGTTTGATGACATCATGAACTCTCTGAACCTCACTATTACAGGGAATCTCGATGAGGACTACGATACAACCATAGATCGTCTTGATTACGAAATCTACATGGCCTACACTGACGAAGAAGAAGCCTACTATCAGGCTCTCAAAGATCAGGTCGAAGAAGAATACAACTCCTCAAAACGTGACAGTATCAGCTATTCGTCTTCTTACATTGCATCCTCTGTCAACAGATATATGATGCTCGGTGCGATATAAATATTTCATATAGTCAACTGACTCCGGCTAATTCAGGCGTAAATTTTTGAGAGCCTGCTTTGCTGTGGTTTTGCCGAAAAACACCGGCTCGAGCAGAATTTTTAAGCTGTCTGTCAACTTTTGGTAATCCTCATTGACAGGTGTAACTCTGCCTGTTTTAACAGCGTTCAAAAAAGCCGTTGAATTCACAGGTTTTTCATTTTTATCCAAAAACACTTCAGAATATGCAATATCCTTCCTTGCCGGCACGATAAGCCCGCTTTTTACAAGGGTTTCCAGAGAATCTTTTGAAGAAATAAACTCTATAAATCTAAGCGCAGCCTGTTTATGTTTTGATTTTTTGGACATTGCATAACCGGAAGCATCAATATTCACAACCGACCCTTTTTTCCCGCACGGAAACTCCGCAATATCCCAGTCGAATTCTGCATCAGACCTGTATTTTGGCACAAGCCATCTGCCCGACACCTGCATAGCCAATTTTTGCTGCAAAAACAGCTGTGCCATGGTAAAACTCGCACTGTCAGACTTTTTCGGTGCAACAGCATATCTGTTTGCCAAATCAGCATAAAACTGCAATGCTTCAAGGGCATCTGCATTGTTTATAAGCAGGGTCCTGCCATCCTCGCTCAACACAGAAGCCCCGCTGCTAAAAAGATACGGAAGCCAGAAAATAACATCCTGCTCAAAACTCGTCCCCCAAACTCCCGCTGTTTTAAACTTTTGTGCTGTTTTCAAATACTGTTCAAAACTCCAGCCCTCTTCAGGCAAAGGGACGTTATACTTTTTAAAAAGGTCTTTGTTATAAAAAACTACCAGCACAGAAACATCTCTCGGCACTGCATAAATTTTCCCTTCATAACTAAAACCCTCAAGAGCTTTTTCAAAAAAATCCGCCCTGTTCACATACGGGGTCAAGTCCTCAAGCAATCCGGCTTTGATATATTTGAGCGCATAATGGTTGTTCACAAAAACCACATCAGGAGCAAGATTCGATGCAAACAACAGATGCAGTTTTTGAAAATAATTCTGCGGGATATGCAAAAATTCCACTTTTATATCAGGATTCTCCCGCTCAAACTGTGCTATCAACGGCAGCAAAAGTGCTGTTTCGCTTTTTGAACCCCAGCTTGAAAATTTTATCACTGTTCTGCGGTCTTGATTTTGCCTCGAGCAAAAAAACAAACCGGCACAAATAACCGCAACAAAAAATAAAATCAAAACTTTTTTCATTGCTTAATTATAACTCAAGCAAAAGATTCATTTTTGTATCGCTTACTTCGACAAGAGCCTTGTAATCGCCCAGTCTAACGATATATCTGTCACGCAGCTCGTTAGAATCAGACAAACGGGAGCGGATTTCGCTGCTGTTTATGCTGTCAAACTGATTGAGCATAAATATTTCGTTTCCGATATATCCGATGAGAGAATATTTTTGATTGTATTCAACCAAACAAAGCCCCTTGTCTGTTCCGAGTACAGATGTATTCAACAGCATAGGGTTCTGTTTTTTTGTAACAGTGGACGAAAAATATTTGTTTATCGAAAAATTGGTATTATCAGTAATTTTGTTTCTCGGTGACTGCTTTGAAACAGCAGGCTGCACAGCCCCGATATTTCTGCTTTTATTTTGCTGAATAACAGGAGTTGCATTATTAACTGCAACAGTTTTTTGCGGGTTTTGTTCAATCTTTGGGCTTAGTTTTTTTGCAGAAGCTGATTCTTGTTTTACATTTACCTGTTTTTGTTCTGCCTTTAACGTTTTTTCAACAGGTTCTTTTTCTTCTCTTTTTTCTATTTTTATATTGCCGATAATCTGTTCTTGAGAGCTTCTGCCCGGAACATCTTCCGAGATTTCTTTAAATGTTTTTACCACAAGATACATAATCCCTGACGGGAACAGCACGAGAGCAAGGACCGCAAAAAAGATTTTAAAATCAAAAAACGGCTTTTGCTGTTCATAATCCACGACTTTAACTTCCGGCATTTTACCTTCCAAAAGTTTTTCTGCCTGAGGGTTATATTTCGGGTCAAGAACTTTATACTGATAATCAGATGCCTGTACTGTAAAATTTGTACAAAAAGTTAAAATTAATAATGAGATGCCTGTAAATAAAAATTTAATTCCAATTCGATATTTCATTGTCAGATACAATCCAAATTTTGTTTTTTAAGGGGTGATGATATTAATGGTCAACTAGTTTGTTACTATTGTTAATATTGTAGCAACAAAGATATCATTTTTTCAACCCTAATGTTAACGAATCTACATAATTTTTATATCACATAGACAGCAACCATTTCAACATACGGTTAGATGAGTTATGTTTTATTCTCTCAAATAATTATTAAAAGCCGTTCTGCTGCTTAATTTTTACAGTGAAATTTAATTTTTCAACCTGATACTACGCTTCTACATCAACTAATCAAAACTCAAGGCTCGCAACTCGGGCTGTTCCCCAGCCCTCAGACACACTCGCCCTGCAGATGTTTTGATAAGTTGTTGTACAAAGCTTCGTAAAAGGTTTCTAAATTAAATTTCACTGCAAACAAAGCATCTCAGGCATTTTTTATATAATTTACAAGCCCCTCTAGCGCAAGTTTGTAGCTGTCCTGCCTGAACCCCGCAATCTGCCCTATACACACAGGCGCAATCAAAGAATTTTTCCTGAACTCTTCTCTGTTGTGGATGTTAGAAATATGCACCTCAACAGCAGGCAGGCTCACTGCACTGATGGCATCACGGATAGCCACGCTCGTGTGAGTATAAGCAGCAGGATTGATTACAATACCACAGCAACCCTCACCATCCAATTTTGCCTGCTGGATTTTGTCCACAATCTCGCCTTCAATATTGCTCTGGAAAGTTTCTATTTCCACGCCCAGCTCTTTTGCGTATGCAGCAAGGTTTTCATTTATTTTTTCAAGAGTCAATGTTCCGTAAATCTCCGGCTCTCTTGTACCCAGCAAATTTAAATTTGGCCCGTTTATCACTAAAATTTTCATACAATTAATGTATCATGAGGCGATTGGCTTTGTCTAATTTTAATTTTTAATCTATAATAAAAATATGATAGAAATGAAAGTAATGGGAATAGCACTGGATACAAGAACCGGCTCGCCGATTGTTGTTTTGCACGACTTAGAAAACAGAAAGGCTCTGCCTATCTGGATTGGTTCGGCCGAGGCCAGTGCAATCATAAGAAAAATAGAAAATATTGCGGTCAGCCGCCCTATGACTCACGATTTGGTTGTACAAATTATTGAAAAAATGGAAGGCTCCATTGACCGTGTAGAAATAAATGACGTTGAAAAAGAAACTTATTACGCAATAATTTACGTTAAAGACAAAGAAGGCAAAGAACTGGAAATCGATGCCCGTCCGTCTGACGCTATTGCTGTGGCAATAAGGGTAGATGCCCCTATCTATGTTACGGCGAATGTGCTTGCCAACGGTTCTGTTTCTTGCGATGCAGCAAAAGACGAAGAAGAAGCGCAGGAATTTCGTGATTTTATCCAGTCAATCAAGCCGTCTGACTTTGAAAAACTGCTCAAACACGACAAAGAGTCCGACCAGTAAATTTATCATACGGCAATCTATTTACTTATGATGCCAATTCCGTGCGCACTTCAGAGCAAAAATCTTACACCTCTTATTCAAACAGTGAAATTTAATTTAGAAACCTTGTACAAAGCTTTGTACAACAACTTATCAAAACATCTGCAGGGCGAGTGTGTCTGAGGGCTGGGGAACAGCCCGAGTTGCGAGCCTTTGGTTTTGATTAGTTGATGTAGAAGCGTAGTATCAGGTTGAAAAATTAAATTTCATTGCAGAAACCAAGAACTAAACATCAGGTCGACTTTTAATAACTATCTGCAACAAATTAACAATCGCTACATCAATATTCCGGCAATGCATGCTGACATATAAGAAGCAAGCGTTCCGCAAACTAGTGCCTTGACTCCGAGTCTGGCAAGGTCTTTTCTTCTGTTCGGAGCGAGTTCACCTATGCCGCCGATTTGTATCGCAATAGAGCCAAGGTTTGCAAACCCGCACAAAGCAAACGAGGCAATGATTATACTCTTTTCACTCAAAACAGACTTCAAAGAAGTCAAATCAAGATATGCAATAAACTCATTGAAAACAAGCTTTGTACCCATAAGCGCACCCACATCCGCAGCCTCTTTGAACGGAACACCCATAACTATTGCAAACAATGAAAATATGCTGCCCAAAATTTCTTTTAATGAAAGATGAGCCAAATCAATGTTGATAAAAGACAGATTCATGTGCAAAACATTTGCCATAAACAGCCCGATGTGAGCCAGTATCCAGTCCACCATAGAAATCAACGCAGTGAGCGCAATCAGCATTGCTATTACATTTATGGAAACCTTCATCCCGTCAGAAGCCCCGTGTGCAATCGAATCAATAAGGTTTACGTGAGTTTTTTTGATTTCCACTTTGACCTCATTTTTGGTCTGGGATTCTTCTGTTTCCGGGTAAACTATCTTTGAAATAACAAGCGCACCCGGAGCCGCCATGATAGACGCTGCCAGCAGATATTCAGCCGGAATGCCCATCCCGACATACATTGCCATTACCCCGCCGGCTATACAGGCCATAGACCCTGTCATAGAAGCCAAAAGCTCTGACATTGTCATAGTGGCAAGATACGGTTTTATCATAATCTGGGCCTCTACCTGCCCTACAAAAGCAGACGCTATATTAGACAATGACTCTGCCCCTGATACGTTCATAAGTTTGTACATGATTTTTGCACAAAACTCAACTACCCTTTGCATTATTCCGTAATAATAAAGGATATTCACAAGAATCAGTATAAATATAATTGTCGGAATCAATTTCAGTGCGAATATAAACCCTGCACCCGTGCCGAAGAGTTCTTCCATTCTTACGGGGCTGTTGGTCAAAACACCGAATACAAAATTTCCGCCTTCGTTTGAAAAATCAAGGATTTTTTGGATAAACATGCCTATTGCGTGGAAAATCTGCTTTCCGGGCGGTGTCTTTAATACAAACACTGCCAGAAGCACCTGCAGGATGAATCCGGGAATTATTGTTTTCAAACAAATTGCCTTTCTGTTATTAGAAAGCGCATACGCAATGCCTAAAATAACTGCTATACCAATAATTCCAACAAATCTATCCATACTTATTCCTTTATTTTTTATTTAATTTTACTTTAAAAAGGTTTTTACTACAAATTATTTTAGATAGTTTGATATAATTATCTTATGGCAACGCAAAAATCAAACCTACCAAAAGAAGTAAAAGAAACCCTCGCCATTATTCCAGAACTCAGCGGGTCATACCAGTATTATGACAAAGACGGCGAAATCATCTATGTCGGCAAAGCAAAAAACCTGAAAAAGCGAGTATACAGTTATTTTAACAAACACCACGACTCGCCCAAACTTCGTGTAATGGTGCCGCAAATCGCAAAAATAAACTTTATAGTCACAGACAGCGAGGTAGAGGCGCTGATTCTTGAAAGCCACCTTATAAAAAAACACAAACCAAAATACAATGTTCTTTTAAAAGACGACAAAAAATTTCCCTACTTTGTCATTACAGAAGAAGAATACCCCCGCATAATCGTTGCAAGAAAAGCCAATAAAAACAAAATTAAAGGCAAATACTTCGGCCCGTACACTGATTCCCGAGCAATGTATGCAACTCTGGATTTGATAAAAAAACTCTTCCCCCTAAAACAGTGCAAAAATCCAAAATTCAAAGACAGACCATGCCTGTATTACCACATAGGCCGCTGCATGGCTCCCTGCCAGAGGCTCATCACACCCGAAGAATACAAAAAAATCCTGAAAAACGTAGAACTGTTTTTAACAGGGAAACAAAAAGAACTCGTGGACGCCCTCAAAAAAGAGATGGAAAAATATGCCTCAAACGAGGATTTTGAAAAAGCTGCAAGATACCGTGACAGCTGGCGTGATGTCCAAAAAACAATGGAACATCAAAAAGTTGTGTTTGAAAACACAAGCATAAATCAGGATATTGTTTCTGTTTACAACGAGGGCAATTTGTTTGTTGTTTCGCTTTTGCAGATACGTCAGGGCAGACTCACGGACAAAAAGGATTTCCAATTCTCAAACCTCAACCTCTCTAACGAAACCGAGGTTCTGACAACGTTTTTAAAAGAATACTACACCATGGCGTCAGAAACAGAAATCCCCGCAACAATTGTACTGCCAAAACTTCTGGAAAAAGAGGATATAGAACTCTACGAACAGTGGCTTGCTTCTGTTGCACACAAAAAAGTAAACATTACCGATGCAGCCTCAAAACGCAACATAGAGCTTTTGAGCCTTGCTCAAAAAAATGCAAAATTCTATTTTGAAAAAGTAAAACTCGAAAAACTAAACGAAATACAAAGAGATTACAACGAGGTTGGCAGCTATATCCAAGAAAAACTCGGGCTGTCAAAATTCCCCTACGTTGCGGAATGCTTTGATATCTCGCACATTCAAGGCACAAATACGGTCGCTTCTATGGTTACGTTCGAAAACGGTATGCCAAAAAAATCCAGATACCGAAAGTTCAAAGTCCGCTCCACAGAATCAAAACCCGATGACTTTCAATCGCTGCAAGAGGTTGTGGAAAGAAGATACTTTGGCAAACTGTCAGAAACCCTACCCATGCCGGATTTGATAATCATAGACGGCGGCAAAGGCCAGCTGTCCTCTGTTATGGAGATATTTGATGCACACGATTTTCATCCGGATGTGGTGTCACTGGCAAAAAGACTGGAAGAGGTCTTCAAACCGCACGAGTCGCAGCCTGTCGTGTTCCCGATAAATTCGCCTGCATTGTACTTTTTCCAGCGCATAAGAGATGAGGCTCACAGGTTCGCTATCACTTATCACAGAAAACTCAGAGGCAAAAAAGCTACAGAGTCCGTCCTCGATGAGATAAAGGGGCTTTCTAAGGAAAACAAAGAAATTTTGATGAAAGAATTTAAAGATATAAAGAAAATTTCGCAGGCGTCTTATGAACAGCTGTGCGAAAAGATACCCAAACGTGCCGCAAAAGCCGTGTATAATTTTTTTAACCCAAATGTTCAGGTGGTGTAAATATTTCATATAGCAAGCTGACCCGGCCTCTGTCCTTTTTATATAATCAGCTTTAATCAACCAGCCGGAAAGAAATACCTAAAATCGACCTGCTGTTTCATTCAAACAGAAAGTAATATAAACTTGTCTCGGCAACTCGGCACATCAAAATTTGCTCCACAAAATGTAACAATTTTGTAATATTTTACAATTTCAGGGCAATTTTTTCCATGCCCGATAATTCATGAAAGGGTAATTTACAACCAGCAGGCAAAAACCATGAGCATAAATGCAATTGCGATGAACGCAATAAAATCCGATAGAAACGAAAAAAACAATATCTCTTTTGAATCAAAAATAAAACACGAAAAAGAAAAAACCACAAAAAACGGAAACACCTATCAGTCCTCATCACTTGGAATAAAATCAGGACTGTTTGCCGGTGCGGTCGTTGCAGGATATGACATTTTTAAAGCAATAAAACAGGAAAAATTTAAAGGCCTTAGCCGACTCAAAACAATAAAAAAAGTTTCAAATATCATTGTGACCCTGCTCGTAACAGGTACCGTCCTCGGCGCAATGCAGGATGCCATCATTAATGCAGTGAGAAAAAAACAAGCCGACAAAACTAATAACACAACTGTTTAATTTTCACGCTTTTAAAATCCTTCAATATATGATACTATTATCTTAGTTTAGTATATAATTAATGATTTTTATATGAATTAATACATATTCAAAACACACAAATAAAATTAAGCCCGAATGTGCCGATTCTGCATAACTGCAGGCATGTTGGGTTATGTGTATATAGAAATACGAGGTATAGGACAATCGAAACAATGTATTTATTAATTACAGTCTTGATAATTGCCCTGATTGCCTTTGCGGGTACCGCTTTTGTAATCTGGCAAAAGAAAAAGACTGTTCAGGCACTTTATGAAAAACTTTCAAAAGAAAGCACCGAAAAAGAAAATCTTTTGAAAAAAGAAGCAATGATTCAGGCAAAAGAAGCTTTGCACGCAGAAAGAGAAAAGTTTGACGAAGAAGTAAGAGAACGCCGTCAGGACTTGCAAAGAGCAGAAGACAAAATCGCAAAAAAAGAAGATATGCTCGAGGACAAACTGCAAGAAGCCTCTGACAAAGAATATGCCGCTCAAAAGAAAATGGATGAACTGCTCGAAAAAGAAGACTATCTGGCAGATTTAATCGCAAAACAAATTGAAGAAACAGAAAAAATCGCAGGCATGTCACGTGAAGAAGCACGCCACATGCTGATGGAACAATTGAAACAAGACCTGCAGCAGGAACAAATGCAGCTGATTAAAGAAAACGAAGCTAAAATCAGAGAATCTGCAAAAGAAATGGCTCAGGATATCCTCTCTACAACAATGCAAAGATGTGCAATTGATCAGGTTGTAGAGTCGACTGTTTCTGTTGTAAACCTTCCCTCAGACGAGATGAAAGGACGTATTATCGGACGTGAAGGCCGCAACATCAGAACTTTGGAAACTCTGACAGGCGTAGACCTCATTATCGATGATACACCCGAGGCTGTTGTACTCTCCAGCTTTGACCCTGTAAGAAGGGAAATTGCAAAAGTTGCACTGGAAAAACTCATCTCCGACGGACGTATCCACCCTGTAAGAATTGAAGAAATGGTGGAAAAAGCACAGGAAGAAATTGAAGAAAAAATCAAAAAAGAAGGCGAAAACGCTGCTGTTGATATGGGTGTTTTGAACCTTCATAAAGAGCTAATCAAAACTCTCGGTCGCCTCTATTACAGAACAAGCTACGGCCAGAATGTTTTGAAACACTCGCTCGAGGTCGGACACATTGCAGGGATGCTGGCTGCAGAACTCGGAGCCAATATTCAGGTTGCAAAACGTGCCGGACTCCTGCACGACATAGGCAAAGCCGTTGACCAGACTCAAGACGGAACACATATTGAGCTTGGTGTTGAGCTTGCCAGACGTTATGGTGAAAGAGAAGAGGTTATCCACGCTATCGAAGCTCACCACGACGATGTTACAGCAAATACGATTGAAGCAGTTCTGGTAAAACTTGCGGATGCTATATCAGCCGGACGCCCCGGTTCAAGACGTGATACTCTTGAAATCTACATCAAAAGACTCAAAAAAATCGAAGAAATTGCCTCCAGCTATGACGGCATAAAACAGTCTTTTGCTGTACAGGCGGGCAGAGAGGTCAGGATTATTGTCCAGCCCGAAATGTTCGATGATTTGGCCAGCGCAAAACTTGCCAGAGATATTGCCAAGCGTATTGAAGAAGAACTCGATTATCCGGGTCAAATCAGAGTCACTGTTGTTAGAGAAATCAGAACAACAGAAATAGCTAAATAACACTCCATAAGATAGCTACAAACTCGATTACGACCTGTATACGCAGGCATAATATGAACAAAACAATAAAAGTATTATTTATAGGTGATATTGTGGGCCGCCCGGGGCGTAATGCCGTAAAGCATTTCTTGGGCGGACTGCTCTGCGCCGAAAATACGGAAACCGGCGATGCACAAAAGCCCTATGACTTTATCATCGCCAATGTAGAAAACGCCTCTCACGGTTTCGGCCTTACGGAAAAAAACCACAATGAACTTGCGCAATTGGGCATTGACTGCTTTACCTCGGGCAACCACATCTGGGACAAAAAAGATATTTACTCTTACATAAACAACTCTGACAGACTTATCCGCCCGTGGAATTACCCAAAAGGCACCTACGGAACGGGTTATAGAATTTTTGAAGTTTGCGCTACAAAAATTGCCGTTATGAATTTTCTCGGACGTACTTTTATGAACCCCGTCGACTCTCCGTGGGAAATTGTACAAAATGAAATTGAAAAAATAAAAGAAGAAGCACCGATTGTTATAGTGGATTTTCATGCAGAAGCAAGTGCCGAAAAAATATGTTTCGGCAAATTCTGCTCAGGACACAAAATCAGTGCGGTAATCGGCACACATACACACGTACAAACAGCAGACGAAAAAATTCTAAACGATTACACTGCATACATTACAGATGCAGGCTTTTGCGGGGCTTATGATTCCGTAATCGGTATGGGATATGAAGGCTCGCTAAAACGATTGATGACCAGCATCCCCGAGCGTTTTGATATTGCAGAGTCTTCCGTTGTAGAACTCAACGCTGTAGAAATGAGCTTTGACGCCGTATCCGGGCAAGCACAAAGCATAAAAAGAATTCAAATTAAAAAAGATATTAGTGAGGTAACATTATGAAGAAAGGATAGAAAGGTGAAAGTCGATTTACACATTCACACAACCTATTCGGACGGGGTTTTCTCGCCTGAAAAGATTGTGGATACTGCTATTGAAGCAGGTTTGAATGCTATTGCGATTACAGACCACGACAATGTTCTGGCTTATCCGATAGCACTGAACTATGCTCAAAAAATCGCAAAAGATACCGGCACAAAAGCTCTTGAGATTCTGCCGGGTGTAGAAATCAACACGATTTATAAAGATGTGGAAATCCATATCCTCGGATATTTTATGAACCGTGACGACAGCGATTTTCAGACAATGTTAAAATCACAGCAAAAAGCCCGTATTGAGCAGACAGAACAAATTTTGCACCTTCTAAACAAAAAGGAAGGCATCCACGTGACTTTTGACAAACTCAAAAGCCTTGTGGCAGAAGGCGGAAGTATCGGCCGTCCTCATATTGCCAAGGCGATTACGCTTGCAGGCGGTACAAGCAGCGTGATGGAAGCCTATAATAAATATATAAACAACGATTCCGAAGTTTATGTACAAAGAAAAACAATCTCTCCGCACGAAGCAATTGAGATTATTTATGATGCGGGCGGAATCCCTGTTTTTGCACACCCGTTTGATGTTGAAGATGCAGAAACTCTGATAAAAGAATTTATGCATTACGGACTCAGAGGGGTAGAGGCATATCACCGCAAACACTCTCCCGCTATGGTGGAATACTATTCTTCCATTGCAGAGAAAAACGGACTGATTATCACAGGCGGTTCTGATTTCCACGCACCTAATCCGAACAACGGTCAGATAATCCTCGGGAAAAACTTCATCCCCGAATGGATTTATGACATGCTGATGAAAGAAAAAAAACAGCTGGATTTGGCAAGATAAAAATAAAACGCCCTGTCTTACGGAACAAAACAAGCTAAAACCGTTCAAAACAGGCAGGGCAAATTGAGGACGCAAACGTGAAAAAAGCATTTAATATGGTAGAAATAGCAATCGTAATATGTTTGCTTTTGACCACTGTTATATTATGCCTGCCGGTTATTTTTAACAACTCAAAAGAGGCAAAAATCATCTCGGGCTGGAAAAAAAGCTATGCAGAGATGCAGTCAAACTTTGAGGTATTTAACGTAAGCGATGCAGAAAAAATCGACACCATCTGCAAAAGCAGTGTTGAAGAAAAAGAAAAAGAGCTGTTTATGATAATCAGCCCTTATTTGAACGCAGATCTGGACAAAAGCCCTGCAGGACTGAAATCATATCATTACAGATTCAAAAACGGTGCGCAGGTGCCTATGCAATCCATTGCTTTCACACGTTTTTTCTCTTATCAGGAAAACGGAAATATCGTGGGTTTCAAATGGCTGGATTGCGAATGTACGGAAAAAACGCCCTGCGCTTCCGCTTTGTTTGATATGAACGGAACACAAAAACCTAACAGAATCGGGCGTGATATTTTCGGCATATTCCTTTACAGAAACAGAATCGAAGCCTTTGGCGCAGAACTCAACAACATAGAGCTGGAGCGTGACTGTTCAAACCACTCCAACGGCATGAGCTGTTCAGAATACTATTTAAGAGGGGGTAAATTCTAAAAACGCCTTATGGAAAAATATGTACTGATAACAGGAGCCTCGTCCGGTCTTGGCAAAGAAACAGCAAAAAAGCTTGCGAAAGAAGGCTTTAAAGTCTTTGTAGGAGTACGAAAAGAAAAAGACAAACTCACGCTCGAAGCCCTGAACCCCAACATCACTGCCATATTTCTTGATGTGACAGAAGAACAAAGCCTTAACAGTGCGGCAGAAGAAATAGCAAAAACAACAGACACTCTTTTTGCGCTGGTAAACAATGCAGGCATAGCCATTGGTGGGCCTGTTGAATACATTCCCGTTGACCTTTTGAAAAAGCAGTTTGATGTAAATGTTTTTGGGGCTATTCAATGCGCACAGAAATTTTTGCCTTTTTTGAAAAAATCCGATGATGCAAGGATTGTAAACATTAGCTCTATGGCGAGTTACGGGATATTTCCTTTTGTTTCGCCTTACTGTGTTTCCAAAAAATCACTGGATATGTTTTTCAACTTCCTTTTGATAGAAGCAAAACTCAAAAATTTAAAAATTATTTCCATAAAACCCGGAGTGGTCGCCACACCGATATGGGAAAAGTCTGTTAATTTCTGCGAACAGAACCTCGAACACCTTTGCGAAGAAGGCAAAAAGAAATATGAAAAAGAGTTTGAATTTTTGATGAAAAATGCAAGGTCAAACACAGACAAGGGACTAAAACCGCAGGACATTGCAGACACTGTATACAAGGCTCTGTGTGCAAAAAGACCGAAACAATCCTACAATGTGGGCAAAGATTCATATTTTGCACGGTTTGTGTCATTGCTGCCGCAGGGGGTTACAAATTTCTGCATAAAAACAGCCCTGTCCAAACGAATTAAAAATTTATAAATTTGTAACTAAAAATGAGAAAAATGCGCAACTTTTTTGAAAAACATGTTTTTATATAAACAGGTAGGCAAATATTATCTTTTTTTAAGGTTATGTCAGTCAATTATCCAAATAACAATCCGTATAAAATATTCACCCAGCAGACAGGGGTCTACAATCCCATTTCTTCCCCTGCGCTAAAGCCGTCTTCCATAAACAGCGGCGCAATTGCCTCTGTACAAATCGGCGATGTTGAACAACCGGAAAGTAAAAAAGAAACCGAAAAAATGAACCCTAAAAAACTCATCGGGATAATATCCGCTTCTTTAGGCGGGACAATAATCCTCGGGCTTTTAGGGTTTGCTGCTGTGTCAAAAGGTTTTTCAGGCGGATTTGCAAAAAAATTATCAAAAATTTCTACAAAAGCAAGAAAAGCTGTCTATGACCTCAATGCCGGCACCAAAAACGGCGAGAACAACCTTACCGCTTGGCAAAAAATAAAATTGAACGTAAACAAAGCCATACAGCACTCGGCAGACGCTCTTCAGGCAACATCCAATTTTTCTGCCGTAAAAGACAGTTTTACATACCATTGGATGAAAAAACTCGGTATGGGCAAAATTTCTGACGGAATAACAAACTATTTCAAAAAAATAACCTTGAAAACCAAAAACAATGCCTACAAAAACGCAGAATACTCTACCATTGATTTTTGCAACTACCTGAAATCACTTGCAAAAGCTCAAAAAGACCCTGCAAAAGCAAACTCTCTCGAACAAAAAGCCGAAAAAATAATGCAGGAATATATGGCAGGATTTTCTGCAGAAAAACACATTGCACGCTCTAAACAAACCTGGGACGACCTTGCAGCCTTACACGATGAAGTTTATGACAAACTCTACGGCGGCAAAGGCGGGCTGTTCGGCAATCTTCGCAAATACAAAACTTATATAACAACAGATATTATTGAAAAAGACAGAAAAGCTCTGTTCAAAAACGTCAAACAGGCAAAAGCCGCTATCTCCAACGATATGACAGACGTAAATTATTCAATGAAAAAAGCACTCTATGATTTGGAAGCGGGCATAGATTCTTCCAACCAGAAGGCTGTAGAGCTTGTAAAAGACATAGGCGCAAAACTCAGCGAAAGCAAAGCCCTCAGCGGCGAAACAGAACTTGTTAAACGAAACGAACTCTTTGCAAAAATCAAACAAAATCTCGATGAACTTGCTGATATTGCCAAAAAAGATACAAAAAACAAAGAGGCGGCAGAAGCACTGGAAGAAAAAATTGCCAGAATGAAAGAACTCACAGAGCCTGATGCATTCAAAAAAGGACTTGCACAGGAGGCTCTGACAGAAATAAAACTGCTCTACAAAGACGGCAGAAACTCTGCAGAATACAAAAAGGCCAAAGCGTTCATGGAAAAAATGAACAAAAACATGAACAAAGCAATTTCTTCAGAAAATCAGGTATATGAAAAACTTGCAGAACTCCGTGTAGGTTCGGCTCCGACTGACGTAGTCGGCATCTTAGGCCCTGCAGCTCTTGCGGCATTAGTTGTGGCAAATTCAAAAGACAAAGATGAACGTATCTCAAGAACCCTGACAGGCGGTGTGCCTATCATTGGCGGTATCGGAATGTCATATTACGGTACATTGAGAGGCTGGACAGGAGCCAAGAACCTTATTCTCGGTCTTGTTACAGGCTGGGTACTCAACATCATAGGTGAACAAACAGACTCTTATGTCAAAAACTACCGTGTTGAACAACAAAAGCTAAAAACCGCTTTTGAATCCTGGACAAAACTACAGAAAAAGCAGGACACGCCTAGTGCATCTACCGCAATAAAAGCATAGATAATATTTATTATGTATTTTTTTGTTTTTATTTTTTGTTTTAATCGAGGTATAAGACATTTACTTCTTCGTTCCGACTTCGTCGTCCCTCCTTCGTAGTCACTCCGAAGCAAACATCTTATACCTCTCTTTATTCATGCAGTGAAATTTAATTTTTCAACCTGAATATTTCATAGTTACAGATAATTATTAAAAATCGACCTGCTGCTCCGTTCATACAGAAAGTAGCATATACCTGTCTCGGCAACTCGGCACGTCAA
>ERZ1643251.434-NODE-434-length-62175-cov-41.279073_pt1 | contig 62175 bp, 62 predicted proteins | sample MGYA00579261_ERZ1643251 | MGnify/ENA primary metagenome ERZ1643251 (study PRJEB29033, sample SAMEA4952267) | chicken gut metagenome | biome: Broiler Chicken; feature: Gastrointestinal Tract; material: Caecum | place: Ireland | collected 2018 | study: Broiler...
GACTAAATTCAGTTTTCAAATATTGAAACTGGAATTTAGTTTTTCAATTCACAAATTTATAAAAAATTGTATAAAATATTACAATTTTTTCTTTTTTTATAAAAAAATGATATAATGTAATAGGTGATAAAAATGTATGATAATAAAAAAATATTTATATTAGGTATGGCAAGATCTGGTTATGAAGTAGCTAAGGTTTTAGCTAAACATAATTGTGATATTGTTATTACTGATATGAAAGAACAAGATGAAGAAAAAGTAAAAGAATTAAAAGAGTTGGGAGTTAATTTAATAATAACTGATAAACCAGTTGATTTATTAGATGATAGTTTTAGCTTTGTTGTTAAAAACCCAGGAATTAAATTAGATCATCCAGTTTGTTTAAAAGCAAATGATTTAAATATTCCTGTTATAAACGAATTAGAAGTAGCTTATCATTATTTACCTAAAAATGTAAAAATAGTTGGTATTACAGGAAGTAATGGTAAAACAACTACAACAACATTAACTTATAATATATTAAAAGAAGCAGGTTTGTCTGTTCATTTGGGTGGAAATATAGGTTATCCAGTTTGTTCATTGCTAGAAAGTGTCAAAGAAAATGATATTTTAGTTTTAGAAGTTTCAGGACATCAAATGCATGATTTTAAAGATTTTAAAATTGATATTGGTGTTATGACTAATTTGTCCCCAACTCATTTAGATCATTTTGGAACTTATGAAAATTATATTAAAAATAAAGTAAGAATATTTAAATATCATAATAATAATGATATCGCAATATTAAATGGTAATAATTTAGATGTAATAAATAATACAAAAGATATAAAATCAAATAAAATATACTTTTCTGCTTACAAAGATTGTGATGCTTGTATTAAAAACAATGCAATTTACTATAAAGAAGAAATTATTAAATTAGATGAAATAAAATTAAAAGGTAATCATAATTATGAAAATATTATGTGCGCGGTTATTGTTGCTAAACAATTTAATGTTTCAAATGAAATAATAAAAAAAGTGTTGACTACTTTTGGTGGTGTTGCACATAGATTAGAATATGTAAGAACATTAAATACAAGAGAATTTTATAATGATTCAAAAGCAACAAACGTTGTGTCAACTAATATTGCCTTAGATTCATTTAATAAACCAACATATTTATTATTAGGTGGATTAGATAGAGGACATTCTTTTGATGAATTATTACCACATATGAAAAATGTTAAAGCAGTTGTATGTTATGGAGAAACTAAAGATAGAATATTAGATTTTTGCAATAAGAACAATATAGAATGTTATAAAAAAAATAATTTAGAGGAATCTATTAAAAAAGCTTATGAATTATCAATTGATAACAGTGTTATTTTATTAAGTCCTGCTTGTGCTTCTTGGGATCAATATGCGAAATTTGAAGATAGGGGAGACGAGTTTAAGAAAGTAGTTAATGGTTTAAAATGAAAATAAAAAGTTCAGGAATTATAGATGGTGTTATTTTAGATAAATATGGTAAAAGAGGGAATATGGAATTATCTATACCTTTAGAATTTATAGATTATCCTAAAAATACTATTTCTTTTGCAGTTATAATTGAAGATTTTGATGCAATAGAAGTATGTGGTTATGATTTTGTTCATTGGTTAGTTGCTAATATTACCAAACCATATTTAGAAGAAAATGCTAGTTTAAATAAACATGAATTTGTTGAAGGTAAAAATAATTTTAATAGAAATAACTATGGAGGTATGGCTCCACCCGATAGACCTCACCATTATGATATAACAGTCTATGCTTTAGATTGCTTACTCGATTTAAAAGATGGTTTTACTTATAAAGAATTAAAAGAAAGTATAAAAAATCATATTTTAGCCGAAACTAATATTAAAGGTTTATATAATAATTAGAAAGGGAAAATATGAAAATACAAAACATAAAAGCTAGAGAAGTATTAGATTCAAGGGGTAATCCAACTGTCGAAGTTGATGTTATTTTAGAAAATGGAATTTTAGGTAGAGCAATTGTTCCAAGTGGTGTTTCCACTGGCAGTCGCGAAGCCTTAGAATTAAGAGATAATGATTCAAAATATAAGGGTAAAGGTGTTTTAAAAGCTGTCAATAATGTTAATACAATTATAAGAGAAAAACTAATTAGTATGGATGCTATGAATCAAAAATTAATTGATAAAACTTTAATAGAATTAGATGGAACAGAAAATAAAAGTAAATTAGGTGCTAATGCTATATTAGGTGTTTCTATGGCTACCTTAAAAGCAGCTAGTCTTGCAAGTGGTAAATCACTATATCGATATGTTGGTGATGGGACAACTTTACCGATACCAATGATGAATATTTTAAATGGCGGTGTTCATGCCGATAACAATTTAGATTTTCAAGAATTTATGATTATACCTAATGATTATACATTTAAAGAACGATTAAGAATCGGATCAGAAGTTTTCCATACATTAAAACAAGTATTAAAAGAAAAAGAATATAATACTAATGTTGGCGATGAAGGAGGATTTGCCCCTAATTTAAAAAGCAACAAAGAAGCTTTAGATATCATAGTTGAAGCAATTAAAAGAGCTAATTATACACCTGGTGTCGATGTTAACATCGCACTAGATATTGCGGCTAGTGAATTATATGAAGATGGAATGTATAATTTAAAAGGAGAAAATAAAAAATTAAATACAAACGAATTAATTGAATTTTATCAAGAATTATGTTCTAACTATCCAATTATTTCGATTGAAGATCCAGTAGATGAAAATGATTGGGAAGGGTTTAAATTGATAACTAATAAATTGGGTGATAAAATTCAATTAGTGGGTGACGATTTATTTGTAACAAACAAAAAATATTTAAAATATGGCATCGAACATAAAGCAGGGAATGCGATATTATTAAAAGTTAATCAAATTGGAACTATTACTGAAACATTAGAAACAATTGAACTTGCTAAAAAGAATGGCTATAAAACAATCATCTCACATAGAAGTGGCGAAACAGAAGATACGATAATTGCAGATTTAGCTGTAGGTCTTAATTTGGGTCAAATAAAAACCGGTTCATTATCAAGAACTGATAGAGTATGTAAATATAATCAATTGTTAAGAATTGAAGAGGAATTAGAAAAATAATTCCTTTTTTTGTTTAAATGTGATATAATTTTAATTGTAGAAGGTGAAGTTAAATGACTAAGAAAAAGGTAAGAAAAGAAGTAAAGAAAGATAATAATGCTAAAGTTGAAATATATGGAATATTACTTATTTTAGCAGCTATAATAGGTTGTTGTAGATTTGGATTACTAGCTAATATTATAGTTGGTTTTTCAGGATTCTTAGTTGGAGTTTTATGGTCAATTTTATTAATAATAGTAGGTATTATTGGTGGATTTATGATTGTAAAAAGAACTAAACCTGATTTATTAACTTCAAAATTAATTGGATTATATATAATTGTTTTAGGTATATTATGTTTATTTCATTTAGGTTACATAAAACAATTAGCTGTTAATGATACTATAAGTTATGGATCTGTTATTGAAGAAACATTTAATAATTTAAATTATTTTATTGATGGTACTATGGATATTCAAGGTGGTGGAATGATAGGAGCTATACTTAGTGTAACTATGGTAAAATTAGTATCATTACAAGGTGCAAATGTAGTTAGTGTTGCTTTAATAATATGTGGTTTTATTTTATTTACTGGTATTACTATATATGATATCATTAAATCTTTAGAAAATGGCGTTAAAAAAACAGTTCAAGGAACTGTTAATTTAGCTCACAAAACAAAAGATAAAGAACATATTAAAAAAGTTGAAGATGAATACGAAAAAGATGATAAAATTGTAATTTCTAGTATGGATGAGATAATTCAAAATGAAGAAGTCAAAAAGGATGATATTGAAACGATTGAATTAGATGAAATAAAAGAAGTAGGGGATACAAATATAAATTATAAATATCCTCCTATAAGTTTACTTTCAAAACCTACTAAGAAAAATAATAAAGAAAATCAAGATGCAATTAAAGATACTGTTGACATATTACAAACTGTATTTCATGATTTTGGTATTGAAGCAAAAGTTGTAGCAATTAATATTGGACCTGCTGTAACACAATATGAATTAGATATCAAAGCTGGAACTAAATTAAGTAGAATAGTAAGTTTAGATAAAGAAATTGCTTTAGCACTAGCTGCTAAAAGTGTTCATATTCAAGCTCCTATTCCTGGTAAAAAAACTGTTGGTGTTGAAATACCAAACAAAGCTGTTACAATGGTAAGTGTAAGAGAAATATTAGAAAGTGTTCCTAAAGGAATGGAAGATTCTAAATTATTAGTAACTTTAGGTAAAGATATTATGGGTAAACCTATTTATTGTGAAATAAATAAGACACCACATTTATTAGTAGCAGGTTCTACTGGATCTGGTAAATCTGTTTGTATTAATAGTATGTTGATATCAATATTGATGAGGGCTAAACCTGATGAAGTTAAATTAGTATTAGTTGATCCTAAAAAAGTTGAATTATCAATGTATAATGGTGTTCCACATTTACTAACACCTGTTGTAACTGATCCTAAAAAAGCTAATATAGTACTTAAAAAAATAGTTACAGAAATGGAACATCGTTATGATTTGTTCGAGCAATCTGGAACTAAAAATATAGCAGGGTACAATGCTTATTTAGAGAAAAAAAATACTAATGGTGATATTAAAAAATTACCATATATTGTAGTAATAATCGACGAATTGGCAGATTTAATGTTAGTAGCTGCAAAAGAAGTTGAAGAGTCTATTATGAGAATAACCCAAATGGCAAGAGCTGCAGGAATTCATTTAATAGTAGCAACTCAAAGACCATCTACAGATGTAATTACTGGTGTTGTAAAAGCTAATATTCCATCTCGTATTTCATTTGCTGTATCTTCAAGTATTGACTCAAGAACAATTTTAGATATGACTGGAGCCGAAAAACTATTGGGTAAAGGTGATATGTTATTTTTACCACAAGGAGAAAATGTTCCAATAAGAGTTCAAGGTACATTTATATCTGATGAAGAAATTAAAGCAGTAGCAGATTATACTATTTCACAACAAAAAGCAAGGTATGATGAATCTTTAACAGTTGCTTCTGAAGATGTCAAAGGAGCTACAACAATGACTGATGATGCAATGGAAGAACCTTTATATAATGAAATTGTTGAATTTGTTGTAACACAAGGAAAAGCAAGTGCTTCATTATTACAAAGAAGATTTAGATTAGGATATAATAGAGCTGCTAGGGCAATTGATTTATTAGAAGAAAGAGGAATAATTGGTCCTTCTAATGGTTCTAAACCTAGAGAAGTTTTAGTTAAATTAGAAAAAAATCAGGAATAAAATCCTGATTTTATATTTTTCTATATAATCCAATAGCTTTACCTAAAATTGTAACATTATCCATAATAAATGGCTCCATAGTATCATTTTCAGGTTGTAATCTAAAATGATCTTTTTCTTTATAAAATGTTTTTAATGTAACTTCGTTTTCATCAGTCATTGCTACAACTATTTCTCCATTATTAGCGGTATTTTTTCTTTCAACAATAACAATATCACCATCTAAAATACCAGCATTAATCATACTTTCACCACTTACTAATAATGTAAATACATCTTTGTTTTTGGGGATTAAATATGATGGCAAACTAAAGTATTCATCTGGTCTTTCAATTGCTTCAATAGGATTTCCTGCAGTAATTTTACCTAGTAGTGGTACTTCGGTAATTAATTCATTTTTAATTTCATATTCATTATCAACTAAAATTTCAATAGTTCTATTTTTACTTTCTTCCTTTTTAATATATCCTTTTTTTTCTAAATTATTTAAATGAACTTGAACGGTAGCAGTACTTGATAAATTCATTTCTTGGCATAATTCTCTAACTGTTGGTGCATATCCGTGATTAACAACATATTTTTTAATTATATCTAACATTTTTTCTTGTTGATTAGTTAATTTTTCCAAGTTAATTACCTCCTTTTAACTTTCTATTAACATCTTAACATATAATTTTACATTTGTCAAACAAATTTTCGTTTTTTTATAAAAATATGTTGACACGAATATTTGTTCGTGATAAAATTAAATCATGAAAGGAATGGTGCTATGGAATATTATACAGTTAAAGATCTTCAATTATTAACAGGATATAGCAAGAAAAAAATTTGTTCAATTATAAAAAAATTAAACAAAGAAAAATTAGGTCAATATAAAAAATATAATCCTGTTATATTTGATGACAAAATTGAAAAAATTTATTTTATTAAGAGAATGGAGTTTGAATTATGAAAGAAATGTTAAAAAATAAAACTATTATTGCCTTTATTGTTATTATGTTGGGGATAACTATTATTAGTACGCCTAGTACCAAATTAGAAGAAACTAAAGATATTACAGAGGAATATATATCTTATAATTTAAAATAGTGAAAACTATTTTTTTTATTGACCAATTATTAAAAAAAATGTATAATTATATTATAATTGGAGGGATACAATGTTAGGTAATATAGTTGGAGTAGTAGAAAATCAAGTTTTATTAAAATTAGCTATCGACTTAAATAGATTTGAAAATTTGATTAATATTCATGTTATTATGGATGATGGCAATAGAAAAATAGTAGGGGAAATAATTGACATAAGGGATAATATAGCCTACATAAATTTATTAGGTGAAATAGTTGATAATAAATTTATATTTGGTGTTATGGTAAAACCTTCTTTTAATTCAGTTGTAAAACTTATTTCTAAAGAAAAGATACCAATGATAGTAGGTGTAGAAAATTATCAAGAAAATGTAGATATTTATTTAGGAAATAGTCCAATTTATCAAGGTGTTAAAATAGGTGCTAATATAAATAAATTTTTTAGTAATCATTTTGCTATTTTAGGTTCTACTGGATCTGGTAAATCATGTGGTGTTGCTAGAATAATTCAAAATATTTTTGATAAAAAAAGATTTATTCCATATCGTGCCAGTTTATTTATTTTTGATGCTTATGGAGAATATCATAGTGCATTTAAAAATATAGGTAGTGAAGAAATATCATTTAAATCTTATACAACAAATTTAAATTTTAGTGAAACTGAAGTATTAAGAATACCTACTTGGTTATTAGGAGTTGATGATTTAGCTCTTTTATTAAATGCTGATAAGTTATCACAATTACCTATTATTGAAAAATCATTAAAATTAGTAAATATTTTTGCTCGAAATGGTGAAAATGTTGTAAAATTAAAAAATGATATTATTGCAAGAGCTATTGTAGATATTTTATCAAGTGGTAATCCGCCAGCTCAAATAAGAGATCAAATATTTTCTATTTTATCATACTATAACACTCCAGAATTAAATTTGGAAACTCCTATTTTTCAACCAGGTTATACTAGACCATTAAAACAATGTTTATTAATTGATGCATCTGGTAAAATTAGAGAAATGGAGTTACTAACAAATTTTATTCAAAAATATATTCAAGAAGATTTAAAAATTAGTTTACCAGATGAAGAATGTATGTATACATTAGAAGATATTGAAAAAGCTTTAGATTTCGCACTTATCAGTGAAGGAACTTTAAATAGTGAAAAGATATATGAAGATTCAAATACTTTAAAAGTTAGATTGCATTCTTTAGTTAATAGTGAAGCTAGAAAATATTTTGAATATGATAAATTTGTTACTAGAGAACAATACATAAAAGAATTGTTAACGGCTCCAAATGGTAGAAAAGCTCAAATAATTAATTTTAATATTAACTATATTGATGATAGATTAGCTAAAAGTATAACTAAAATTTATTCAAAATTATTATTTGATTATGCTAAGGAATTAAAAAATAGGGCAACTATGCCATTTCATATTATTTTGGAAGAAGCTCATAGATATGTTCAAAATGATAATGATATAAATTTATTAGGGTATAATATATTTGATCGTATAACAAAAGAAGGAAGAAAATATGGAGTAATGTTAGGATTAATAAGTCAAAGACCAAGCGAATTATCAGAAACTTCATTATCACAATGTAATAACTTCTTAATATTTAAAATGTTACATCCTGTTGATGTTGAATATATTCAAAAAATGGTTCCTAATATAACTAATGAAATAGTAAAAAGATTGAGAATTTTACAACCTGGAAATTGTATTGCTTTTGGAACTGCATTTAAAGTGCCTGTTATGATAAAAATGGAGATGCCAAATCCAGCACCATCTAGTAATAGTTGTGATATTAGTAGCACTTGGTTTATTGAAAAAAAATAGCGATTTACGCTATTTTTAATTTAAATATTGTTTGATTTGAGTTAATTTTTTATTAGTAATTTTAGAGATTGTTTTTAAGTCTAATGAACATTTAATCATATTATTAATTAATTTAGTCATTGTTTCTTCTTTTCCGATATTAATTCCTTCCTTATAATAATATAATAACTCATTTATCTCATTTTCTGTTAAATGAGATTTTTTTAAAATAAATTTTTCCATAAAATTCCTCCTTCACATTTCATTATAAATAAAATAAAAAATTAATCAAATGACTAATTTTTAAAATTAATATAAAATATAATTCTAATTTTAATAATTGATTAAATTAATTTTTAATATTTTATTATATTTATTATTATTTATTAATTTAATTTATAAATTTATATAATCTCCTTGAAAAATGTTATTTTTTTTCATATATTTGTCTATACCATTTAAAACATCTATTTTTTTTAAAGTCCATTTTGGTTCAATTAAATCTTCTTCTTTAGGATCACCTGTTAGTCGATGAATAACTATTTCTGGTCTTAAATATCTTAATTGCTCACAAACTATTTCAATATATTGGTCTTTAGTTAATAACGGAAATGGATTGTTTTGATAAATTTTTTCTAATTTTGTATTTTTTAAAATATGTAACATATGAATTTTGATTCCTTGAATATCTAATTTATTTAAAAATTTTACTGTTTCAATCATCATATTTTTTGTTTCGTAAGGTAAACCATTAATTATATGAACGACAACATTAATATTTTTTTCTCTTAATTTATTAACCATATCTACAAAACAGTCTAAACTATGACCTCTATTTATTAATAGAGCTGTTTTTTCATGAATAGTTTGTAAACCTAACTCAACTGTTAGAAATGTTTTTTTATTTAATTCGCTTAAATATTCTAAACATTCTTCTGATATTGAATCAGGTCTTGTAGCTATAGCTAATCCTATTACATCATCTAATTTTAAAATTGTTTCATATTTTTCTTTTAAAATATTTACAGGAGCGTATGTATTAGTTCTAGCTTGGAAATATCCTATATATTTACCTTGCCATTTATTCATTAATTTTTTTCCTTCATTAAATTGAGTAACTAAATCATCATTTTTATTTCCGGCATATTCACCACTTCCTAAATTACTACAATAAATACATCCACCACTTTTTAAATGTGGACAACTAAAACCTGCATTTAAACTTATTTTAATAATTTTTTCATTAAATAAGTTTTTATAATAATAATTTAATGTATGATATCTTTTATTATCTAATGAATATTTAAATTTCATAAAATCACCACATCCATTATACCATTTTGTAAAAATATTGTGAAATTTTGGTAAAATTATTTAATATTTATATTATTTTTGATATAATTATCTTGGAGGTTAAAGAAATGAAAAAATATGATTTATTAAAAGTTCTTGGAATATCTTTTTTAGTCATTGTTTTAATGAGTTGGGTTATTCCAGCGGGATATTATTCTAATGGATCATTTACATCAATGGAAACAATAGCTCCAATTGGATTATATGATATTATTAGAATGCCTGCAATTACTATAGCGACTTTTATTCAATACGGTATATTGTTTCTAGCTATAGGTGGATTTTATGGTGTTTTGAATAAAACTGGAGTATATTCAAAACTAGTTGATAACGTTGTTGATAAGTGGAAGAAAAAACGTGAAAAATTTATGATAATAACTGTAATTGCATTTGCTTTATTATCATCAGTATTAGGATTAAATAGTGTTATATTTATTTTGGTACCATTTTTTGTAGCAGTTTTATTAAAATTAGGTTATAGTAAAATAAATGCTTTAGCTATGACTGTTGGATCTATGTTGGTAGGTCAAATTGGTACAACACTAGGATTTGGAACATGGGGATATTTAAAGATCGTTTTTGACCAATTAGGTGATGGTCTTTCTATGTTTAGTTTGATTTTAGTTAGAATTGTTTTATTTGTAATTGCTACAGCTCTTTATGTTTTACTTATAAGCAAAAATACTAAAGAACTAGTTGTTGACAAAAAAAAGACAAAAAAAGCTAGTAAAGAAAGTACAATAAATGAAGAAGAAATTCCTTTATATTCTGAATTAGATAATAAAAAAGGTACAATGCCATTAATTATTATATGTGTAATTATATTTGTATTCTTTGTTATTGGTGTATATAATTGGACATATACATTTAACATTGATATATTTAGCAATATATATGAAGCAATTACAACAGCTTCAATTGGTGATTTTAAAATATTTGCTAATGTATTAGGAACAACTTCTGAAATTGGTTATTGGGGAAATTATGATATTTCTACATTATTAGTTATTTTCTCATTAGTTATTGGATGGGTTTATAGTATTAAAATAAGAGATATAGTTGATGGATTTATGGATGGAATGAAACAAATGTTAATTCCAGCTATATACGGTATGTTAGCATCAATCATTTTTGCTGCATTCTTAAATGTTTCAGGTAATTTTGTTTACACAATTGTTAATAATTTTGTTTCTACTAATGAACAATTTTCACTTCCTGCAACAATTGGTAGTGCAGTTATAACTTCTGTAACTTATAATGATTTTTATTCATTAGTTAGTTATTTTATGGGATTCTTTAGTGTATATGATTCTAATGTAATACCAATTATTGCTTTAATTTTCCAAGCTATATATGGAATTGTTATGGTTATTGCTCCTACTAGTATTTTCTTATTAGTTGGATTATCTTACTTGAATATTTCATATAAAGATTGGGTAAAATATATTTGGAAATTTACACTTATTATGTTTGGTGTAGTAGTAGTGATTTCTGCTATCGCAACAATGTTGTCTTAAAAGCTGAATTTAATTCAGTTTTTTTATTATCAGTTTTGTAATTTTGATTATATAATATTTAATTTAATAAAAATATTAAAATTAGATAGTATCAAAAAAGTAATTATTTGCAAAATTGAGGCATTTATAAAATATTGTTTTAATCTTGATAGAATTAATAGTTGTGTCAATTATATTAATTTTTTAACTTTTATTATATGATGAATAGTAACATATAAAATATTAACGCAACTTGCTATTATTAAACTATAAATACCTAATTTAAACAAACAACAAATTATTAAAACGATAGTTCTTAAAATCATTCCAACTAATGTTCCCATCATAGCACTATTACTTTTACCCATTGCTTGTAGCGATGTTGTTAATGGTGACTGAATGTAATGTAATAAACAAATAGGGGCTAATACTTTAATATAAGTAATACCTTCATTTGTATTAAATATTAATTTTAAAGGTATTTCAGGTATTAAAACAAATATAATTGTAGCTGGAATGCCTATTAATAATGAAATAAAAATAGCTTGTTTAATTTTATTTCTAGTATATTTATAATGTTTATTAGCGTATCCATTACTTACGATTGGAAGTAATGCTTGTGATATTGCTCCTGTAAAAAATGAAGGTAATAGTATTAATGGCATAACATAGCCATTTAAAATACCATATTCGTTTAAAATGTATTGATTTGAAAAACCAGTTTTTATTAAAAAATAAGTTAAAATAATTGGTTCAAAAAACATACCAATCGTGCCTATTAATCTAGATCCGGTTGTTGGTAAACTTATTTCTAATATGTCTTTGATATTACTTAATGAAGGAGTAATATCTTTTTTATATAACTTAAAATTTTTAGGTAAAAAGAAAAATAATATAAATATTGAAGTTAATTCACTTATAATATTTGATAAAATTAAAAATGCAACTGCGAATTCTAAACCTTTAAGTAAAAAGAAAGGCGTAAATAAAATAATACTAATCAATCTTGTTACATCTTCTAAAATATTAGATAAAACATGTGGAAACATTCTTTGCTTTCCAAAAAAATAACCTCTTAATATTCCTGATATTGAGATGAATGGTAATACTAAAGCAATAGCTATGATAGAATAATATGCTCTATTTTCATGTAATAAATTATTTGAAATAAATTTGGCAAACAAAAATATAAATAACATAACAAAAATATTGATAATAATTATTAAAAACAAACTAGAAAAAACTAATTTTTTATTGTTTCTTTTATTTTCGGATACTAATTTTGATATAGCAGTAGGTAATCCTAAGGTACATATAGCTATAAATAACATAAAAGTAGGGTTAACTAACATATATAAACCGATTCCTTCGGTATCAACTAATCTAGTCATAACTATTTTAATAACCATACTTAATATTTTTGTTATAAATCCACCAATAATTAAAATAATAGTTGATACAATAAATTTATTTTTTTTCATAAATCACCTTTAAAAATATTAATTTTTCTTATATAATATATGTATAATAAGTTTTGTTTAGAAATGAGTGAGTAAAAATGGAAGTAGAATTTAATAGTTTAGAAGAATTATATAATAGATTAAAGCCAGCATTGATAACTAAAAAAAACGAAATGAATAGAAGTGGTTACAAATATATTGAAATAGAAGATATTTGGAATTATTTAAAAGAAGTAAAATGGAAAAAAGCTAAAGATTTATCATTATATGAAATGGTAAGTGATGTTTTAAATGTTGATGATTTATTAATTGATGATTATTTAAAACAAAAGTTAAATTTAAAAAATAGAGAAATATATTTTAAAGAAGAGTGATAATATGAAAGTAACAAAAATAAGTAAATATGAACAATTAGAAGATAAATTAAAAACATATATTAGAAATGAAGATGAAATAAGTGAAATTAAAAAGGCTTATGATTTTGCTAGTATTAAACATTTTGGCCAAAAACGTAATAGTGGTGATGACTATATTATTCATCCTTTAAATGTTGCTTATATATTAAGTGAAATTCATGCTGATAGTAAAACTATCGAAGCGGCATTACTTCACGATACCATTGAAGATTGTGGTGTAACAAAAGAAGAAATAGAAAATTTATTTGGGGAAGAAGTTACTAAATTAGTGGAAAGTATTACTAAAATAAATAAATTAAATTTTAGTGGAGATACTGAAGCTTTAATTGCTAATCAAAGAAAAATATTAGTCGGAATGACAGAAGATGTTAGAGTAATTATTTTAAAATTAGCAGATCGTCTTCATAATATGCGTACATTATGGGCATTATCAGAAAAAAGACAAAAAGCTAATGCTAAAGAAACATTAGATATATTTACTCCAATAGCTCATAGATTGGGTATTAATACAATAAAATCTGAATTAGAAGACCTATCTTTAAGATATTTAAAACCAGATGCTTATTATCAAATAGTAGAAAAATTAAATAAAACTAAAGTAGAACGAGATAATTATATTGTTGAAATGATGGATAGTGTTTCTAAATTATTAAATGAACACAACATCAAACATGAAATAAAAGGTAGAAGTAAGAGTATCTATAGTATTTATAAAAAGTTGGATAAGGGTAAGTCATTTAACGAAATTTATGATTTATTAGCTTTAAGAGTTTTTGTTGATACTGAAGCAGAATGTTATCAAGTTTTAGGTCTTATCCATTCTAAATTTAGACCAATTCCTAAAAGATTTAAAGATTATGTCGCAATGCCTAAAACAAATATGTATCAATCACTTCATACAACTGTATTTGGTATTGACGGACAATTATTTGAAATTCAAATAAGAACTTATGAAATGGATAAAGTGGCTGAATGTGGTATTGCTTCTCACTGGTCATATAAAGAAGGTAAATCTAATATGCAAAGTGAGATGGAACAAAAATTACAATTTTTTAGAGTTATTATGGAACTTAAAAATGAGGAAAGTGAAGAACATTTTGTTGATTCAGTAAAAGAGGATGTTTTAAAAGATACAATATATGTATTTACACCTATGGGAGATGTTATAGAATTACCAAATGGATCAACACCAATTGATTTTGCTTATCGAGTACATTCTAAAGTTGGTGATACAACAGTTGGAGCTATTGTAAATAATAATATAGTACCACTTGATTATAAATTAAAAGATAATGATATTGTAAAAATAAATACTAACAAAAGTTCAACTCCTAGTCAGGAATGGTTAAATTTTGTTAAAACATCACAAGCAAAAAATAAAATAAAAGCATTCTTTAACAAAACGTCTAAGGAAGATAATTATAATAAAGGTGAAGATTTATTAAATAAAGAATTAAGAAAAAGAAAAATATCTAATGCTATTTTTATAGATAATATTGATAAGGTATTAGAAGAATTAAAATGTGTAGATATTAATGAACTTTATATAAACATAGGAAGTAATAAATATACTGCTACGCAAGCTGTTAATATTGTAACTGATGAAAATATAACTAAAGAAGAAATTATTTTAAATAAAACTAAAGATAAAGAAGTAATATTACCAACTTTAAAAAATGATATTATGGTAGAAGGAATTGATGACATTAAAGTAAATATTGCTTCTTGTTGTAAACCAATTAAAGGGGATAGAATAGTAGGATATATTACTAAGGGAAATGGTATAACAGTTCATCGCATGGTATGTCCAAATGTAAGTGATTTAAATGAACGATTAATTGATGTTAAATGGAATGATACTAATAAAAAATATCCAACTAGTTTATTAATTAAATCTTTGGATAATAATATATTAATGAATATAGTAGCTAAAACATCAAATACTGATATAACTATTCAAAGTATTAAATCTTTATCAAGTGGTAATGATTATATTTATCAAATTACTGTATTAGTTGAAAATAAGGAAAGATTAGTAAAATATATGAATGATTTAAATATGATACCTAATGTTTTATCTGTAGAAAGGTTAATAAAATGAAATTAATAGTTCAAAGAAGTAAAAATTCTAAAGTATTAGTTGATAATAAAATAGTTGGTAAAATAGATAAAGGATTAGTTGTTTTGGTAGGATTTACTCATACTGATACTATTGAAGATATAAAAAAATTAACTAAAAAATTAGTTAATTTAAGGATTTTTGATGATGAAAATCATATTATGAATAAATCAATATTAGATGTAAAAGGAGAAATTTTATCTGTTTCACAATTTACTTTATATGCTGATTGTAAAAAGGGAAATAGACCAAGTTATATAAATTCGATGAGAGCTGATGATGCTAGAAAATTGTATGAATTATTTAATGAAGAAATAAAAAAATATGATATATATTTAGAAACTGGTATTTTTCAAGCAGATATGTTAGTTGAAATTAATAATGATGGACCAGTTACTATTATATTAGAAAGTGAGAATTTATGATAAAGAATAAACTAGATTTTAAGTTGATTAATATTGCTTTAATAGCAGTTATATGTTTTTTTATTTACCAAGCAAGTCCTTTATGGTTAGGTATATTAGATAAAATATTAAAAATAGTATTACCTTTATTTGCTGGATTTGTTGTTGCTTATGCTTTATATCCAATTTTAGAAACATTAAAAGATAAAAAAATACCTAAAGGGTTAGGAATAGGCATTATAATAGCTTCTATAATTGCTATAGTAGTAACAATAATTATACTGTTGATACCATTATTATCAACACAAATTGTTAGTTTAATTGATTCATTAATTATATTTATTAAAGATATAACAACCAATTTTAATATTGATTTGGGTAGTTTAGGTGATACTTTAATTAAAACATTTAATGAAATAATTAGTAATGTTGGTAAGTATGTATCTGATGGAGCTGTTAAGACAATTAACACTTCAATAAATGTGATATCAAATGTTTTTATTGCATTAGCTTCAGGAATATATTTTTTAATTGATATGGATAAGATAAGAGAAGGAATAAAAAAATATTTAAAAAGCAAGTCTGATAAATTATATCGTTATATTTCTTTGCTAGATCATGAAATAAAAAATTATATTAAAGGTTTTTTAACAATTGTTTTTATAAGTTTTTTTGAATATACTTTACTTTATTATATAATTGGTCATCCGAATGCTTTATTATTAGGTATTTTATCCGCTTTGGGTAATTTTGTTCCTTATTTTGGTGGCATATTTGTTCAAGTGATTGGTGTTATAACAGGATTTACTTTAAGTCCAGCATTAGGTATAAGTGTAATAATTGCAACACTTATATCTTCAACAATAGATTCTTATATTTTAAATCCTTTAGTATATGGTAAAAGTAATCAAGTTCATCCAATTATCGTTATAGCAGCTGTTTTTGGTGGTGGTATATTATTTGGCTTTATAGGTGTTATTATCGCTTTACCACTTTCAATAATAGTATTAAGTTCATTAAAATTTTATAGGGAGGAAATAAGTGCTAAAGGAAATAGAAAATAGAAGAAGTATTAGAAATTATAAAAATGATAATATAGATAAAAAAATAATATTTGATATTTTAAATGCGGGCATTAAAGCTCCGTCTGCTAAAAATAATCAACCTTGGCGATTTTTAATAGTTAATAGTGATATCAAAAATAAAATAAGTGATAAAATGATAGAAATTTATGGTCCTAATAAAACTGCTGAAGTTATTAAAACTGTTCCTTATTTAATTTTGGTTTATAATAAAGATAACGAATATTTTAATCATTTATCAATTGGAGCAGCTATTGAAAATATTTTGTTAGAAGCAGAAAATATTGGGTTAGGAACTTTATGGATTGGTTATATAAAAAAAATAGAAGATTATGTTAAAGAATTAGTTAATATTGATCATGAACTAGTTTCTGCAATTGCAATAGGTGTAAAAAATGAAAATCCACTTGAAAGGCCTAGATTAACATTAGACGAGGTTTTATTAAATGAAAATTAATAAAATTAAAAAAAATGGAAAAAAATATAAAATAATTTTAGATAATGGTTTAGAAATAAAAACATTTGACGATGTTATTATTAATAATAATTTATTATATAATAAAACTATTGATGATGAATTATTAGAAAAAATAAATAAAGAAAATGAATATTATGATGTTTATAATAAAGTTCTTAATTTGATATCAAAAAAAATAAGAAGTGAAAAAGAAATAAATGAATTTTTAGATAAATATAATGTTGATAAAATTAAAATAATAGATAAATTAAAAAGTATCAATTTAATAAATGATAAAAACTTTGCTAAAGCATATATTTCAGATAAGATAAATTTATCAAATGATGGAATTGATAAAATTAAAAATGATTTATTAAAGCATAATATTGATATAAATTTAATTATGGAAGAAATATCTAAAATAGATAATGATTTAATTGATCAAAAAATAGAAAAATTAATTATTAAGAAAACAAAAAATAGTAACTATTCTGGATTTAAATTAAAATATAAAGTAATAAACGAATTAATTAATTTAGGATATGATAAATCAAGAATTGTTGAAATATATGATAATTTGAATATTAAAAATGATGATGTAATTATTAAAGAGTATAAGAAATTATATAATAAGTTAAGTAAAAAATGTCAAGATAAAGAATTAGAATATAAAATAAACATTAAATTATATAATAAAGGATTTACTAAAGAAGAAATTGAAAATATTCCAAGAAACTAATCATTATAATGATTAGTTTTTTTATAATTATGGTATAATTATGTAGTGATGTGTATGAAAAAACTATTTTTAATTTTATTAATATTATTAGTAGGGTGTAATAAACAGGAAGATAAAATAGAAATAAATTATGATAATACATATTATCAAGTTGCTACACCATATAAAGAAAGTATTGGTAGTTATAGTATTAGAGATTATGATAAAGAAGAAGTTGAATCAATGTTGATGAAATTGTCAACAGAATATTTTAAAACTAATAATTCTTTATATCAAGAAGGACAATATTTAACTAGTGAGGAAATAAAACAATTGGTTACTGATTATAATAATACTGAAGAGATAAAAGTAGATGATGTAACAATCAAACCTAGTTATATAACTACTATATATGAACAAGATTATTTAGCTACTAACAATGTTTTAAAAGGAATATCTTTAGCTATAGTAGTTGATAATAAACAATATTATGATAATAATTATAAAATAGTTGATGAAAAAATAGTATTAGATCATGCACTATCAAAAGTAAATAGTTTAATTAGTTATGTTAGAAGTAAAGAAGAATTAAAAAAAGTTGATATAGTTGTAGGAATATATTTAGAGAATGATTATAAAGGAAGTTTTAAGTATTTAGGTTACACTAACAGTAATAGTATAAAAATGGAACATGTTAATTATAACTATCAATTATTAGAAAGTAATTATGTTATGACAAATGATAATAAAACATATAATACTATTTTAGCAATTAAAAATAGCTTAAGTGACTATAATTTATATATGAATTCATATGGATTATATCAAAATAAAACATTAAATGAAGTAAGTGTTATACTTAATAAAAATTATTTTAAAAAATCAGAAATATTAGATATTAGTAAAATACTGACAACTAATTTAAATAATTTTAGTAATATTGATATTAAAATTTATTTTAAAAGTAATAATGATACTAAAGCTTTTATAAATAAAAATAGAAATGATACAAAAATAGAAACATATATATTGGAGGATTAGAAATGATAAGTGAAGAAAAAGTAAAACATATTGCTGATTTAGCTAAATTAAATGTAACTAGTGAAGAAATGAGTAAGTATCAACAACAATTAACTGATATTTTAACAGAAATAGATAAAATATTAAAAGTTGATATTACAAATGAAGAAATAATGATCAGCCCAAGTAATAATAGAAATTGTTATTCTGATGATGTTATTGAAAGTCATATAAGCAAATCTGATGCATTAAAAAATGCTAAAAGAGTAAAAGGCGATTATATTATAGTTCCAAAGGTGATAGAATGAGATATTTAGATTTAGATATAAAAACAATAAATGAAAAATTGAAAAATAAAGAAATAAAACCAATTGATTTAGTTAATGAAGCTTTTGATAGAATTGAAAAAACTAATTTAAATTGTTTTATAACTTTAAATAAAGAGCAAGCTTTAAAAAAAGCTAAGGAATTAGAAGAAAAAGAAGTAGATAATATATTATTTGGATTACCTATTGCTATCAAAGATAATATTGTAACTAAAGATTTAAGAACAACTGCTGCTAGTCATATTTTAGAAGATTTTATTCCAATTTACGATGCAACCGTAATTACAAAAATAAAAGAAAAAAATATGATTATAATTGGTAAAACGAACATGGATGAATTTGCTATGGGTTCAACTGGTGAGACTAGTTATTTTGGTAATACTTTAAATCCAATTGATAACACTTTAGTACCTGGTGGCTCATCATCTGGTTCAGCTGCTTGTGTTGCTGCTGGTATTACCCCTTTTTCATTAGGTACTGATACTGGTGGATCTATTAGACAACCTTCTAGTTTTTGTGGCTTAGTAGGTTTAAAACCAACTTATGGTAGAGTATCAAGATACGGTGTAATTGCTTTTGCGTCTAGCTTAGATCAAGTAGGACCTATTACAAGAACTGTTTATGAAAATGCTTTGTTATTAAATGTTATAATTGGTAAAGATAAAAATGATTTAACTTCATCTAATAAAGAAGTTAAAGATTACACTTCTTTAATTGGTAAAGATATAACTAATTTAAAAATAGCTGTTCCAAATTACTATATGAGTGAAGTGATTGATAAAACTGTAAGAGAAAAAATAATAAATATAATTAATTTATTAAAAGAAAAAGGTTGTCAAGTTGATTACGTTGATATTGATTATTTAGAATATGCAATACCTTTATATCAAGTTATTGCTTTAGGTGAAGCAAGTAGTAATTTAGCGCGTTATGATGGTATTAGATATGGTTTAAAAGTAGATGATTTTAAAAATGTTGATGAATTATATAAAAATACTAGAACTATTGGATTTGGTAATGAAGTAAAAAGAAGAATTATGATTGGATCTTATATTTTAAGTGGTGAAAATGCTAATGTATATTATTACAAAGCTTTAAAATTAAGAAAAGAAATGACTTATAGCTTTAAAAAAGTATTAAGTAAATATGATTTAATTATTGGACCAACTAATACTGATGTTGCTTATAAATTAGGAACAAAAAAAGATGATGCTTTAAAAAGCTTTTATGATGATTTATTAACAATACCTGTTAATATGGCAGGATTACCAGCGTTAAGTTTACCAGTTGGATATAAAAATAATTTGCCAGTTGGTATGCATATAATTGGAAATTATTTTGAAGAAGATAAAATTTATCAATTAGCATCTTATATTGAGAATAACTTAAAGGAGGAAAAGTAATGAAACCAACAATCGGAATTGAAGTACACGTTGAATTAAAAACAATGGCTAAAGCTTTTTCCTTAAGTAAAAATAACTTTAATGATGAAGTGAATACTAATATTAATGTTTTAGATTTAGGTTATCCTGGAACTTTACCAAGATTAAATAAAGGAATAATTGATTTTGCTTTAAAAGCTTGTTTAGCCTTTAATTGTAAAATAAATAGATTAATGCATTTTGATAGAAAAAATTATTTTTATCCAGACTTACCAAAAGGTTATCAAATAACACAACAAGATACACCAATCGGTTATGATGGATATGTCGAAATTTCTAATAAAAAAATATATTTAGAAAGAATGCATATTGAAGAAGATACTTGTAAAAGTATTCATACAACTGATACTTTATTAAACTTTAATAGAGCAGGTGTACCTTTAATTGAAATAGTTACTAAACCATGTATAAATAATGGAAAAGAAGCTATGGAATATTTAGAAAAATTAAGAGAAACTTTATTATATTTAGGTATTAGTGACGTTAAAATTGAAGAAGGAAGTATGCGTTGTGATGTTAATGTTTCAGTAAGTGATAGTGACAAATTAGGTACAAAATGTGAAGTTAAAAATATTGGATCTATTTCTTCTGTTGGACTAGCTATTGATTATGAAATTAAAAGGCAAGAAGAATTAATTAAAAAAGGTGAGAAAATAGTAGAACAAACAAGAAGATTTGATGATAAAACAAAAACAACTATTTTAATGCGTTATAAAGAAACAGGAAATGATTATAGATATTTTCCAGAACCAGATATTCCATTTGTTTATATTGATGATGAATGGTTAAAAGAAATAAGTGATAATATGCCTATTTTAACAGATGAATTAAAGAATAAATATGTTGAATTAGGTATAAATAATAATAATATTAAAACAATTATTTCTAATAAAAATATTTGTAATTTCTTAGAATCAGTAATTGATAAATGTAATCCTGTAATAGCAAGTAATTTATTAACAGGTGATGTATTATCTTATTTAAATAAAAATATTATCAAAATAGAAGATACTAAATTAACTAAAGAAAACTTTATTAAATTGGTTGATAAATTAGATAAAAAAAGTATTTCTAGTAAACAAGGTAAAGAAATTGTTAATATAATATTAGAAAGTGATAAAGATGTTGATTTAATTATTAAAGAAAACAATATGGAACAAATAAGTGACGATAATTTTGTTGTTGAAATAGTTAATAAAGTTGTTAGTGCTAATCCTGATTCAATAAAAGATTTTAAAGAAGGTAAAGATAGAGCTGTTAAGTATTTAATGGGTCAAATAATGAAAGAAAGTAAAGGTAAAATTAATCCAAGCTTAGCTAATCAAACTTTAATTGAAGTATTAAAAAAATCCTAAATTTTAGGATTTTATTTTGTTAATTTATAATTGACAATTAATTATAAGTTTAGTATAATTTTTATATAAGAGGTGACTAGGATGATACAAGAAATAGATAATAAAACATTTGAATTAACCTTTAATGAAATTAAAGGCTTAGTAATTAATAGTCGTAAAAAAGTATATACCGCAGTTAATACAGAAATGTTAAATCTTTATTGGAATATTGGAAAAATAATAATGACTATTCAAAAAGGTGATGAACGAGCAACTTATGGTGATGCTGTTTTAGACAAATTGTCTTTAAAATTAACTAAAGAATTTGGAAAAGGTTTTTCATCTAGAAATTTGAGAACAATGAGAAAGTTTTATTTAACATATCCAATTTGGACAACAGTGTCTTCCAAATTGAGCTGGTCTCATTATTTAGAAATAATAAAAATAACTGATGATGATAAAAGAAATTTTTATTTGCATGAAGCAATTAATTCTATGTGGAGTGTAAGGGAACTTCAAAGACAAATATGTTCATTATTGTATGAACGTTTAAAATTATCAAAAGATAAAGACAAAGTTTTAGAATTGGCAAATAAAGGACAAACTATAAATGGATTAGAAGATTTAGTTAAAGATCCTTTTATATTAGAATTTTTAGATATCAAAGAAAATACTATATATTTAGAATCTGATTTAGAGAAAAACATTTTAAAACATTTAAAAGAGTTTTTACTTGAATTAGGACGTGGATTTATGTTTGTTGGTTCTCAAGTTAGAATAACAATTGAAGAAGATCATTTTTATCCGGATTTAGTATTTTATAATAGAATTATGAAATGTTTTGTAATAATAGATTTAAAGACTACTAAAATAACTCCACAAGATATCGGACAAATGCAGTTATATGTTAATTATTATGATAGAGTAATTAAAGATAAAGAAGAAAATTCAACTATTGGTATTTTATTATCAACTGACAGAAATAAAACAGTTGTAAAATATACTTTACCAAAAGATAATAAAACAATTTTTGCTTCACAATATAGATTAAATTTTCCTACTGAAGAACAATTAATTGAGATAATTGAAGAAGAAAAGAAAAACTTAAATCTAATTGAAAAATCCTAAAATTTAGGATTTTTTTTGAAATTATTTTAATATTGATTTAATCATATATTTATAGTATAATGTTATTGTTAGGAGTGAAGATATGAAGTTTATGAAAAAAAATAAAACAATTGTAATCGTAGGAATTATTTGTTTAGTGTTATTTATTTTGATGGCTTTTGCAGTTTATCGTATGTTTTATCCAAGTAGTGGAAGTGTATATGGTGATAGATTAGATAATGCCCCAGAAATTGATAATGCTGTAATTGAACAAATTAAATCAAAGATAATGGATTCAAATTTAGTGGAAGAGGTAAAATACGAAACAAATGTGGCAGTTATGAAATTTTTTATAAGTGTAAAAGATAGTACTAAATTAGCTGATGCTCAAAAATTAGGCGATATTATATTAGATACTTTGAGTACTAAAGTAACTAGCTTTTATGACATAGAAATTTATTTAACAAATGAAAATAATAAACAATATCCATCTATTGGATATCATTCAAAAAGTGCTTCTTCATTTAGTTGGACTAATAATGTAGGTGAAGAAGATGAAGAATAAAAAAGTAATTATAATAAGTGTTATAGTTGTAGCATTACTAATAATTGGATTTTTAGTATACAATTTTTTAACTAAAGAAGATAAAATAACAACTTTAAATTTGTTTGAAAAACAATGGATTGAAAGTAATAAAAATAATGTTATTGATATGTCAATAATTGATGGTATTCCTATTTTAAGTTATAATGGCGAAGGAATTATATTAGATTTTTTAGATTCACTAAATAAAGAAACTAATTTATCATTTAATAAAGTATCTTATAAATTAGGTGATGAAGTTAAATCTGAATATGCATTTAAATTAGTTGATAGTGTAGCAGAAGATAATATTTTAATTTATGAAGATAATTACATTTTAGCTACTAAACAAGGAACTTATTTAACAATAGATTCTTTAGAAGGACTAACTATCGGCGTTTTAAATAATAATTTAAGTAATGTTAATAATTATTTACATAATGCTGATGTAACTTATAAAACTTTTGAGACTGAAGAAGAATTGATAAATGAATTTAATAAAACCGATTCAACTTTAAATGCTATTGTTTTATTAAAAACAACAAATTTAAAACAATTAATTGATAACAATTATAAAATTGCTTATAATATAAGTGATTATAAAAAATATTTTGTATTAGATTTAGGAAGTACTGAAAAGTTAAATACAATTTTAACAAAATATTATAATAAATGGTCTAGCAATAATTACGAAGATTTATATAATAAATATTTAGCAAAAAATTATTTAACTTTCAAAGGTATAAATGATTCTGAAACAGTAAAATTTAGAAGTAAAAGATATGTTTATGGTTTTGTTGAAAATGCTCCTTATGATACATTATTTGATAATAAATTAACCGGTATAAATTATGAATTATTATCTAGTTTTTCTAAATTAACTAATGCTGAGATTAGTTATAAAAAATTTAATAATATAAATAGTTTGTTAGAAGCATTTAATTCTAATCAAATTGATTTATTTTATGGAATTAATTCTACTACTGAATATAAATTAGATGTTTATAATACAGTTCCTGTTTATGAAAATAGTGCAATTATTTTGAAACATTCTTCTAATAATAGAATAATTAATTCAATAAAATCAGTTGATAATATTGTATCGTTAGAAAACAGTAAGTTATCAGAATATTTTACTAACAACAATATAACAGTAACTGCTTATGGTAATATGGATGATTTAATTAATAATCTTAATAATGATAGTATAATTGTTATGAATTTATATAATTATAATTATTATGCCGATAAATTAACTGATTTTATTATAGCATACCAATTTGATACTGACAATTATTCATTTGTTAGTAGAAATATTTCTGATAATAAAATATTTAATGAATTTTTTGATTTTTATATTAGATTTAATGATACACAAAAATTTATAACGTTAGGTTTAAGTGATTTATTATTGATTGATAGGGCACCAATTATTTTGAAAAATGTTGCAGTTATTTTAGGTAGTATTGTTGGTATATTATTAATAGTTTTAGCTATTATTAAAATAAAACCAAAAAAGAAAAAGGTTAATCTTTCTAAAGAAGACAAATTAAGATATATAGATAATTTAACTTCTTTAAAAAATAGAAATTACTTAAATAAATGTATTGAAAAATGGGATAGTAATGAAACATATCCACAAACTATAATTATAATTGATTTAAATAATGTATCATATATTAATGATAACTATGGACATACTGAAGGAGATTTTGTTATTAAGCAAGCTGCTAATATGTTAATTTTAAATCAAATTGAGCATAGTGAAATAATAAGAACTAACGGTAATGAATTCTTAATATATTTAGTAGGTTATGAAGAAAAACAAGTAATTACTTACATGAGAAAATTAGGAAAAGAATTAAAAGAATTAAAACATGGTTTTGGTGCTGCTATTGGTTATAGTATGATTAATGATGCAATTAAAACAATTGATGATGCTATAAATGAAGCAACTTTAGATATGAAAAATAATAAAGAAGAATTTTTTAAAGAATGAAAAAAATAAAAAAATTTTTAATTGATTTATGGCATGTGCTAAGGTTACCAGAAATGCTAATTTTACCTGGTAACTTAGCATTTTTCTTAATTCTTTCCTTAGCTCCTCTTATAAGTTTATTTGGACTTGTTGCTTCAAGTTTGTCATTATCAACTAGTAGTATAACTAATTATGTAAGTAATTTTTTACCCAAAGAAGTTATAGAAATATTATTACCTTTTATTGATGGAAGTGGCATTAATATCACTAATATCGTATTAGTTATTATAGGATTTTTTGTTGCTAGTAATGGTCCAGATAGTATTATAACAGCTTCTAATTTCTTATATAAAACAGAAAACAAAAATTATATTTATAGAAGAGTTAAAGCAATTTTTATGACTTTTTGGCTATTATTATTATTTGTATTTGTTTTAATTGTTTTAGCTTTTGGTTCGTTTATTTTAAATAAATTATTATCATTTGGTATATTAGGAGAATTTATATCTAACAATTATATAATAATTATTTTAATTAAAACTATTATTGCTTTTATAATTATATTTATAACTATAAAAGTTATATATACTATTGCACCTGATAAAACAATTAAAAGTAAATATGTTAATTATGGTGCTTTATTTTCAACTTTTGCAATTATAATTGTTACAACATTTTATTCAATATATGTAAATAATGTAGCTCATTATGATATTATTTATGGTGGATTAGCCAATATAGCAATTTTAATGTTGTTGATTTATATTATTTCATATATAATTGTTTTAGGAATAGCTATTAATCATAATTATTATGAAATTGAAATGAATAATAAAAAATAAAATGGTTATATTATAATTGAATATATATATTCAATTACATAGACTACATTTAGTACCGATGAAGTTTCATTTTTAAACTTATAAGTATTAATGTATAACAGCTAATTTTTTAGCTGTTTTTGATTGAATTTTTATTTCATATTTGATATAATTTACATAGTAAAGAAGGTGCTTAAATTGAATAAAAAGGGTTTTGCAGTATCAGGAATAATATACTCAATTTTGATATTATTCTTGTTACTTGTATTTAGTATTTTAGCAATCTTAGGAAGTCGCAAACTAATAATAGATAAATTTAAAAGTGATACATTGGATAAAATATATGGAAACGAATTAGAAAAAGAAGAAACTATTTATAGAGATAGTAGCGGAGCTAACAGTCCAGAATTATTAAATAATATGATACCAATAAAGTATGATGGGAATAATTGGGTATACGCAGATGTAAAAAAAGAATGGTATGATTATGATGCAAAAGAATGGGCCAATGCAGTGGTATTAAATGATGGTGTTATTAAAGAAGTTGGTGATACAATAACCGAAGATGAAATAACTCTTTGGTATGTATGGATACCAAGATATACATATACCATATTTAATGGTAATAATGGAAGTGTAGATCCATTAGAAATCCAAATAAAATTTGAAAGTGGAACTAATAGTAGTGGAACAGTCAAATGTGTAGATGCAGTAAGTGGAAGTGGAACAAGTAGTGAGACATGCACTGATTCAACAAATGGAAGTATTGTAAATGGCACAAGCACTTATACCCATCCAGCATTTACATTTGGTAATCAAGAATTAAAAGGATTTTGGGTAGGAAAATTTGAAGTAAGTGGAAGCACAAGTCAAATAACAATAAAACCAAATATAACAAGTTTAAGAAATCAAACAGTATCGTCATTTTTTACAGCAATTCAAAATATGAGTACAACATATTCATTAAATGGCGATAGTCATATGATAAAAAATATGGAATGGGGAGCAGTAGCATATTTATCTCATAGTAAATATGGGACATGTACTGATGGAACTTGTGTTGAAGTAGGAATAAATAATAATAGTAATTATATAACAGGATGTGGAGCAACAGCAGGAAGTTCTGCTTCAAGTACGTGTAATAAATATGATACAACAACAGGAATATTGGCTAGTACAACTGGAAATATCTATGGTGTATATGATATGATTGGTGGTGCATGGGAATATGTCATGGGAAATATGGCAAATAGTAGTGGAATATTTTATTCAAGTAATGCTGGATTTACTACTCAAAATATTCCAAATAGTAAGTATTTTAATTTTTATACATATAGTACATCATATACAACCCATGGACGTGGAAAATTAGGTGATGCAACAAAAGAAACATTAAAAACATTTGGAATTGAACATGGTGGATGGTATGGTGATGCATCAGTTTTGCTTGATTTGACTAATTCTTGGATTTGGCGTGGTGGAGATTATAGTGGTGGACCTAATGCTATTGGAGGAGTGTTTCTCTTCTATCGTTATAATGGTGGAATTAGTGTTAGTGGTTCAACTCGTGCAGTATTAGTTAAATGACTTTGCTATATCAAAAAGTATTTCATATAATTGTTTATAGATGTGTATTATGAATAAGCTAAAGATTGTTAAAAACAATCTTTTTTCATATTTATAATATTATTTTCATATACTTATTTGGGTGATTATATGAATTTTGACATAGGAGATTTAGTCACTAGAAAGTCATACAACAATGATATAGTATTTAAAATAACAGATATAATTGATAATGTTTATTATTTAAAAGGTGCGAATGTTAGATTATGTGCTGATAGTTTTGAAGATGATCTAGTTAAATTTGAAAGTGTTGATGAAGAAGAAAAGGAATTTGAAGAACGAATAAAACCAAATATTGATTTAGATAGAGATGATTATTTTTATATTCCTGGTAAAATATTACATATTGATAGTGATTTAGATTATTTAAATAGATGTTTGGATTATTATAAAGAAGCTAATATATGGGCAATGGGAATAAATGAAACAGAAGAAAATGTCCCTTTATATATTAAAGATTGGTTAGAAGAATATAATCCAAATATAATTGTAATAACTGGTCATGATGCCTATTATAAGAAAAAAGGTAATCAAAATAATATAAGTGCTTATAAAAATAGTAATAATTTTGTTAAAGCAATTAAAGAAGCAAGAAAATTTGAAAAAAGTCATGATAAATTAATTATAATTGCTGGTGCTTGTCAATCGGATTATGAAGAATTAATAAAAGCAGGTGCTAATTTTGCTTCTTCTCCTAAACGAGTTAATATTCATGCTTTAGACCCTGCTATAATAGCTACTAAAATGAGTTTATCTGATGTTAGAAAAGATATTGATTTGAAAGATATAATTGAAAATACTAAATATGGTAAAAATGGTATAGGTGGTGTTATTACTAAAGGAACAATGTATACGGGGTATCCAAGATGATAGGACAAATAAGAGGTAAATTAAATGATTATATAGGGGAAGAAGTGACAATTAAATATAATTTAGGTAGAAATAAATATGAAAAATATAAAGTAATCATTAAAGAATTATATGAAAATGTTTTTTTAGTGGAGTTAAATAATAACTGTAAAAAATCATTTACTTATACAGATGTAATAACAAAAACTATCAAAATAGATTACTAATAATTAAAGAGAATTATAAGTAATAAGTATACATTAAATTAAGTAAGATTTAAGCAAGATTTAAGTAAGATAAATAATTAAAAAAAATAATTAAACTATTGCAATTTTATAAAAAATAAGATATACTTAAATTGTAATACTGAAGGGAGAGGTTTTTAAATGGAAATTACATCAGTTACAGTTCGTAAAGAAGAAAAAGAAAATTCAAGAATGAGAGGAAAAGCATCTGTTCTAATTGATGATTGTTTTGCAATTCATGACATTAGAATTATCGAAGGTAATGATGGTTTATTCATCGCTATGCCTAGCCGTCAAAAAGCAAATGGGGAATATCGTGATATAGCTCATCCAATTAACCAAGAAACTCGTAAGATGTTCCAAGATAAAATATTAGAAGCTTACAAAAATGCTGAATAAGCATTTTTTTCTTTTGAATATATGATATAATTATATAAAGTAAGGTGGTATTATGAAAAAGTTATTATTTGTTGTTGTTTTATTTCTGTTATGTCCTGTAATTGTTTTTGGTGAAAATTTTGAAATTAAAGAATATGGTATTACAATGTCTTTTGATAAAAACTGGGATGTTTTTACTAGAGAAAGTGATAGAAATGATTACTTTTTAGTAAAATATGATTTAGATTATGATTTGTTGCAAGAAAATTTAAAAGATAATTTAATCTATCTTTATGCACTTCATGAAACAGATGATGATGAAAAAATTGAATTTATAGTTATGACTAATGGAGAAAAAGATGTTGGCCGTCCAATGAATTTAGAAGAATTTGAGAAATTTGCATCTATGTTGGCTAAAAAATATGGAGCGGACGATTACGAAATATATGAAAGTAATTATAAATATATAAAATATAATTATTATGATGAAAATGTAGATTTATATTGTTCCGAATATTTTTTATATATAGATTCTATAGGTTACTTTTTCACTGCTAGAAAAGAAGTTGCATTTAAAGATGAAGAAATATCATTAATTGAAAATGTAATAGATAGTATTGCTATTTCTGGGGACGGAATTCAATATGTAGAAGGTGCATCTGGTGATGAAGTTCAAGAAACCAAAGGATTTAATTATCAAAGATTTATAATTAATTTTATAACAAGTTTTATATCTGGCGTTATTATTTGGTCAATTGTTAATAAATATATTTTAAAAAAATATCGTATTAAAAAATGAAGCATTTTGAATGCTTTTTTTAATATTTTAAAATTGTGATATAATATAACCGGTGATTTTCATGAAAACTTTAATTATGATTTCTAATTTAAATCAAATTAATTTAAAATGTGATGGGGTAATTATTGGTATCAAAGGATTAAGCGTTAATATGCCTGCATATTTTGAATTAGAAGATTTAAAAAATATAGATAAAGAAGTATTTGTTTGTTTAAATAAAAATATGCATAATAGTGATATAAATTATTTAAAAGAAACTTTAATTAAATTAAATGATTACAATATTAAAGGTGTTATATTTTATGATTTAAGTATTCCTAATTTAGCTCGTAAATTAAATTTAAATTATGATTTAGTATGGAGTCAAGAACATATGACCACAAACTATAACACAATTAATTTTTGGTATGATAAAAATATTAAATATACTTGGGTATCTAATGATATTACTTTAAGAGAGATGAAAGAAATAAAAGAAAATACTAAGTCTAAATTAATGGTTACTTTATTTGGATATTTACCTATGTTTGTATCAAGAAGACATTTAATTAAAAACTATTTAGAAACATTTAATTTAAAAGATGATTCTAAAATAAATTATATGGAAAAAGAAGGTCATATTTATCCTTTAGTTGATAATAACGAAACTATTGTTTATACAGATTTTATTTTAAATGGTTTAAAAGAAAAATTGTTATTAAATTATGATTATATTGTTTTAAATAGTTTTTTAGTTGATGATGATAAATTTAGCAAAGTTTTAGATATATTTAATAATGTAAATGATGATAATATAGAAGAATTAGATAGTGAATTAAATAATTTATTTAATAATTTAGGAAAGGGCTTTTTCTATAATGAAACTGTTTATAAGGTGAAGTAAATGAAACCAGAATTATTAGCGCCAGCAGGTGATTTAGAAAGATTAAAATTTGCTCTATTATATGGAGCGGATGCAGTATATTTAGGTGGTCAGTTATTTGGATTAAGAGCTAATGCTATCAATTTTACATTAGAACAATTAAAAGAAGGTGTAGAATTTGCACACAATCTAAATAAAAAAGTTTATGTAACTGTTAATATTGTATTACATAATAAAGAAATTAAATTTTTAATTGATTATTTAAAACAATTAGATGAAATAAAAGTAGATGCCATTATCGTTAGTGATTTAACTGTATTAGATTTAGCGAAAACTCATACCAACCTAGAAGTTCATATATCTACTCAACAATCAACTTTAAATTATGAAGCAGTAGAGTACTTAAAAGATCTAGGTGTAACTAGAGTAGTATTAGGCAGAGAAGCAACCAAAGAAGATATTGAAATTATTAAAAAAGTTGGATTAGAAGTAGAAATATTTATTCATGGAGCAATGTGTGCTAGTTATAGTGGTAGATGTGTTTTATCAAATTATTTAACTAATAGAGATGCAAATCGTGGTGGTTGTAGTCAAATATGTCGTTGGGATTTTGATTTGTTAGATGAAAATAAAAATATAATTAAAGGAGATAAAAACTTTACTTTTTGTTCAAAAGATTTATCTTTATTAAAACATATAAATGAAATATGTGATATGGGTGTAACTTCTTTAAAAATTGAAGGAAGAATGCGTTCTATTTATTATATTGCAACAGTTGTAAATATTTATAGAAAAGCCATTGATGATTATTATAGTAAAAATTATGTATACAATTCTAGTTATGAGAATATACTATCTAGAGTAGCAAATAGAGATAGTATTGTTCAATTTTTTGATGGTAATTATGGCAAAAATTGTAGTTACTATAATAATCGAATTGAAATATCTAATCAAGATTTTTTAGGTGTAGTATTAGATTATAATGAAAATACTAAAATTGCTACTATAGAACAAAGAAACTATTTTAAGAAAGGGGATATAGTTGAATTTTTTGGTCCAGATAAAATAAATACTTATCAAGTAAATGAAATTTATGATGAAGACAACAATTTAATTGAAATTGTAAGACATCCTAAACAAATAGTTTATTTAAAAACTAATTTTAAATTAAATAAAAATGATTTAATGCGAATTAAGGTTGACAAATGAAAAAAAATATAGTATTATTTTGTAGACTTAAGAAGAGGTGAATAAAATGACAAAAGAAGTTTATGTAACTGCTAAAGGTTTAGAGGATATGAAAAATGAATTAGATTATCTAATTAATGAAAAAAGACCAGAAGTTATCAATGCTTTAAAAGAAGCAAGAGCTTTAGGTGATTTATCAGAAAATGCTGAATATGATGCTGCTAGAAATGACCAAGCAATTACTGAAAATAGAATTAAAGAATTAGAAGTTTTAATTGAAAAGGCTAAAATTATTGATGAAGTAGCAACTGATAAAGTTACTATCGGAACTAGTGTTAAATTAGAATATGTTGAAGATGGTGATGTTGAAACTTATTCAATAGTTGGAAGTACTGAAGCAGATCCATTTGAAAATAAAATTTCTAATGAGTCTCCTATAGCTAAAGCTATATTAGGAGCTAAAGTTAATGATGTTGTTGCTGTAGAAAGTCCAAATGGAACTTATAATGTTAAAATAATTGAAATATTTTAAAATTACATCTTAATAGATGTTTTTTTAAGATTTTACTTGAAAATAAAAAATAAATATTATATACTATTTATTGAACTTTGAAGGAGGATTATAATGAAAGAAGTTATTATTAAAATTGACGGTGAAGAATGGCAAAAAGCAATGGATAAAGCATTTAAAAAATTAAATAAAGATGCTAAAATTGATGGATTTAGACCAGGTAAAGCACCAAAAGAAATGTATGTTAAAAAATATGGTATGACTAGTATTTATATGGAAGCTGCAGAAGAAAGTTTAAATAAAGCATATGAATTAATGTTAGAAAAAAATGGTGACGATGTTATTGTTGCTCAACCAGAAGTAAATGTTTCAGCAGTTACTGATGAATATGTAGAATTTAAATTCAATTTAACATTGAAGCCAATTGTAAAATTAGGTAAATATACTGGTTTAGGTGTTAAAAAAGAAGAAGTAAAAGTTACTAAAAAAGAAGTAAGTGAAGCTTTAAAACAAATGCAAGAAAGATATATTGAAAACATCGATAAAGAAGGTAAAGTAGAAAATGGCGATATTGCTGTTATCGATTTTGAAGGATTTAAAGATGGTGTAGCATTTGATGGTGGAAAAGGTGAAGATTATTCATTAAAAATTGGAAGTAACACATTTATTCCAGGATTTGAAGATCAAGTAATCGGTATGGAAAAAGGTGAAGAAAAAGATATTAATGTAACTTTCCCAGACGATTATCATGCTGAAGAATTAAAAGGACAACCAGTTGTATTTAAAGTAAAAGTTAAAGAAATTAAAGAACAAAAATTACCAGAATTAGATAAAGATTTCTTTGAAGATTTAGGAATGGAAGGAATTGATTCTAAAGAAGCTTTAGAAAAACAATTAGAAGAAAATATTAAAGCAAGAAAAGAAGCAGAAGCAGATAATAAATATATTGATGAATTACTAGAAAAAGCTGCTAAAAATACAAAAATTGATATTCCTGAAGTAATGATTAATGAAGAACTTGATCGTATTATTAAACAATATGAAGAAAATTTAAAAATGCAAGGAATTACTTTAGAAATGTTCTATCAATTTACAAATAGTGATGAACAAGCTTTAAGAGATCAAATGAAAGAAGAAGCTACTAATCGTGTTACATACCGTTTAATGTTAGAAGAAATTGCTAATAAAGAAAATATTGAAGTAACAGATGAACAAGCTGAAACTGAAGCAACTACTTTAGCTACTAAATATCAAATGGATAAAGATGAATTCTTAAAATTATTTGGTGGTTTAGAAATGGTTAAATACGATTTAAAGATGCGTCAAGCTATAGAAGTTCTAAAAAAATAGAACTTTTTCTTTTATAGGTGTAAATATGCGAGTAATAAGTGGTAAATATAAAGGAAGAATATTAGAAGGATTTAATATAAATGGTACTAGACCTACTATGGATAGAGTTAAAGAATCAATGTTTGCAGTGATTCAAAATAATTTAAAAGATAAGGTAATATTGGACTTATTTGCTGGTAGTGGTAGTTTAGGTATTGAAGCTTTAAGTAATGGGGCAAAAATATGTTATTTCGTTGATAACAATAAAATAGCTATCAATGCAATTAAAAAAAATACGATTGGAATAGATAATAAAGTAATTATAAAAAAAGATTGTTTTGAAGCTTTAAAAGATTTTGATATAAAATTTGATGTTATTTTATTAGATCCTCCATATCATGATAATTTAATGGATAAAGTATTAGATAAAATAAAAGAATATGATTTGTTAAATGAAAATGGTATTATAGTATGTGAAATAGAAGAAGAATTTAAAACAAATTATCAAATAATAAAAGAAAAAAAATATGGTAGTAAAAAAGTTATTATTTTGAAATAAATTGTAAGAAATTACAATTTTTTTTGAATTTAAGCAGGAAATTGATCTCCTTTTATCGTATATAACTAATAGGAGGTGATTTTATGTATTATTTAAAAAAATACATATGGATAATTTTAATTATTTTTGTATTGCTATTTGTTTTTATAAAAGATGATTCTACCGAAGAGGTAATATTAGAAGAAAATAATTTAGAATTAAAAGAAGAAAATATTGAAGAAGTAGATAATATTAAAATTAAGGTAGATATAAAGGGAGCGGTAAAAAATCCAGGGGTTTATGAAGTAGAAGAAAATAGTAGGGTTAGTGATGTAATAAATATAAGTGGTGGCTTAACTAGTGAAGCTGATACTAGTGTTATTAATTTAAGTAAAAACGTAATTGATGAAATGGTTATTATTATATATACAAAAGATGAAATTAATGAAATGAAAGAAGGAAGTACTAGTATTAAATATATTGAAAAAGAGTGTGTTTGTCCTAAAATAGAAAATGATGCTTGTATTGAAGATAAAATTGATAATATTCCTAATAATGAAAATAATTCTAATGATAAAAATGAAGCAAATGGTAAAGTATCTTTAAATAAAGCTACTTTAGATGAATTAATGACATTAGATGGAATAGGTGAGAAAAAAGCTCAAGCAATTATAGATTATCGTAATAAAAATAATGGTTTTAAAACAGTCGAAGAACTATTAGAAGTAGATGGAATAGGTAGTACAACTTATGAAAAAATTAAAGATCGACTTACTTTGTAAAATTATTTTAATTTTAAGTATTTTATATACTTTTTATATTACTAAAAATTTAATATATTACACTAATTATCAAGAAGGTGAGATAACTTTAATTGGTAAAATAATTAGTATAACTCATAGTTCTGATAAAACTGATTTGATAATTAAATCTAAAGAAAAAATAAAAGTAACTTATTATGGCAATATAGATTATAAATTAGGTGACTATATTAAAGTAAATGGTAATTTAACTAAACCTTATAACAACACTATATTTAATTTATTTAATTATAATAAATATTTATTAAGTAATAAAATATATTATATTTTAAAAGCTGATAATATTATTAAAATAAAAAATAATAAAAATATCTTATATAAAATAAAAAATAATATATATGAAAGAATAGATAAATTAAAAAGTAAAGATTATGTGAAAACATTTATATTAGGTGATAAACAAGATTTAAGTGATGAAATATTAAGTAGTTATCAACAAAATGGTGTAAGTCATCTACTTGCTATATCAGGGATGCATATTTCTTTATTAGTTGTTATTTTATCAAAAATATTAAAGAAATTTAAATATAGTTATTTTATAATAAGTATATTTTTAATTTTTTATGCATTCTTAACTAATTTTACCCCTTCTGTTTTAAGAGCAGTTTTTCTTTATGTTTTTAAAAAAATAGATAAAAAAAATTTAATTTTATTAATTGCTAGTTTTATGTTATTTTATAATCCTTATTATATTTACAATGTTGGATTTTTATTTAGTTTTGTAATAAGTTTTTATTTAATTTATTTTGGTGATTTAACTAATAAGTTTAATAATTATTTTGTTAAATTATTTATTACTTCTACGATTTGTTTTATAGCTAGTATTCCTATTATGATTAATAATTTTTATTATATAAATATAATGAGTCCTTTAATTAATGTTATATTTGTACCATTTATATCTTTGATTATTTTTCCGTTATCATTATTAACTTTAATATTTCCCATATTAGATAATATATTATTATTTTTATTAAATATTATGGAATTATTAACTTTATTTTGTAATAATTTTAATATTAATTTAATAATGGCTAAAATGAATATTTTTATATTTATAATTTATTATATAATTATAACTTTTATATTTATTAAACCAAAATATTTTTATGTTTTAATTATTATATTAGTTATTCATAATAATATAAAATACTTTAATAAAAATAGTTATTTAACAATTATTGATGTTGGACAAGGTGATTCTATTTTGTTAGAAATTAAAGATAAAAATATTTTGATTGATACTGGTGGCAATATGTTTAGTGATTATAATATAGCTCAAAATAAATTAATACCTTATTTTAAATCATTAGGTATTAAAAAACTAAATTACTTAATTTTAACGCATGGTGATTATGATCATATGGGGGAAAGTATAAATTTAATTAATGAATTTAAAGTAGATAATGTTATATTTAATCATGATAATTATAATGATTTAGAATTAGATTTAATTAAAGTATTAGATAATGAAAATATTAATTATTATCAAAATATAGAAAGTTTAAATATAAATAATAATAAATTATATTTTTTAAATAACAAATTATATAATAATGAAAATGATAATTCAAATATAATTTATACTGAAATAAATGGAATAAGAATATTACTAATGGGTGATGCTGGAGTTGCTGCTGAAAAAGATATATTAAGTAAATACAATTTAAGTGATATAGATATTTTAAAAGTAGGACATCATGGTAGTAAAACAAGTAGTAGTGAAAATTTTATTGATAAAATTAATCCATTGTATTCTATTATATCAGTTGGTAAAAATAATTGGTATGGTCATCCTAATGATGAAGTTTTAGAAATTTTAAAAAATACTGATATTTATAGAACTGATATAAATGGAAGTATCAAAATAAGATTAAATAAATTAAAAATAAAAACATGTATATCATAAAAAGGAGTGAATATGAATTATTATAACGAAATAAAAGAACAAATAATAAATAATGAAATAACCAAAAGAGTAAAAGATTACAGTAAAAACAAGAGTGATTTAAACACATACTACAATGTTGGTAAATTACTTTTTGAAGCAGGCAAACATTATGGTGAAGGAATAATTAAGGAATATTCTATAAAGCTAACTAATGAATTAGGTAAAAAATATTCATATCGAACATTAAATTATATGGTTAAATATTATAGTTTTCAAAAAATGCAGTCAATGACTGCAAATTTATCTTGGGGTCATTGGATTGAGTTGTTATCTATAAAAGATATTAACAAAATAATATATTATATAAAACAATGTGAATTTTTATCATTAACAACAAGGCAGTTAAGAGAAAAAATAAAAAACAAAGAATATGAAAGATTAGATGAAAAAACCAAATTAAAGTTAATGACTAAAGAAAAATCAAAAGTAAAAGATTTTATTAAAAATCCTATATTAATAAAAAATATTTATAATTATGAAATGATATCAGAAAAAATATTGCAAAAGCTGATATTAGAAGATATAGAAAATTTTATGAAAGAACTTGGCAATTCTTTTTGTTTTATTGCTAGTGAATATAAAATAAAATTAGGAGATAGATATAATTACATAGATTTATTATTGTATAATATCGAATTTAATTGTTATGTAGTAGTTGAATTAAAAATAACGGAATTAAAAAAAGAGTATATAGGTCAAATAGAAGTATACATAAACTATATTGATAAAACTATAAAAAAATTAAACCAAGATAAAACTATAGGAATAATTATATGTAAAAAAGATAATAAATTTATTATGGAATATTGTAGTGACAAAAGAATAATGGCTAAAGAATATGAATTGGTTTAATAAAAATTAATTTAATAGTCTACACAATTAATTATAACAGGAATATATTATTAATGGGTGAAGAAAAATTAGTAAAAATAATATAATTAATGTATATAATCTATCTGAGTTGAATATATTATAAGTAAGATATTAAATACTAATTACGTTAACACCTATCAAACAAGTATAGAATTCTATAAGAATAAAATCTATACTTGTTCTAATGTGTACGCTAATGGCTGTTAGCGTTTAATATAGATGGAATTTATTCCAAATAAAAAGGAATTGTTTAATTCCTTTTTATTTTATATAAATATTAATTCCATATTTATCCTTAACAGTGTCATAAAATATATAATTTTCAATTGGCTTATAAGTTAGATAACCAAATATAATATACACTAGAACAATTCCAATTATTCCTATAATATTTTGATACTTTATTTCTTTATATTGTAATATAAAATAACTTAATATTTGTTCAATTAAGATTACAATTGCTAATAATCCGATACTTACTATCATATTTTCGCCTATAATTTTATAAATAGGAATAAATATAATTAGATAAATAAAGATTGCTATAATCGGTATTAAAAATAATTGTATTAGAAAATTATTAAAGACAATTTTATTTTTTTTAAGTAATAAATAATCAAATATGCCATAAAAAACAAACGAAGTATAAATTAATTTCATATGTTCCCAAATACTTTCGTTTACTGGAAAGAAGATACTAAATAATGAATTTGGTAACCATTCATATAAAAAATGAAAAGGGAAACATAATAAAAATATAACAAAAAATCCGATTATTTTAATTGCTTTTAAGTTCATTTTGGTCACTCCTTATTAAATAATATGAAAAAAATTAAAAAAAATATGTAAAAAAAAAGGAAATTGTTAGTTTTTGTCGTATATTAATAAATAGGGGAAGATAAATATGAAAACATTATCACAGGAACAAATTAATGAAATACGAAATAGTGTTGATATAGTTGATGTTGTATCAAAATATATTCCGCTTACAAAAAAAGGAAAGAATTATTTTGGAGTATGTCCATTTCACGAAGATAGTGATCCATCTTTAAGTGTTTCTCCTGATAAACAAATATTTTCTTGTTTTTCTTGTCATACAGCTGGTAATGTTTTTAATTTTATCAAAGAATATGAACACGTATCTTTTATTGAAGCAGTTAAAATGGTAGCTGATATGGCTGGCATTAATATTGCTATCGATACTAAAAATAATAAGACAATTAAAAATAATGATATATATAAAATTTATGATATTGGTCAAAAATTTTATTTAAATAATATAAATACTTCATATGGTAGAGAAGCTAAAGAATATTTATACAAAAGAAAAATAAATGATGATTTAATTAAAGAATTTGAAGTTGGACTAGCTATTAAAAATAGTAAAGCTTTATCTACTTTATTAGAAAAAAAAGAATTTAAAGAAAAAGATTTGATTGATAGCGGTTTAATTGTTAAAGATGAAAGAGGATTTCATGATTTCTTTTATGATAGGATTATGTTTCCTTTACATGATATAAATAATAAAGTAATTGGTTATAGTGGTAGAATATATACCAATATTGATGCTCCTAAATATATTAATAGTAAGGAACATGTATTATTTAAAAAAGGTGAGTTTGTTTATAATTATGCAAGAGCTAAAAATGAATGTCGAATGAAAAATACTGTCATTATTATGGAAGGATTCATGGATGTTATTAGAGCTCATAGTGTTGGTGTTAAAAATGTAGTAGCTACATTAGGAACTGCTTTTACCAAAGAACATGCTAATATAATAAGAAGGTTAGCTAGTAATATTATTATATGTTTTGATGGAGATAAAGCAGGTGCTAAAGCAACTATGGCTTGTAGTGATATATTATTACAGTATAATATCATACCTAAAATAGTAAGATTAGAAAGTGATTTAGATCCTGATGAATATATTTTAAAATATGGTAAAGATAAATTCTTAGATAAAATAAATAATCCAATAAGTGTTATGGATTTTAAATTAAATTATCTTAAGAAAAATAAAGATTTAAGTCAAACAGTTGATAAAGCTAAATATGCTAAAGAAGTTATTGAGCAACTTAATTCAATTGATGATGATATATTAAGAGAAATAACTTTAAAAAAATTAAGTAAAGAAACAGATTTGGATATTGAATTTTTAAAAGATAAATTAACCAAAAAAGAAGTACCTAAAATAAATAAACCAAAAATAGTACAAACTAATAAGTATGATATGGCACAACTAGGACTATTGTTTTATATGTTAAGAAGTGCTGATGTTATTAAAATGTTTGATAATAGGACAATCTATTTTCCAACTAAAGAGTATCGAATGCTAGCACATGAAATAAGTTATTTTTATAAAAATAATAATTATATAAATGAAGCGGAATTTTTATCCGATCTAGATAGTGAATTGGTTTCTGTAGTTAGTAAGATAGAGTCTTTAAATTTAAAAGAAAATTATAGTGATAATTTAATAATTGATTATTTTGATGCTATTGAAGAAAAAAATATTAATGATGAATGTGATCGATTAACTAAATTAATGAATGAAGAAACTGATTTAGAAAAAAAAGCTAAATTAGGTCAAAGAATATTAGAATTAGTGGTAAGGAGAGAAAAAAATGTTTAATGAAATTAAATCGTTTGCAGAACGAAAAGAAGAATTAGTAAAATTAGGAAAACAACAAGGGTATTTAACTTATGAGAATTTAGCAGCTGCTTTAAAAGGGTTAGAGTTGGATGCTGACTCATTAGATGATTTATATAATGTGTTTAATGAAAATAATATACCAGTTGTGTCAGAAGAAGAATCAGATGGTGGATCTGAAAAAATATTATTAGATGATAATACATTGACTAAAGATTTAAATATTAATGATCCAGTTAGAATGTATTTAAAAGAAATTGGGCAAATTAAATTATTAACAAATGAAGAAGAGTTAGATTTGGCTGATAGAATATTGGCTGGTGATGAAGAAGCTAAAACTATTTTAGCTGAAGCTAACTTAAGATTAGTTGTAAGTATTGCCAAAAGATATGTTGGCCGTGGTATGTTGTTTTTGGATTTAATTCAAGAAGGAAATATTGGATTAATGAAAGCAGTTGAAAAATTTGATGTATCTAAAGGATATAAATTTTCAACTTATGCTACTTGGTGGATTAGACAAGCTATTACTCGTGCAATAGCTGACCAAGCAAGAACAATTCGTGTTCCAGTTCATATGGTAGAAACAATTAATAAATTAGCTCGTATTCAAAGACAATTAACACTTGAATTAAATAGGGAACCTTCAGAAGAAGAATTAGCTAAAAAAATGAATACATCAGTTGATAAAATAAGAGAAATTTATAAAATAAGTCAAGAACCAGTAAGTTTAGAAACTCCAATTGGTGAAGAAGATGATTCTCATTTAGGTGATTTTATTAAAGATGAACACAATATGAGTCCAGAAGAATATGCAACAAATGAAATGTTAAAAGATGAAATAAGTGATATTTTATTAACTTTAACTGAAAGAGAAGAAAAAGTAATTAGATTAAGATTTGGATTGGAAGATGGTAAAGCTAGAACATTGGAAGAAGTGGGTCAATTGTTTGGTGTTACTCGTGAACGTATAAGACAAATTGAAGCTAAAGCCTTAAGAAAATTAAGACATCCATCTCGTTCACGTAAATTAAGAGATTATTTAGATAATTAAAAAAATTAAGTTTATTAGACTTAATTTTTTTTGGGATAAGTTTTTTTTTCATCAGTACGGTCAACGATGTAGTCAATAGATGTATTATAATAGTCAGCCAACATATTAAGTAGGTCGATAGGAATATCTCTTTTTCCTGTTTCATATAAACTATATTGTTGACGAGTAATTTTTAGGTATTTGGCAATATCAACTTGATATTTATCTTTATCTTCACGTAAATCACGTAATCTTTTAAGATACATATACTCACTTCCTCGTATAATATTTTCTCATAGTAAACTTAAAAATAGCTTGACATGCATTCGTTTGAATGCTATAATTTAATAGGAGCATTCAATTGAATGATTACCATATATAATTTATTTTTGCTAATAAAAAATAAATTATACAAAAAAATTATATTAAATAGCCTTCAATTTAATATAATTATTTTCTATGTTAGTAAGGAGTGACATTTTGAAAAGAAAAATATTTTTATTATTAGTTATGGGGGTGTTTTTAGCTACCACATTATTTGGATGTAGCTGTAGTAAGAAAGAAGAATTTACAGTTACATTTGATAGTAATGGTGGAAGTAGTGTAACAAGTCAAACAGTTTTAAAAGACGATTTAGTAACTAAACCAACTGACCCAACTAAAGAAGGATATATTTTTGATAATTGGTTATTAAATGATGAACCATATGATTTTAGTAGGCCTGTTACGCAAAATATAACTTTGAAAGCTAGTTGGCTTGAAGAAGCATCTGTCGTTAGTTACAAAGTTTCTTTTGACGTTGATGGTAGTATTAATATCGTAAGTGTAATTGAAGGAAAAACAGTGACAAGGCCAAGTGAACCAACTAAAGATGGTTATAAGTTTATTGGTTGGTATAATGATGATAAGTTGTTTGATTTTAAAACTTCAATTTATTCTGATATTACTTTAGTGGCAAAGTGGGAAAAAGTAGAGCAATCAAGTGAAGTAACTAAATACACTGTTAAATTTGATAGTAATGGTGGGAGTAGTGTAGCAAGTCAAACTGTAAAAGAAGGTAATACAGTTAGTAAACCTGCAAACCCAACAAGAAGTGGTTATAAGTTTGTTAGCTGGCAATTAAATGGCAAAGATTATAACTTTAGTAGCAAAGTTACTAAAAATATAACTTTAGTAGCAAAATGGGAAAAACAAGTAAGTGAAGTTACTAAATACACTGTTAAATTTGATAGTAATGGTGGAAGTAGTGTAGCAAGTCAAACTGTAAAAGAAGGTAATACAGTTAGTAAACCTACAAACCCAACAAGAAGTGGTTATAAGTTTGTTAGTTGGCAATTAGATGGCAAAGATTATAACTTTAGTAGCAAAGTTACTAAAAATATTACTTTAGTAGCAAAATGGGAAAAAATTCCTGATACTTATACAATTAAATTTGAAAAATATGATGCTTACTCACCATTTGGAATAATTAAAGTATATCAAAATGGTAAAGTGATTTCATTTAGCGAATTATTAGATAAAGATGAAAAAACAGTAGCAAAATATAATAGTAGTGTCAATGGAATCAATAATGCTAATGAAAGTATGTTAAATAAAACAGTTAAAGTAAAATTGACAGATGGTAAAATAGTAAATATTAGTAAATAAAAGGAGATATGTATGAAGAAAAATTTGAAGTATGTTGTTTTTTGTACAATGTCATTTTTAGCGCTTGGTATAACTGCTAATGCTGAAGCAATCGACCAAAGTAAACTAGAAAACGCTTATATTATTGGGACTCATATTTTTACAGCTGATGGGGCTCAATTAACTACAAAAAACATTATGCTAGCTGCAAAAACAATTGAAGGAAACGATATTGATGACATGGTTATTTATTTTAAGCCATACGGTAGTGATACATGGGAAAATGCATTAAATAATTTTGAAGAAGTAGAAACACCACTTGGCATAAATGCTGATGGTAGTGGAGATGAAACTTATTTCACTCATATTGATTTAGTAGAACAACAAGAAGCAACTAAAAAACTACAATTAAATTCAGCGCTTAATATTAAAACTGATGATATTTTAGCAGATTCTTTTGGTGAAGATATTAAATTTAATCAAGAATCTATTTCTATATCAATAGATAAAAATATGATTAATATTTTAGAGACTAGAGGTATGAAAAACTGGAATAACGGATATAGTGATGAACAATGGTATGCAATATTACTAGATTTAGGTATTCCAAAAGATAGAATTACTACTTTAGAAGGTTATACAATTGAAGAAGTTGACAAAACAGAAGCAAATCGTTTAGGTGCAACTAATGAAAATCAATTTGTTGTGTGGCTAAGAGGTAGTGATATTAATACTAACAAAATAATTACTTTTGTTGATAATGAAACAAATGAAGCAATCGCTTTGACATTTAATTTTGTTGGTATGGCTCGCTATGAATATGAAACTACTAACGAAATTGTTGTAAAAACTGAAGGCGTGAATTATGACGTTACGAATAAACAATTTAATATTGCAAATGGTATAAACGAATTTGTATTTATTGAAAATGGAACATCAAAAACAGTAAAACTAGTTGATGATATATGGCAAATAACTAATACTTATCCAGTATTTAGTATGAATGGTACATCTAATTTAGTATTACCTGAATTTGGTGAAGATGAACCATATAAGGATGAGATGACTTATAATATTCCAAAGGTAAATATAACAAATGAAGGAAATATTATAACAATAAAAGAAACAGATTTATTAAAGTCATATAATAATGGTTATATGGAAGGTCAATGGTTTGGTTTTGTTTTAGATTTAGGTATTGATCCTCATAATATTACTTCTAAACAATATGGCATTTTAGAAGCTGATATACTAGATGCAAAAAGATTTGGTGCCACTAGTGATACTGCTTTCATTATTTGGTTAACTGAAGAAGACTTTGTGCAAGGTGATTTAGAATTTATATTTAATAATAGTTTAGATGTTAACGATACAATTACATTAACTTTAAAATATGATGGTATAACTGGTATTTCTTATGAATCAACATCTAGTATTACTGATTTATCAAATGATGTAATTTTTAAAGATAATATGTTTGTTGTTGGTTTAGATGTGACAACATTTACCTTTAAGGAAGATGGTATTTTAAAAACAGCTAAAAAAGATGATGATTGGACATTTGTAACTAATTTAGATTTTAAAGGTGCAAATAAAATAGAAGTTGAAAATATTTTAGATGAAGAACCTTTTGCTTCTTATATAAAAGATAACGAAAATGCAATTAGTGTCAATGTTGAAAATAACATAATTAATATTACAAAAGATAGTAAATTAACTAGTTATGTAAATAATAGTGGTCGTGATGAACAATGGTATGCTTTAATAGTTGACTTTGGAATTGATCCAAGATTGTTAAAAGTAGATGGTTACACAATCGAAGAAGTTGATATATTAGATGCTAAAAGATTAGGTGCTACTAGTGATACTGCATTTGTTATTTGGTTAAATGGTGCTGTAAAAACTAGAGAATTAACATTTAAACATAAAGATAATCATGATGTCATCGAAACTATTACAATCAATGTAACTGCTAATTATCGCGCTTTTGATGTTAAAAATCCTATTGAATTAAATTTATCTAATTTAGAAAATAGTGAACAATATGTACCATTTATGAAATATAATATGGCTAATATTTCTTTATCTAAACAAGATTCTGTTATTACAATAACTGAAAACAATCCTTTAATCAAGTATAATAATGGTTTTATGGAAGGAAAATGGTTTGGTTTTGTTTTAGATTTAGGATTCAATGTAAACGATGTAAAAATTATAGGTAATTATTCAATTAATCCTGAAGACATAACTGATGTTTCTAGATATACAACAGCTAACGAAAATGCATTTGTTATGTGGTTAACTGATGTTAAATTAACTGAACCTTTAGAATTAACTTTTGTAAACAAAAATGATGAAACTGAATATGTTACACTTACTTTTAAATTTGCCGGTAATGAAGAATATAAAGTAGCTGTACCTTATGAAGCAGAAGGTAATATAACTGATTTAAATAATATTACTTATGAAAATGGAATTTTTGTAGTTGATTCAAATATAACAACATTTGAATTTAAAGAGGATGGTTTTTTAAAAACAGCTAAAAAAGATGATAATTGGACATTTGTAACTAATTTAGATTTTAAAGGTGCTACTGAAATTGATACCGAAAGTATTAAAGAAGAAGAACCATTTTATGATGAAATAATTTCTAATCAAGAAGCTATCGAAGTAAGTGTTTCTTCAAATGAAATAAATGTAACTAAAAATAAAGCATTAATTAAATACACTAATTCTAGTACTTTATCTAAACAATGGTATGCTTTAATAGTTGACTTTGGAATTGATCCAAGATTGTTAGAAGTAGATGGTTACACAATCGAAGAAGTTGATATATTAGATGCTAAAAGATTAGGTGCTACTAGTGATACTGCTTTTGTTATTTGGTTAAATGGTTTAGATGAATCTAGAGAATTAACATTTAAACATAAAGACAATAATGATGTAACAGAAACTATTATAGTTAATGTTTTAACTAATTATCCAACTCTAAATTTAAATGATATAAAAAAATTAGATTTATCTAATGTTTTGGAAGAAGAACCATATTATGAAGAAATGAATTATAACAATGAAAGAGTAGATATATCTAAAGAAGAAAATACAATTAATATCAAAGAATTGAAACCATTAAAAAAATATAATAATGGTTACATGGAAGAAGAATGGTATGGATTTATAATTGATTTAGGTATAAACCCTAAACGAATTGTTGCTGAAGGTTATACAATTGAAGAAATTGATATATTAGATGCTAAAAGATTAGGTGCTACTAGTGATACTGGATTTGTTATTTGGTTAAGAGGATCTGATATTGATAAAACACAAACAATAACATTCAAAAATTTAGATGATGAAGAAGATACATTAACAATCACATTTAATTTTGATGCTAAAGTAGGTGTATTATATGAAACAGAAAACGAAATAATTTCAGATGTAACATATGAAGATGGCATGTTTATAGTTGATGCTACTGAAACAATGTTTGAATTTAAAGATGGCGAAGAGGCTAAAATAGCTATTTATAAAGATGGATGGAATTTTGTTAAACCATTAGAATTAGTAACTGCTAAAAAATCAATTACAGATAATTTAGATTCAGAAAATGATGAACATTATATTGAAATAGTTGCTAATCAAAATGCTATTAGTGTTGATTTCGAAAGTAATGTAATTAATGTTACAAAAAATGGTAATCTAATTTCTTACACCAATGGTAGCGGATTAAATAAAAAATGGTATGGCGTTATCGTTGATTTAGGCATTGATCCTAATCAATTAACTTCAGAAGGGTATACGATTGAAGAAATTGATATAACTGATGCTGGTCGTCATGGCGCAACAGGAACAGAATTTATCTTATGGTTACAAGCCGATGATACTACAAGGGATATAACATTTAGTTATAAAGATTATAGTGAAATTACATTAGATGTAACTATAAATGTTTCTGAATAAATAAAGAACCAAGGATTTAAATCTTTGGTTTTTACTATTTGACAAAATATTAAAAATAATGTAAAATTGAGTGTACGTTGAACACAAAGGAGTAAATTATATGAGTAGTATTAAAAAGGAATCTAATTTATTATTAGAAACTTTAATTGGCATTTTTACCATCGATAAAGGTAAAATAAAAATATTATTAATGCATAAAAAAACTGAACCTTATAAAGGTTATTGGGTGTTACCAGGTTCTATCTTAAATAATAATGAAACATTAGAAGATAATGTAACTGATGTTGTATGTGATACTTTAGGACTACCAACTATGTATATTGAACAATGTTATACATTTAGTAATTTAAATAGAGATCCTAATAATAGAGTAGTGGCTACAACTTTTATTGGATTAATAGACAATATTACAATGGTATTAAAACGACAAGAAAGAGAAGAAATCGAACTAGCTTGGTTTGATATTAATTCAATTCCTAAAATGGGATATGATCACGATAAAATAATCAATAAATTAATTGATTACTTAAAGAAAAGAATAATTAACAGTAATATTTTAAAAATATTATTTCCAAGTGATTTTACTTTGCCAGAATTACAAAAAGTATATGAACAAGTATTAAATACCGAAATAGATAGAAGAAACTTTAGAAAAAAATTAGTAAATTTAGGATATGTTATTGATACTGGTGATGTTAATGAAGGATATATGGGAAGACCTGCAAAATTATATAGATTCAATGATGAATTGGAAGAAAGGAATTTATTTTGATGTTAAAATTAAATAATAGAGGTTGGGGATTGCAAGTTATGTTAGCTTGTGTATTAGTTTTGATGATTGCCTTAGTAATTATTTCTGTTTTAGCTAATAAAGTTTTTAAAAATATGATTGAACCTATTGATGGTTCTAGTACATCAAATATATATAAAACATTTGAATCTCAAGTTTTAGAAGCTTCAAAAAAGTATCAAAGTACATATTATAGTAATATCGAACAAGGCGATGAGATAGTAGTTACTGTTGAAAAATTAAAAGAAAAAAATTTATTAACTACTAATAACGATACATCTATTTGTACTGGTTATACTATAATAAAAAATGATTCTAAAATAACATATCATACATATATAAAGTGTGGTAGTAAATATATGACTGCTGGATATCAAAATAATGTATAAAAATACTTGACAAACATACAATAAAATGATAAGATTATTACGTTTTAGATTTGCTTAGGCAAGTCTTAAATTAATAAATAAAATGAAACACCTGGAAGTGTGTAAATGAAAGGAGGGTAAAACAATGCCTACAATTAACCAATTAGTTAGAAAAAACCGTAAGAACAAAACTAGAAAAAGTAAATCACCAGTTTTGAATATTGGATATAACAGCAAAGATAAAGTTAGAACTAGTCAAAATTCACCTCAAAAACGTGGTGTTTGTACTCGTGTAGGAACAATGGCACCTAAAAAACCAAACTCAGCGTTACGTAAATATGCTCGTGTTAGATTATCTAATGGTATGGAAGTTACAGCTTATATACCTGGTGAAGGACACAATTTACAAGAACACTCAGTAGTTTTAATTCGTGGTGGACGTGTTAAAGACTTAATCGGTGTTAGATATCACATTATTCGTGGTACTATGGATACTGCTGGAATTGAAAAACGTCGTCAAGGACGTAGTAAATATGGTAGTAAAAAACCTAAAAAATAATGAAAGGAGATAGTTATGCGTAAAAGACGTGCAGTTAAAAGAGACGTATTACCAGATCCATTATATAATTCTAAATTAGTTACTAAATTAATTAATAGATTAATGATCGATGGTAAAAAAGGAATTGCTCAAACAATTTTATATGACTCTTTTGAAATAGTTAAAGAAAAAACAAATCAAGAACCAATGGACGTTTTAAATAAAGCTTTAGAAAATATTAAACCAGCTTTAGAAGTTAAATCACGTCGTGTTGGTGGAGCAAACTATCAAGTTCCAATTGAAGTAAGACCAGATAGAAGTCAAGCTTTAGGATTAAGATGGTTAGTTCAATACGCTAGATTAAGAGGCGGACATTCAATGGCTGAAAATTTAGCTAATGAAATAATTGATGCATCAAATGGTGTTGGTGCAGCAGTTAAAAAACGTGAAGATACACATAGAATGGCAGAAGCTAATAAAGCATTTGCTCATTATAGATGGTAAGAAAGGAAATAATATATGGCTCGTGAATATAGTTTAGAAAAAACACGTAATTTTGGTATCATGGCCCATATTGATGCTGGAAAAACAACTTGTACAGAACGTGTATTATTCCATACAGGTAAAATTCATAAAATTGGAGAAACTCATGATGGAGCTTCTCAAATGGACTGGATGGAACAAGAACAAGAAAGAGGTATTACAATTACTTCAGCAGCGACTACAGCTTTCTGGAAAAATCATAGATTAAATATCATTGATACTCCAGGACACGTAGACTTTACAGTTGAAGTATCTCGTTCTTTAAGAGTATTAGACGGTGCAGTTGCATTATTAGATGCTCAAGCAGGTGTTGAACCACAAACTGAAACAGTATGGCGTCAAGCTACAGAATTTAAGGTACCAAGAATGATTTTCTGTAATAAAATGGATAAGATGGGAGCTAATTTTGAATATAGTTTATCTACTATTGATTCAAGATTAGGTGTTAATGCAAAACCTATTGAATGGCCAATTGGTGCAGAAAATGAATTTAATGGTATTATTGATTTAGTTACTAGAACTGCTTATCAATATGATGGTGAACAACATGAAAATGCAAAAGTTATTGATATTCCTGCTGATATGGTTGATTTAGTTGAAGAAAAAAGAAATGAATTAATCGAAGCAGTTGCTGAATTTGATGACGAATTAATGAACAAATACTTAGAAGGAGAAGAAATTTCTGTTGAATTAATTAAAAAAGCAATCAGAAAAGGAACTTTAGCAGTTGAATTCTTCCCTGTAATGTGTGGTACTGCTTTAGGTAATAAAGGTGTTAAATTATTACTAGATGCAGTAATTGATTATTTACCAAGTCCAATAGACATTGAAGCTATTAAAGGTGTAGATTTAGATGGTAAAGAAATTGAAAGACATCCATCTGATTCAGAACCATTCTCAGCTTTAGCATTCAAAGTTATGACAGACCCATTCGTTGGTAAATTAACATTCTTTAGAGTTTACTCAGGACACTTATCAAGTGGTTCATATGTATTAAATGCAACTAAAGACAAAAAAGAAAGAATCGGTCGTATCCTACAAATGCATGCTAATACTCGTACTGAAATATCTGAAGTATTTGCAGGAGATATTGCTGCAGCAGTTGGATTAAAAGATACAACTACTGGAGATACATTATGTGATGAAAAGAAACCTTGTATTCTTGAATCAATGGAATTCCCAGAACCAGTTATTGAATTAGCTGTTGAACCAAAATCAAAAGCTGATCAAGATAAAATGGGATTAGCATTACAAAAATTAGCTGAAGAAGACCCAACTTTTAGAGCTAGTACAAATCATGAAACAGGTCAAACTATCATTGCTGGTATGGGTGAATTACACTTAGATATTATCGTTGATAGAATGAGAAGAGAATTTAATGTAGATGCTAATATTGGTAAACCACAAGTATCTTATCGTGAAACATTAACTCAAGCAGGTGAATGTGAAGGTAAGTATATTAAACAATCAGGTGGTCGTGGACAATATGGTCACGTATGGATTAAATTCGAACCAAATCCAGATAAAGGTTATGAATTCGTTGATGCAGTAGTAGGTGGTGTAGTTCCAAGAGAATATATTCCTGTTACTGACAAAGGATTACAAGATGCTATGAAAACTGGTGTTTTAGCTGGATATCCAATGATTGATGTTAAAGCAACATTATTCGATGGTTCATACCACGATGTTGACTCATCTGAAATGGCCTATAAAATTGCTGCTTCAATGGCATTAAAAGAAGCTAAAAATAAATGTAAACCAGTTTTACTAGAACCAATCATGAAAGTTCAAGTAGTAGTTCCTGACGAATATTTAGGAGCTGTTATGGGAGAACTTACATCAAGAAGAGGTCGTCCACTTGGTCAAGAATCAAGAGGAAATGCATTAGCTATTGATGCAATGGTACCTTTAGCAGAAATGTTTGGGTATGCTACAAGTTTAAGAAGTAATACTCAAGGAAGAGGTAACTTTACAATGGTATTTGACCATTATGAAGAAGTACCTAGAAATATTGCTGAAGATATTATCAAAAAAAATGGTACAAATTAATATAAAAGTATTGAATTTTTATGTTAATTAGTATAAAATTAAATATGAAGTTAAATAAGGAGGAAAATTAATATGGCAAAACAAAAATTTGATCGTTCAAAACCACATGTTAACATTGGTACAATTGGACACGTAGATCATGGTAAAACTACTTTAACAGCTGCTATTACTAAATATTTAGCTGATAAAGGTCAAGCTGACTTTGTTGATTATGCAAATATCGATAAAGCACCAGAAGAAAGAGAAAGAGGTATTACAATTAATACTTCACACGTTGAATATCAAACTGATAAGAGACACTATGCTCACGTAGACTGCCCAGGACATGCTGATTATGTTAAAAACATGATTACAGGTGCTGCTCAAATGGATGGAGCTATCTTAGTTATTGCTGCTACAGATGGACCTATGGCTCAAACTCGTGAACACATCTTATTATCACGTCAAGTTGGAGTACCTCGTATGGTAGTATTCATGAACAAATGTGATATGGTTGATGATGAAGAATTATTAGATTTAGTTGAAATGGAAATTCGTGAATTATTAAGCGAATATGGTTTCGATGGCGATAATACTCCAATCATTAGAGGTTCTGCATTAAAAGCATTAGAAGGAGATGCAGCTTACCAAGCTAAAATCCAAGAATTAATGGATGCTGTTGATACATGGATCGAAACTCCAGCACGTGATACTGATAAACCATTCTTAATGCCAATTGAAGATGTATTTACAATCACTGGTCGTGGAACTGTTGTTACAGGACGTGTTGAAAGAGGACAATTAAAATTAAATGACGAAGTTGAAATCGTTGGTTTAAAAGAAACTAAAAAAACTGTTGTTACAGGAATTGAAATGTTCCGTAAACAATTAGATTATGCTGAAGCAGGAGATAATGCTGGTGTATTATTACGTGGTATTTCTCGTGACGAAGTTGAAAGAGGACAAGTATTAGCTAAACCAGGTACAGTTACTCCTCATACTAAATTCAAAGCTCAAGTTTATATCTTAACTAAAGAAGAAGGAGGACGTCATAAACCATTCTTTACTAACTACCGTCCACAATTCTATTTCAGAACTACAGATGTAACTGGTGTTATTGAATTACCTGCAGGAACTGAAATGGTTATGCCAGGTGATAACGTTGAAATCACTGTTGAGTTAATTGCTCCAATTGCTATCGAAAACGGAACTAAATTCTCTATCCGTGAAGGTGGACACACTGTTGGTGCAGGTAACGTTTCAGAAATTATTAAATAAGTTAGGAAAAAATCCTAACTTTTTTTGTTTAATAAAATATTGTATAATTTTTATATAAGAATAAAAGTTAGATAATATTAATAAAATAGCAAATAATAAAAAATTAGGAGTATTTATGAATAATGTTTTTGTTTTAGCAAAATTAATTAGTGTTATAATTATATTAGCAGTTAGCGTTTTAATCAATATTAAATTCAATAAGAAGTACAAAAACAAGTTAAGTGATACTAGTGAAGAAAAATTTTATAATACTATAGAACTTTATATTAATTATAATATAATAGAAGTAAAAGTGGAATAAATATAATATGAATTGTCAGTGTAATAGCATCAATTTCAGAATGTGAAGAAGTATATGTAGGTATGATACTATAGCAGCTATTTTTACTTTTGCATGACATATTATATTCATTCAATATTAGTAGAATATATTACTAAGATGAATTAAATTCAGTTTTTTAAATTTTAATGGTATAATATAGATAGGTGATAATATGGCGTATATTGAAGTTAAAAATATTAGTAAAACATATAAAATGGGTGAAGTTTCTATTAAAGCAATAGAAAATGTTTCTTTTGAAATTGAAAAAGGAGAATTAGTAGTCATTTTAGGTCCTTCAGGAGCAGGCAAAACAACTGTTTTAAATATCTTAGGTGGTATGGATACATCTGATACCGGTAGGATTGTAATAGATGGAAAAGATATCGCTAAATACAATAAAAAACAATTAACTAATTATCGTAGATATGATATTGGTTTTGTTTTTCAATTTTATAATTTAGTAGGTAATTTAACTGCTTTAGAAAATGTTTCTTTAGCAAGCCAAATATGCAAAAATCCTAAAGATAGCGAAGAAACATTAAAAAGTGTTGATTTAGGAGATAGAATAAATCATTTTCCTGCGCAATTATCAGGTGGAGAACAACAAAGAGTTAGTATAGCTCGTGCTTTAGCTAAAAATCCTAAATTGTTATTATGTGATGAACCTACTGGAGCACTAGATTCTAAAACAGGTAAATTAATATTAGAACTATTACAAAAAACATGTCACGATTCTAATATGACAACAATTATAATAACTCACAATGCAATAATTGCCGATATAGCTGATAAAGTAATTAAAATAAAAAATGGTACAGTAAAAGATATTATTATTAATAAAAATCCAAAACTAGTTGAGGAGATTGATTGGTAATGATATATAAAAATAGTTTTAGAAAAATAAAAAAATCATTAGGCAGATTTTTATCATTAATTTTTATAGTTATGTTAGGTAGTGCTTTTTTCTCAGGTATTAGAGAATCGGCTACCGATATGATAAAAACAATGGATGAATATTATGATGAAACAGCTTTGATGGATTATAAGATAGTAAGTACGATGGGATTAACTGAAGGTGATGTTGAGTCAATCAAAGAAATATCTTCTGATTTAATTGTTGTTCCATCTTATTCATTTGATATTTTATTAAATGGTGATGTAACAAGAGTTCATGCTATTACGGAAGTTAATAAAGTCAATTTAGTAAGTGGTAAAATGCCTAATAGTAATGAATGTTTAGTAGAAGAAGGAACTTATCAAATAGGTGATAAAATAATTATTGAAAGTGATAATTTAAAAGTTAAAGAATACACTGTATCTGGTACAATTACTAGTTCATTATATACTTATAAATCAAAAGGTATTTCTACTATTGGTGATGGTAAATTAGATACATATATTTATATACCAATGGATAATTTTGATTTAGAATATTATACTGAAATATATATAATTGATAAAAATAGTATTGATAAAACTTCATATTTAGATGATTATAAAGAGGTTATTAATATTTTAGATGGTAAATTAAAAGAATTAAAACCAATTAGAGAAACAATAAGATATGAAGAAATACTAAAAGAAGCAATGGATGTCATTAATGAAGCAGAAGAAAAATTATTAAATGAAAAAGAAACTAATGGTAAAAAATTAGAAGATGCTAAAAAAGAATTAGATGAAAATAAAGAAAAATTAGATAACTCATATAAAGAATGGGAAGATGGAAAAGATAAATTATATGAAACAAATAAAGAAATGGAAAGAACATTTAATGATGCTAATACTAAATTAGATAAAGCAAAAAAAGAATATAATGATGCTTTAAAAAAATACAATATAAAAGAAAGTGAGTTAGAATCTAATTTAAATTTATTAAATGAACAAATTACTAATTTAAATAATTTATTAGATACTTTAGATCCTAGTAGTGAAGAGTATATAACTTATAGTAATCAATTAAAACTATTAGAAAAAAATAAAAGTAATTTAGAATTATTAATAAGTACAAAAGAAGAATTAGATAAGCAGGAAAAAGAATTAAATAAAAACATTGATTTATGGAATGAAGAATTTGAAAAACAAGTAAATACTTTAAATGAAAATTATGATAAATTAGAAAGTGCTCAAAAAGAATTAGAAGATGGATATAAAGAATATGAAGAAAATTATAACAAATATATTGAAGAAATAACTAAAGCTGAAAATGAAATAAATGATGCTAAAGAAGAATTGAACACTATTGAAAAACCTAAATGGTATTTAATGTCAAGAGAAGACAATAGTGGATATACTAATTTTTATGAAAGTGCTGTTAAAATAGATGCTATTGCAGCTGTTTTCCCAATATTCTTTATGTTAGTAGTATTTTTAATGAGTTTAAATACAATGACAAGAATGATTGAGGAAGAACGAGGTGAAATAGGTACATATGTATCTTTAGGTATAAGTAAAATAAAAATAGTATCAAGTTATTTATTTTATGTTTTAATTGCTACATCTATTGGATTATCTATCGGTCTAATGATTGGATATGCTTATGTACCTCATATATTATATAGTGTATATAAAGCAAACTTTGTCATACCAGAATTAAAAACTTATGCTGAAGTAATACCGTGCGTTTCAATTATTTTAGTAACTATATCTTTAATGGTAATAGTAACTTTATTAACTGTTTTAAAAGATTTTAAATATGTTCCAGCTACATTATTAAGACCAGAACCACCTAAAAATGGTAAAAAAGTATTATTAGAAAGAATCAAATTTATTTGGAAAAGATTATCATTTACTTGGAAAGTTACCTTTAGAAATTTGTTTAGGTATAAAAAAAGAATTATCATGACTGTTTTAGGTATTTCTGGATGTACAGCCTTATTATTAACAGGATTTGGTATAAGAGATAGTGTCAGTTCATTAGTAAGTATTCAATATGATAAAATACATGTTTATGATACTATGCTTATACTAAATGATGAACAATCAACTATTAATGAAGAAATTAATAAAGTATTAAATGATAATAATATAAATAATTTATTATATGCTCATATGGAAAATTATACTTTTAATGCTGATAATAAAAATATTGATACTTATTTATTAGCTTTTGATGATTTATCTTTAGTAGATAATTATATTAAAATAAATGATTTAAATGGTAATAAATTAGAAATTTCTGATAATGGTGTTATCATAACTTCTAAAATGGCAGAATTATTGGATGCTGAAGTAGGTAAATCAATCAGTATTAGAAATAGTGAAAATGAATTATTTATTTTAAAAGTAGAAGGTATATGCGAAAACTACGTTAATAGTTATATTTATATGAGTAGTAATTACTATAATAAAATATTTAATGAAATAACTTATAATACTATTATTACTAATGTTGATGAATCTTTGGCTACAACTTTAATGGATAGTGGATACTTTAGTAATATTCAATTTACAACTGATAGTTTAGATGTATTCAATGATATTATAAGCGGTATGAATAATATTGTTTATTTAATTATTATTTCATCTAGTTTACTAACAATAATAGTTTTATATAATTTAACAACAATTAATATAAATGAAAGAAAAAGAGAAATTGCTACCTTAAAAGTATTAGGTTTTAAAGATAAGGAAGTATCTACTTATGTTTATCGAGAAACTCTTATATTAACATCTATAGGTATAGTAATAGGATTATTTTTAGGAGTTGTTTTAAATAATTTTGTTTTAACAATAGCTGAAACAGATGAAATATTATTTGTTAAAAATATTAATACATTAAGTTATGTTTATACATTCTTAATTATGATTTTCTTTACTGTTTTAGTTCAAATAATAACTCATTTTTCACTAAAAAAAATAGATATGATTGAATCATTAAAATCATTAAAATCAGTTGAATAATGTTTTATAAGTGTGATATAATATGCTAGTGTAATTGGAGTGAGGAGTATTATGCAATTAGAAAATTTAAATCAAAACGATGATCATAAATATTTTGAAAAAATCTTGCTTGAAATTGAAGATGTTTTCAAAAAAATTGGTATAAATATTAATACCAAATATTTGTATTATGAAAGAAAGAAAAATGGTACTAGTATTTTAGCAATTCAATTATTAAATGGAAATAAAAACGATAAATCAAATTATGTTATTTTCGGTTGTAAAGCATCATTAAATGTTAAAATTGCAAGTATAGTTAGTTGTGATGTTTATATTCATGCCGATGCAAAATCAGGTAATTATGCTCAAAAAATAATTAATTTAATGTCAAAACAAATTATAGAATTCTTTAAACATATCGAAAATGATTTGTATAGAAAAAAACAATTTAAAAAAGAAATGTCTTTTTTGATTTCTTTTAATCAAGAAAAGAAATCTATATTTGATGAACCCAAAAATATAAAAACAAAAATTTTAGACATTATTAGAAAAAAAATTAATTAAAAAATGGTTTAATTAACAAATATAAAAGTAATATTACTATTAATGTCAATGATATAGACAAAATAATATACTCATTTTTAAATAAAATTATTATTAAATAAATTAATCCTATAATAATTAAACTTAACAAAAAAGAATATAAAGCAATATAAGGTATTCTTTTAGTTAAGTTTTTCTTTTTATCAAACGCTTTATCATATATTAATTCAATAATCATATTTATAATAATTTCTAATCCTTCAAATATTTCCATAATTAATTCTCCTTGCTTAATATTTAAATATATTATATAATATTTTTAAAGATAAAGGTGATGTAATTTGAAAAAATTAAAAGTAGTTGTTGAAAGATGTCCTCAAAATCATAAATGTCCGGCAGTTAAAGTATGTCCTGTTAATGCATTATCACAAACAGATTTTAATGCTCCTATAGTTGATTATGATAAATGTATAAAGTGTGGTAAATGTTCTAATTTTTGCCCTAAGAAAGCATTAGTGTTGGAAGATATAAAATGAAAGTATTAACAATAAAAGAACCTTTTGCTACACTTATTATGAACGAAATAAAACATATTGAAACTAGAAGTTGGAAAACTAATTATAGGGAAGAAATATATATTCAAGCATCTATATCTAAAATAAAAAAAGAAATATACGAAAGAAAAGAATTAGTTAAGTTATTTGAAAATTTAGATATGCATTATGGTAATATAATTTGTAAGGCTTATTTAAAAGATTGTATTTATATGGATGAGGATTTTATTAAAAGTGTAAACCACCAAGAATATGTATGTGGAAGGTATGAAGTAGGAAGATATGCTTGGATATTAGATAATATTGAAATAATAAGTCCGATTAAAGTAAAAGGAAAGCTAGGTATTTGGAATTATAATAAAAATTAAAATAATTATATAATATATTATTAAAATGTGGTATACTAATTATAGGTGATAATATGAAAGATGTTAATATATTAAAAAATAATGGTGTCAATGTTGAAAAAAGTTTGGAATTATTTGGCGATATGGAAACATATGATGAAACTTTAGAAACATTTTTAAATGAAATAAATGAAAAAATAAATAATATTAAAAAATATAAGGAAATTGCTGATATGGCTAGTTATGCTATTTTAGTACATTCCTTAAAAAGCGATGCTAAATACTTTGGCTTTGATAAATTAGCTGAACTTTCTTATAATCATGAATTAGAAAGTAAAGCAAATCATATTTATTATATTTATGATCATTTCGATGAATTAATGGATGAAACAGATAGAATATTAAATATAGTAAGACAATATTTAGGCAAGGAAGTAATAAAAAAAGAAGAAGTTATTGTTAATAAAGATAAAACAATTTTAGTGGTTGATGATTCAGAAGTTATTAGTACTTTTATTAAAAAATTATTTAATAACGAATATAATGTTGTTTTAGCTAAAGATGGAATGGAAGCAATAAATAATTTAGATAATGAATCTATAGTAGGAATGCTGTTGGATTTAAACATGCCAAATGTTAATGGATTTGTTGTATTAGAATATATGAGTAAGAATAATTTGTTTAATAAAATACCTGTATCTATTATAACGGGAGTAGGTAATGATGATATTGTTAAAAAAACATTTGAATATCCTATTGTTGATGTTTTAAGGAAACCATTTAATGAAAGAGATATTAGAAAAGTAGTCGAAAAAACAATTAAATTATAAAATATAACTATTAGTTTAAATACTAATAGTTATTTTAATAAAATAATTTACTTTTTTTTTAATTTTTGATATTATTATTTAAGGTGGTTATATGCTGTATAGTTCAGTTGATAATAATAAAATTAAAGATTTAAAAAAATTACAAATAAAAAAATATCGTGATAAGAAAAATATGTTTTTAGTAGAAGGAAAGCATTTAGTTTTAGAAGCTTATAAAACAGGTTATTTAAAAGAAATGTTATTAGAAGAAAATGAATTATTTCCATTAGATGTTATGACTTACTATATGACAAATAATATTAAAAATTATTTAAGCGAATTAGAAAGTCCTACAAATGTAATAGGAGTTTGTGATAAAAAAGAAGGAACTATTAAAGGTAGTAGAATAGTTTATTTGGATTGTATTCAAGATCCTGGTAATTTAGGAACAATTATCAGAAGTTGTGTTGCTTTTAATATTGATACTTTAATACTTAGTAGAGATACAGTTGATTTATATAATTCTAAAGTTATTAGGGCTTCTCAAGGATTGATATTTCATTTAAATATTGTTATATCAGATATCAATGAATTTTGTCCATCTTTAAAAGATGCAGGATATAAAATATATGGTACAAAGGTAACTCATGGAAAAAGTTTAAAAACTATTGAAAAAGTTTCTAAATTTGTTATAATAATGGGCAATGAAGGAAATGGCATTAGCGAATTAAGTAGTGAATTATGTGATGAATTTATATACATAGATATGAATGATAAATGTGAAAGTTTAAATGTTGGAGTAGCAACAAGTATTATTTTATACGAATTAGATAAGTAGGGATTTTTATGGTGTGTGTAGGAGAGATAGTAAATACTCATGGTATTAAAGGAGAATTAAGAATTGTTTCTGATTTTAAATACAAAGATAAAGTTTTTATTAATGGAAATAAGCTTTATTTAGGTAAAAGAAAACAAAAAGTTGTTATCACTAGTTATCGTAAACATAAAAACTATGACATGGTTAAATTTGAAGGAATAGACGATATAAATGACGCTATTATATTTAAAGGTGATGATGTTTTTGTAAAAAGAGAATCTTTAGATATTGATGGTTATGTTGATGAAGATATAATTGGTTTAAAGGTATATGATGAAGATAAATTAATAGGTAAAGTTACGAGTATAATTAAAAATAAGCAAGAAATATTGCTAGTAAAAAATAGAAATAAAAGTTATTTAATACCATTTGTTGATGAATTTATTAAAAATATTGATTTAGATAAAAAAATATTAAGCATTAATGTAATAGAAGGTTTATTAGATGAAAATTGATATTTTAACATTATTTCCTAAAATGTTTGATAATTTTTTAACTGAATCGATTATTAAAAGAGCTATTACTGATAATAAAGTTATAATAAATATTCATAACATAAGAGATTATTCAAAAGATCCACATAAAAAAGTTGATGATTATCCTTTTGGTGGTGGTGAAGGTATGGTTTTAATGCCACAACCAATATTTGATGCTGTTAATGATTTAAAAACAGATGATTCATATGTAATATTGATGACACCACAAGGAATTAAATATAATCAAAAAAAAGCTTATGAATTAAGTTATAAAAAACATTTAATTATTATATGTGGTCATTATGAAGGTTTTGATGAAAGAATAAGATCATTATGTGATTTAGAATTATCAATAGGTGATTTTATTTTAACAGGTGGCGAATTAGCTAGTATGGTAATAACTGATAGTGTAGTAAGATTAATTGATGGTGTAATAGATACTAATTCTCATTTAAATGATTCATTTAATAATAATTTATTAGATTATCCAGTTTATACTAGACCAGCAGATTATAATGGTATGAAGGTACCAGATGTCTTATTATCTGGACACCATGAAAATATTAAAAAATGGCGCTATGAACAAAGTGTAAAAAGAACTAAAGAACGTAGACCAGATTTATTAGGGGATGATTAATATGAAACAATATTTTATATCTAAAAAAAATTACAATGGAGAAGTTGTTTTTGTTAATTGTGATAAAATAAATGGTTATAAGTTTAGTCCTAAAAATAATTATCCTTATGAAGGCGTAAAAGTAAATGAAATGATTATTATTAAACCATCTTTAATAGAGAAAATAATCAAAAGAAAAATAAAAAATAGATTAGATTTTTATTTGAAAGTAATTATAGATAATTTAGATGATGAATCAGATGATGACACAAGAATAGCTTTAGATGATTTAGCGCGTTATAAAAAAGTAATAAAAGAAAAATATTCTATTTATTTAGATGAAAAATATATGGCTTTGTTAAATAAAAAAATAAATGTAATTGAAAGAGAATTAAAAAATAATCTTTCAAAAGAAAAAGAAGAAGTTTACGAAAGTACTAGAAGAAGATAGTACTTTTTTATTTACTTTTTTTAAAAAATACTGTATAATTAATTTGACGATAGGTGACTAACTATTAAAAGTCAATAGGAATTTAAAACTTTTAAAAAAAAGTCA
>ERZ1643251.435-NODE-435-length-61855-cov-6.668333_pt1 | contig 61855 bp, 83 predicted proteins | sample MGYA00579261_ERZ1643251 | MGnify/ENA primary metagenome ERZ1643251 (study PRJEB29033, sample SAMEA4952267) | chicken gut metagenome | biome: Broiler Chicken; feature: Gastrointestinal Tract; material: Caecum | place: Ireland | collected 2018 | study: Broiler...
TATAAAAGATGTATACCGAGGAAAAATCAAGTCAATCAGTTGGAAGCCTGACGAAGACAGGCTGCTAGCAGATTTAAAAATGATTGAACTTGATAGAAACGATAGAGAAACAGATAAAAGTATTGAGTATTCTGGAGTATCTCTTAGGGACCTCGATAGAAATGAGATAACAATTGGAACAGTTGTTAATATACATGATTTAAAAGATGGAACTAAGGTCTTATGCGATAAATATGGTAATGAGATACTTAGGAGTTAATAAGTAATCGTAAATTAGAATTGATAGCGACATTCAGTATTTAGGTACTGCTTGTCGCTATTTTTGTTTATACTCGATTCAAGTCGTTAGGGAAAATGGTTTATAGTTATATAAATAAATAAAAAATATTGTTCTTTTGAATAACTAGTTAAAATATTAAAATACTTAGGAGGATAAAATGAGCGATAATACAATGTTTGATGACTTCGAATTAGAAGATATAGACTCTGTATTTCCTGACGATGAAGTCGAAGAGACGGAATAGACAGAAGTTGAAAACGACGAAGCAGAAGTAAGCGATGAAGACGCAGAAGTAAGCGATGAAGACAGTGATGAATTTTTCAGTGACGATATTGATTTCTAGGATGACTTTGTAGATTAGGAGTCAAACGAAGCAGAAGATGATGAGTCTGACGCAGAAAATGATGAAGACGTAGAGATTTCTAGTGCGGACGACTTTGAAATGAGTGATGATACTTTTACTGAAGTGGAAGATGACAATGCAGTAGAAGTAGAAGTCGATGAAGATGATGCAGTTGAAGTTGACGACGATGACGACGCAGTCGATGTAGATACATCTTATGCTGATAACGATGGAACTGTTATAGATGCCTAGTCTTTGCTGGAAGAAGATGAAGCTACTGAAACTGATAGATATATCAGTTAGATAAATAACGGTAACGATTTTATAGGTGATACGAATACTTAGGTTGTTGTGACCTCTGGAAAAGAGGATAACGATACCTTTAAAGTAATATACGTAGATATTCCTAATATAGCAGTTACTAAACGTATTCGTACAGATACGAATGTTGATGATCTGCAGAAATCTATAAGAGAAACAGGTTTGTTAGAGCCTCTGACAGTAGCAATGACTCAGTAGGACGGAGTTTATGTTTTATTGGACGGTTATAGACGGTTGATAGCCTGTGCGAAATTACATAAGAACAAAGTTCCTTGTGTAGTAAACAAGAATATAAATGTTCCTGACATTCCTATTATAGAAGCCTTATATAACAAGAGCAGGGTTTATACAATACCTGAGATGGTTGAATACATTAACTATCTTGAAAAGGACAAAGGAATTATGAATCCTCAGTTGATTGAGTATTTGCTTCCTTTGAACCCTGGAGACTACAATAAATTAAAGGATATACTTGCTGATAATGATGAGGATATCGTAGATAAACTTTATAGCGGCGTATATAATATAGAAACTGCTTTTAAGAAATTGGAGCAGAAACGTAAGAAAATGTCTGCATCCGAAAAAGAGAATAAAAAGGCAGAGCAAGCTAGTGAGAATGGCGCTGATATAGAGAAGTTGAACAATCAGGGTGAAACGGCAGGCTTAGATGAAGATGGTTTATTGACTGACGAACAGGTTGAAAATCTTCATGCAAATGCAAGTTCCCTTGATGAAGGTTTGGATAATCAGACTGTTGAGGAAATGGATGCTGAAGCAAATAGTATCGACGATAGTTTTAAACCTCATCAGCAGAAAGTTGGGGAACGCGAGTATATAGACCCAAATCTTAAGAAATCTGTACTTGTACGTGACGGTTATAGATGCTGGTGCTGCAAGACTGGCGGAGAGGCATTTGTAGATGTTTTGGACTTCCACCATATAGTACCCGTTTCTCTTGGTGGTAAAGATACTAAAGAAAACGCAGTCATGTTGTGTTTAACTTGTCATCGTATGGTTCACTTGTATTAGACTCGTGATTTGTATTTGCCTGCTGCTAAATCTGAAGAAGAAATCAATGCGATGACTGAAGATGAAAGAGCAATATACAATGCTGAAAGAGATAGATACAAGAGAATTATTAAGCTTGGTACTGTGATTCGTGAGGGTATGCATCAGAAAGGTATGAACCGTGAGCAGTATAAGAAAGCTAATCCTATCGGAAATATAGGTAGAAACAAGCCTGGTCAGGGTCAGGAACGTACTTAATAAGCGATAAGCATAATGATGTTGACAGCAAGCTTAATAAATTGGTGGTGAATCAGTATGGATTTTATTATAGACAGTGTAGAAACCTTAGATAATATAAGTAATAGACCTACTAAAGTTAGTAAAACTTTTAGTGACGTTTATGAAGCCGCTAAAAATTTAAGGTTTACTAAAGATAGTTACGATAGATCTCATTGGTAGATTAGGGATATCGGAGCTTCTGAGGAATATAACAAAGCAATTATAGAGATAGCTTAGATAGCTTGTGCTAAGATACTTTTAAATGGATAGCTTACTCCTTAGAGTTTGTTAGAATCAATATACGATTCCAAAGAAATCTTTTAGAATATGTAGGAACTCGTAAATTAGGAAGTTCAAATCATGTTAACTGAAATAGACAGTAACAATAGAAAGACCTTAGAAGTTGTGAATAGATACTTTGATATAGGTTTTATAGACAAAGATCAGTTTTTAAGTCTACAAAAAGATTGTAGCTAGAGTCGCAAAGCAATGTATGTAGATAACCCTAAGATAATAATAGAACTTGTGAATGATTTCAATAAACTTTAGACAAAATTGATGATAGTTGAAGATTCTTAGGGTATACAATATTTAAGAATTGGTAAATACATTGAGGATGTGATTCATACTTATAATGGTGAATAGTATGATTTACCCGAGCAAGTGAAATTTAAGGATATACCAAGCATTATTGGTATAGGCATTGAACTTAACATAGATTACTCTAAAGATAGTTTAAGTAACGTATACAAATTGGAGTACAATGCTGATGGAAATTTAGAGAGTGTTGAAAAATGCAGTTTATAACTCGAAAGGTTTAGCTGAGGGCGATGTATTATGAGTATAAGTCTTGAAGATGCGGAAAAATATGAATTGCTAGACTTTGAGATTTTACAAAGTATACCTAAGAAGTGTAAGTGTGAAGCTAAGTTGCAATTAGATGATAGCTTATAGAATGTTGTATGTTCTGATATAAAATGTAAGAATAATATAGCTAGTAGGCTGTACAGCTTAGTTAAAGACTCTGGATAGCAGTTGTGGACTTTGGATGATTGCATAAATATAGCAAATCAATTAGATATAAAGACTCCGTATAACATATATACTTTACCGAGATATGTGGATAAACAGAACTTAGGAATTAAAAATCTCGGAGCAAAGTTGATAGACGTATGTGACCCCACACATAGTATTCCAGTTTCTGACGTAGCAGAAAATATAAAAGTCTTAACAAATTAGAAGGTCAGAAAGATAAGTTTGTAGGACATGGTAGAACTTAGTGGATACAGTGAAATAAAAGCGGTGGCTAAAGATTTGTTTAGAGGATTCTAGAATATAAATGAAGCTTACGTTTATATAAAACTTTGGCCTGTAACGTTTGTAGCTGAAAGATTGGGACTAAAGACTGATGAAGAACTTAAGATAGCCGCTGAAATATATGATAAGCTTTTAAAAATTGAGGGTGAACTTAAATTTGGTTCAAGATACTTTACAATAATAGGTAAAGCTAAATATAAAATTTCTGTTTAGACTTCTGGTCAATTAAAAGATTATGTAAACGTTACAGAGTTTATAGACAATATAGAACATAGGTATTCAGGTTTAGTTTAGGTAAATCTTGTACCTCAAGTTTTCTAGAATTTGGATGTATACTTGTAGGATTTTGATTAGTTTAGTTAGAAATTTAAGATGGCTTCTGATATAAACGAGCAATATCAATTAGCAAAATTGGTAAGGCATGAGATAGATAGAGAAGACATAGGAAGTAAAGATGAATCTGGGGGATTTCATCTAGTTGGTGAGAAGATATTCATAGGAAATTCTGATGAACTTATTAAAAGATTAGATGAACTCTTGGAAAAGGAGGTCAATAACTGATGGATAACGGAATGGCTTACCGTTTAAATGGTATAAGATATTAGAAAGATTTCAATATAGACGGAATTGAAATTAGAAATGTCTTAGACAAAAAAGTTGTTAGCATTGATGAATTGGATGAACTTATCCAGCGTGGAGAGGTCATTGGTTGTGAAGTGCTCAGAGATGAAAAAGGTGAAAGTCATATATTGAGTACTGATGAAAGCTTGAAAGATCTTCCGATTATATATAGCGACAATAAGTTTAAAGCTGATGAGCTTAAGGCAGTTGCAGTTCTTATTCAGAACAATGAACCTTACGGATATAGACTTGAATACAGTGGTGGTTTCCTAAATTACAGCTTAGATGTTGTGTGGGAACTTGCAAGACGTGGGTGTATATCTAATATGAGTGCTAAGTATGACGTTGATAGTAAGGTCATAGTTGGTAAAGGCGATTGCAGGTTATGGGAGCTAACGACAATAATAAAAAGTTAATAACTTTAAGAAAACAAAGAATACCTAGTTTATATACTTAAATATATTTAGAGTATATAAATAAATCAAAATAAGAAATGGAGAGATAGACTATTAAAAACATTAACGACGCTATTAGAGCAAATAAGATTCGTCTGGTTGGTGAAGGTTTTCATGGTGAAATCGTGACCTTGGAGGAAGCTCTTAATAAAGCGGAAGACTTGGAACTTGACCTGGTGCAAATGAGCGAGACTGGCAAAGATGGTATTGCGACTTGCAAAATCATGAATTACGGCAAATACTTGTATGCCCAGGAAAAGAAAGCTAAGGCTAATAAGCAGTCTAAGCAAGACGTTAAAGAAATTCGGTTGTCTGATACGATTGCAGACAATGACATTAAAACTAAAGCTAAAAACGCTGATAAGTTCTTGCGTGACGGTGACCGAGTAAACGTATATGTTGTTTATAAGGGACGCCAGATGGCATATATGGACAGAGGTTTTGATGTTCTGAAACGTTTTGAATCTTTCCTGACAGTTACATATAAGGTTGTTAAACCCGCTAAGATTGACGGAAATCGAGTCGGAATGACTATCGAACTGTCTAAGTAAAAGTAATAACTGAAGTTTAAATGGTTGACTTAAAGTTTTAGGATTTTAGGTCAGCCATTTTTATTTTGTTACATTGGAGGTAAAATTGTTATGCTGTAGAAAGAGGAAAGACAAAAAGTAGATATCCCACCTATAATATTCTTATGCTATTAGTATATATTCCCTCTTAGTGATAAAAGGGTGCTAGGTTCAAATGGAACTCAAATCGTGCTTATAGATATAGATGGCTATGAGCTATGTAAGTATGATACAATATAGGTTCCTATATACAATTAGATAGATAAAAATGCTAAGTATAATATACAATAGGAAGAAGATTTCGAAAATCAGTTAAAGTTATTTAGCAGTAAAGATTATGAGCCTGACTGTGATATTGAATATATAGACGAATATTTATTAGTGTGTGATAACGGTAAGTATGGTGTTATAGACTACGATGGAAATATTTTAATACCAATAGAGTATAACAAAATAGAATTTAGTAAATCAGATGATGATAATATACTGGCCTATGTTTATTGAGATAAGCTTACAATATGAATCTTAGTTAATAACTCTATGAATTATAAAATATAAATTTTTAATTAAATTTGTAGACTTTTAGATAAGGAGGTGTTTGAGTATGGACTTGTATCTTATAGGCGTTCTAAAACAAAGAAAATCTACAATTGGGTATAGATTACTTGATTTAGAGTTTAAAGACCCTTCTAAAAAGGTACTTGATATAAAAGCCGATACGCTGCAGAGATATATTAAAGACGGTAGACTTCAGGTAAAAGGGCTTCAGTTTGACGGTACTCAATTAGTTGGTGATAATGGAACGGTTGATAGATATACTGTTATTAAGATGCCTGATAGAGATGCTGTGCAGCCTTAGGCCGCAGTCGTACTTAAACAGGTTGGTGACTCTAAATATAGAATTTCAGACTTTAATGGTAATATAATTACAGTTAAGTCTGAAGATTTTATCAATAAGTTAGAAACAGGAAGTCTTTTGATAGCAAACGGTAAAGTCGTAAACAGGTAGAATGGTACAAAGTTTATAAGCGCTATATCTGGTCAATATGATCAGATACCTGACGATGAAACTAAAGATACTAGTACTGAAACTATTGAGTCCATGGCTAGAAATTAGGTAGCTATGGATGTAAATGATATAGAAAGTAGAGAAAAGAAAGAGAGACTTAAAGCTGACAGAGAGGATAGAGATGCTAGACTTGCTGAAAAGTATAATAATCTTGTAAAAAATGCAGATAACAGTGCTCTTTTAGCAAGATCTGAAAAGATTTTGAAGAGTCGTGAGGGTACTGCTAATCAAATCATAGCTGCTGAACTTGAGGCTGGTGGAAATTGTTATCCTGTCGTAAGGCTTGAACGCGATGCAGAATAGATGCTGATAGACATTGCTCAAGACAAAAGTTTAAGCGATGCTGAGAAGGCTGAACGTACTAAAGTAGTTAATGAATCTAGAGACAAATTCTATAACAATATAACTGGCGGAGTTCCTTTAACCGATAAGCAGTTGAAAACTGTTATGGACATAAGGCATAAAGCTAGAATCGATATTCTAGATAAGAAAGCTAAAGAATCTCTCATAAAAGATAGTTTGGGAAATACTACAAATGCAGTTAAAGTACCAATAGTTAGAGAGACTATAGTCTCTGAGAGAATATCAGATATACTTTAGAGTTAGATAACTTACAGATAGAGATAGGGAATGCTCAATACTGAGGAACTTACAGTAACGAGTAAGATTTAGGCTGCTATGGCCGCTTGTAGACGTGGAGCCGCTTACTATTTCTATGTTATTTAGAGTCTAAAGCTTATAGAATCTAAAGATGTACCTACAATGGCCGCAGATGAAAGTGCTGTATACTATAATGCTCAGTTTGTAAACGACCTAGATATAGATTGTTTAGTCTTTACACTAATTCATGAAGCTTGTCATGTATTGATGAATCACTCTTTAAGAGGTGTGGGCAAGTTACATTACTTGTATAATGTGGCTTGTGACTTGTATGTAAATAAGTTTATCGTGGATGAGTTTGGGATGAATCCTGAATCTGGCACCTAGGTACCTATAATTCCTAAATAGAGTCGTTCTGGTTCATCAAATATGATGTAGCATGAAGGAATCGTTGGTATAAAGTTCCCTGCTGGTATACAATATTCACCTATCGTTGATTGCAATAAAGATACTCCCGAGTAGATTTATTCAAAACTTGAAGATGAGTATAAAAAGAATCTTCAAAATATGCAGAACAATCAGAGTGGTCAAGGGCAGAATCAGTCTGGACAAGGTCAATCTGGTCAAGGTCAAAGTCAAGGTGGCCAAGGACAATCACAGTCTGGACAAGGTCAGAACGGTCAAGGACAGTCAGGTCAAGGTCAATCTGGTCAGGGTCAATCTGGACAAAGTCAAAGTCAGAATCAATCTGGTCAAGGTCGGAATAAAGGCCAAGGACAGAATGATGATGATCAAGACGGAAATGGACAGAACAAATCTAAGAATGGTCAGGGCAATGAACAAAATCAATCTGGACAAGGCAATGATTAGAATTTGACAAGTCAAGAGTTAGATGCTCTTAAGAAAGCACTCAAAGACGTTTTTGGTGTTTAGGTAGACAATATAGAATCTGACTTGGTAAAGAATGAAAAGAATATTCATGACAGTGAATCTGATAGAAAGTCTAGGTAGAAACAAGCCGCGGCTGCTGCTCAAGTTAGATTACAAAAGGGTGGAGTAAAGAGCTACGGTACGGGTTTGTCAGAGTAGATATAGAGAAACATAGAAGCTACTCTAGCTCCTGTGGTAAACTGGAGATATGCTTTAAGAAGGTTGGTTCAGTCCTCTAAAACTCTTGATTATAGCTATTAGAAGCCTAAGAGACAGTATCTATAGCAGAATATGATTTTCCCATAGGACGTACCTGGAGACCCAGATACAATAGGAACAGTTTTAATAGCTATAGATACTTAGGGTTCTATCTAGGATCAAGAGATTGGAATGGCTTTGAAACAGATAATGGACCTCTTAAAGAAGTTTAAGTAGACTGGTATAATTTTGTACTGGGATACAAAGGTAGCTGCTAAGTAGCAGTTCAAAACAGTTAACGACGCTTTAAGATTAAAACCTGCTGGCGGCGGTGGTACTGATCCCAACTGTATATTTGAATACTTAGATAATGATAGAATATTCAAGCAGAGAGTAAATAAACATAAAATAGAAGCAATAATCGTGTTTACTGATGGTTGTTTCGGTGAGATTGAAGAAAAATACTGCAAGAAATATGGTAAGAAAACAGTTTGGGTTATAAGTGATCCTGATATTAAATGGAAGGCTCCTATGGGAATAACCGCTCCATTTAAGTAGTAATAAACAGTTAAGTTAGATTAAGGAGGCAATTTAGAATGGCAGACAGTTTAAATATGACTTAGATAACTTCTGATAAGCTGCAGAGACAGTTATCTTTGAGAATAAGAAACGGTGTTACAAGCCCGATACTTATTCTTGGAAAAGCAGGAATCGGTAAAACAGAGTAGATTACTCAGTTAGCGAAAGATGAGGGTATCGGATACAAAGAAATTCGTTTGTTGCTTTATGATGCAGCTGAGTTGAAAGGTATTCCTTACGCAGATAGGGAAACTCAGACTACAAAGATTTTCCCTTAGGACATATTCCCAACTGCTGAACGTGATGGTGAGCGCGGAATACTTGTTCTTGATGAGGTTACTTCTTGCTAGGCTCAGTTGAGAACAGCAGTTTTCCAGTTGCTGGACGCTAAAAGATCCCTTGGATCTTATAAACTTCCTGATGGCTGGATGATTGTATGCTTAGGTAACGGACCTGAGGACGGTGGTAACTTCCAGGGTGTTGAGGGTGCATTCCTTAGCCGTTGTGCTTGTTATCATATGGAACCTAATTACGAGCATTGGATTGACTGGGCTCGTAAACATGGTGTTAACTAGAGTGTCATCGCTTTTATAGAAGCGAATCCTAGCAAAATTCATACCTTGACTCGTGAAAAGTGGGAAGAGACTGATGGAGCTTGCTTGTTTGCTTGTCCTCGTAGCTGGACTTTGGCATCTAAGATGCTTAATATCTACGAGAATGATGCTCAAGTTCAGGGTATGAAGCCTGATGAAAAGTACGAGTTAGTCAATGACTTGATAGCTGGCTATGTTGGAGATGACATCGCAATACTGTTTACTGAGTTATATAAGCTTAATACAAAGATGATAAACGTTAACGATGTTTTGAGTGGCAAAAAGCCTGATATAGATCCTACAATGGATAGGTCTTTGATCTACTTGACTATTGAGAGTATCATAGCTCATTTAGGTCAGAAACTTTAGAAGTATGACAGAGCTGTTGAGGCTGAGCCTGAAGACATTATAAGTCTCTTAAACGTTATCGAATGGACATTGGACATTGAAAAGAAAGGTTAGGCTGCTAGAGACTTGGCTGCTAATACAATTATAGGTTTTAAAGCCTTCCAAGTTTGGGTTGACCTTTTAATTGATTATGAATCTGAGCAGTTCTTAAGAACTCTTAAGATTGGCAATGATGCGGCTTTGAAGAACAGGCTGGTTAACGATTTCAATGAAGTTATGAATTTCTAGATTAAGAACGGTCTGTAGTTCGGTAACTAATAATATAGAAAGGAGACTTATATATGATAGCACAGACAAATCCAATTACTAAAGCGGCTGTCTTTGGTGTACAAGATACAGTTAATGGCAGAGTGTTTGCTGTATTAAAGTATAGATATAGCGTTGTAAATAATGAACCTAAGTGGGAAGCTAGACGTTATCAAATGAGTGAGCAAGACCTTGTAAAAGCAATAGCAAGCAAGAGTACCGAGTTCATAAACGCTGATATAAAGAATAACAGAGTAGTTTAGAGGGGAGCATCCTTTGACAGATTTAAGAAACTTGGAAATGCTTAGATAGTCATTGGTGTAATGACAGTAAACAGAGTTTCTGGCTACAAAGTCATTGGTTATAGAGTCGTATTTAAGACTGGTATGATCAAGGCTGTGAAGTTATAGGACGTAGTTAATTACGCTGTAGCTGCTCAGAATAAAGGTTTAGTGCCTTTCCAGAACGCGATGTTCGTTCAAGGAAAAGATCAAGCTTCTTAGTTCTTGAGAGCATACAATGAAGGAGATTTCATAACAGAGTCTCATGTTTATACCGCTAAAGCAAATTAGGTTGTTGACTCTTAGAATACACCTAAAGACTTGAAAGAGCATGTAAAACATCGGGCTTCTGATATTTATACTCCTGAACAGTTGAAAGAACTTAGAACTGGTAAGAGAGAAAATCTTCCGATTAAGATATATGCCAACCCGAAATTAAGTGCTGAACAGATGAAAGCATTGAGAGAGGCTTTGGAAAAGGGTATAAATCCTTCTAGATATGCTAGTCCTGAGTACGAAGCAAAGAAGATGAGATTCTTTACCTTCCAGTTGAGTAAGCATAATAGAATTAACGAGTATCTCAATCCTGCTTATTCTTATCCTCAGTTAGTGAGATTGGCTTAGGCAGTTTAGATGGGTTTGAATGTTAAGACATTGTTGAATCCTAAGATGTCTGTAACTGAAATGGATGATGAGATTGTTCATCTTGAGTTAGAGACTTATAATAATGTAGAACCTGTCGAAGGTAAACGTTTTTAATACTTAAGAAATTTAATTAAGTGCGTAATCAAGTTATAGACCTGACTTTTTATAATAAAGTTAACCTCCTTAATCCTTTAAGAGTACGTCCTGAGTGTATGAACGCTCGGGGCGTATTCTTTTTATATTGTTTTATATACAGTTTAATATACAGTTTAATATTAACAGTTTAATATTAGAGGTAAGTAAAAATATAATTTTAGATATTGCAAAGAAGAAAAAGGAGATAGGCATGTATAAATCCGGAGATACTGTTAGTTTAAACAGAGAGGCTAAGCATAACTACTTCATTGAAGATACTTTTGAAGCGGGGATAGAACTTAGGGGAAATGAGATTCATTCTATCCGTGAAAGTGGTGTAAACCTTAAAGGTTCTTGGATAGATATTGAAAATTCTGAAATGCTTATAAAAGGTATGCATATCTCGCCTTGTAGATATTCAAACAAGTTTGATATTGACGAGAACCGTGAGAGAAAGCTGTTAATGCATAAGAATGAGATAAGAACTTTAGCAAGTAAGCTTAAATTAGACGGGTATACTTTAGTACCTTTGAAGGTATACATCAATAATAAGGGAAAATGCAAGATTCAAGTAGGTTTATGTCGTGGTAAGAAACTATATGACAAACGAGAATCTGCTAAAGCTAGAGCAATGGATATGGAGGCTTTGAGAGCTAGTAAGAGAGTCTAAAAATTGTATACATTTCAGAAATTTTGTCTACAATTTTATAAAGTTAGGTTTTTTGATAAGCTTATGTCATTATAGAAAAACTGGGTATACAGTGGGCTATTTTCAGACGTGTAAAAATCGGGGTTGATAAAATATGCGAAAATATGAAAGACTTTGATAAACATCTGAAAAAGTGGTCAAAAAAGTGGATTTTTCGGGTATACATTGCAAATTTTTGAGAGAGGACTAGTTGATAAAAAATTAGATCAGTGGGGTGCTTCAGACTTATAATTTTTCAGGGTTGAAAATGAAAAGTAAAGTTTTGGGGTTGAGGTTGGAAAATAAGGGGGAAATGGGAAAGTTGTTAAGATTTTTAACAAAGTTGCTGTGAGAAGTTGAAAATCTTGAACAGTCTTAAAATTTAATAAACAAGTTAAGATATTAAAAATACCTGGACATAGAGCAGTTATATAATAGAGTAATATATTTAGTTTAAAGTTTAGTTTAAATATTTTTGGAGGTAACTCATGGAATTTTTAGACGGATTCTCTGAGAGAAGTAATGCAATCTTAAATAGAGCAAAGGAAATCGCTACTGAGGATGGTTGTTCAGCTATCTATACAATTCATGCAATCCTTGCGCTTTATGAGAAGCCTGATATTGCTGAGAAATTGCGCCTTGTAACTGGTGTAAGCGCTCAGGAATTTACCGGTGCATACATGGATTTGGTAGAAAATCAGAAGATTAAGACTTCTAGAGAGCCTGTTGAGCTTTCTATACGACAGAATACTCATCGTGAATGGACTAGTTGTCTTAATGAACTGTATGATATACATAAGAGATTAAGGATAGAGATAGATCTGAATGAGCTTATGCGTAGTATTATTAGTAATAATACTTATGTTCATGAGTTGTATATCACTCTAGGTGTATCTGAACAGACCTTGAAGCAGTTAACTCTTATCGAATATAGATACTTACCACTCTTGCAGTTTTGTAAGAACTTAAATCTAGCAGTTAGCGAGCCTAATGCTGGTTTAGTAGTCGGTAGAGATTCAGATGTTCAGAAAGTGATTGAAACTTTGGGGCGTCGAGTTAAGAATAATCCATTGCTGATTGGTGATGCAGGTGTTGGTAAAACTGCAATCGTAGAGCTTTTAGCTAGAAGACTTATTAAAAATGAGGATATTCCTAAGTATCTTGAGGGTAAGGTCATTTTTGAAGTTGATGCAAGTTCTTTGGTTGGTGGTTCTCAGTATCGTGGTATGTTTGAAGCAAGAATCAAAGAATTGGTAAACGCGGCTTCTCGTGCTGGAAATGTTATACTGTTCTTTGACGAGTTTCATACAATTATGAAACTTGGTGGTTCTTCTGAAAATGATATGACTGCTGCTAATATATTAAAACCTATGTTGGCAAGAAGCGGCATATCTGTAATTGGAGCTACGACCACTAAAGAATATAGCAAATCTATTGAATCTGATGAAGCTTTCAATAGACGCTTTGAAACTATTATGATAGACGAGCCTAGCGATGATGATACAGTTAAGATTCTGGATGAAGCGATAGGAGTTTATGAGGAATACCATCATGCTTTGGTATCTCATGAAGTGATCGAATACGCTGTAAAGCTAAGTAGTCGTTATATGACGGATAAGAAACAGCCTGACAAGGCTTTGACTGTTATAGATCAGACTTGTGCTCATACGAAGGCTTGTGCAAAGGATTATAGTAAAGAGTTTATTGTGACTAAGGATGAAATCCGTGATACAGTCGCAAGAATTACAAACATCGAGATAAGCGATTTGTCTTTGGATGAACTTCAGAAACTCTCTAAACTTGAGGATAAGCTTAAAGAATCTGTGATTGGTCAAGACGATGCAGTTAAGAGCGTATCTGATGCAATCAAGCGTAGCAAAGTTGGTTTCGGCTCCCATGACAAGCCTATTGGTACTTTTCTGTTCGTCGGACCCACGGGTGTAGGCAAGACTGAATTGTGCAAGAGACTTAGTGATGAGTTCAGTGGACGTAAGAATAACTTGATTCGTTTAGATATGAGCGAATACATGGAGAAACATAGTGTATCTCGTATGATTGGTTCTCCTCCGGGTTATGTAGGCTATGAGAGCGGTGGACAGTTGACTGATGCAGTAAGTCGTAATCCTTATAGTGTTATACTTTTTGATGAAATCGAAAAGGCTCATCCTGATGTGTTTAATATAATGCTTCAGATTTTGGATGACGGTAGACTAACTGACAGTCATGGAAAGGTGATAGACTTTAGGAATACCATTATAATCATGACGTCAAATGCTGGGTACGGTATTGATAGTGATAAAGTTTCTGTAGGTTTTGCTACAGACGATAGTAAAAATAAAGTTAGCGAAGATAAAGCGAAGAAGGCTTTGCAGAAAACTTTTAAACCTGAGTTTTTGAACAGACTTGACAAAATCGTAGTATTCAATTCTTTGAGCAAGGAAGACAATAAGCGGATTGTTGATATCATGCTGAAACAGTTGAAAGAACGTTGCAGAGAGAACAGTGTGACTTTGCAGTTTGATGATTCGGCAGTTGAGGATATCATTAAGAATGGTTTTGACGCTAAGTTTGGTGCAAGAAATCTTAGGAGATATATTCAGAATACAGTTGAGACTATGCTGACCGATAAGTTTATTGAAGGCAGTTTAATTGCTGATAAAACTTATAAAGTAAGCGTAAATGATTCTGGAGAATACAGCGTAGAAGAAGTTTTTGGACCTAATAGTATTGATGATACTGTTAAGATGGACCTTCTTGCAAAGTGTTCTAGCCTTTTTGATAAAGCGGAGGTAAAATAAAATATGGAAAATACAAATAATAATGCTGGTGCGGCAGCAAGACCTTTGCGTGTAGCAATATTTGGTCAGGGAAATACTTCTGTAGTTCCTGCTGATATGCTTAATACTATGAGGGCTTGGATACAACAGACGAATGGCAATATAGAATTTTTAGTACCTGATGGTTTGAGGTTTGATGCTTCTGTTCATCATCTGCTGAGCGGTTTAGGTATGAGAGATAAGACAATCATATTTGGTATAGACCGTGTAAGAACAAATAAGTTTAATATGCGAGAGAAAGTATACAAGTTGGAATACATTCCAGACGAGCAGAGAGCTTATATACTTAAAGATGACGGTACAGTTGGCGTAGAGTGGAAAGACCTTGAGGATGTTAGGTCAATCTTTGATGATAGAAAGTATTATACTTTCAAAGATTCTCAAATCTGCTATTTTGCAGATGCTGCTCTTATTGCTTGGGACGGCAATAATAAAACTGTGAGTAATCTTATTACGATGCTTAAAGTTCAAAATAAACCTGTATATATTTTTAATATTTAAAAATTATTTTTGAGTTAAAGCATTGGAGGAATTGAGATGGCTAAAAATAAGCAGGAATAGACTTAGAAAATTGAAAATAAAGACAATAAAACTAAGGTTGTTATCATCGGTGCTGGCCCGGCAGGCATAACTACCGCTTATGAGCTTTAGAAAACTAAAGAGCTTAGAGATAGATATGATGTAACAGTTTTAGAGTAGAGCAATGATATTGGAGGAATATCTAAAACTGAGAACGTAGATGGAAACCGTATGGACATGGGCGGGCATAGATTCTTCAGTAAGAATGATAAAGTTATGCAGTGGTGGTTTAATATTCTGCCAATGCAAGGAAGTTTACCCGTCGACGATATAGAGTTAGGTCGCAAGAGCGAAGTTAAGGATGGTGGACCTGACCCTATGTTGGCTGATAACGTCATGCTAGTTCGTAACAGAGTCAGTAGAATTTATTTCAAGCATAAGTTTTTTGATTATCCCGTAAAGATGAATTTCAATACTATCAAAAATATGGGTTTCATCACTACAATGAAATGCGGTTTTGGATATTTAGGAAGTTGTATTCATAAGCTGCCTGAGGATAACCTTGAAAATTTCTATATAAATAGATTTGGCAGACCTTTATACAGTATGTTCTTTGAGGGATATACTGAGAAACTTTGGGGCAGACATCCTAGAGAAATCAGCGCTGACTGGGGCGCTCAGAGAGTAAAGGGTTTAAGTATTACTGCAATGCTGAAGGATATCTTTGGGAAAGCTTTTCATATCAAGAACCGTAAGGTTGAGACTAGCTTGATAGAGTCTTTCTACTATCCTAAATTTGGGCCAGGTCAGCTATGGGAAAAAGCTCTCAATGATGCAAAACGTAACGGCGTAAAAGTATATATGAATACTACTGTTGATAATGTAGGAATACATGATGGAAAAGTGAGAAAAGTTTATTTTAGAACTCCTCAGGACGGTGGAACTTTATATGATAAACTTGAGTGTGATTATGTTGTATCTTAGATGCCTTTGAAAGACCTCGTGGGAGGAATAGATAAGACTGAAAGGACCGAGGATATATCTAAAATAGCAAATGGGTTGCCTTATAGAGATTTCATGACTTGCGGAATTTTGGTAGACAAGCTCGCAGTTGAGAACAAGACTGACATTAGAACCTATAGAAATCAGGTTCCTGATTGTTGGATATACGTTCAAGATTCTGGTGTAACAATGAGTCGTGTTCAAATATTCAATAACTGGTAGCCTTATATGCTCAAGGATGTAAAGAATAAGGTCTGGATTGGTACTGAATACTTCTGCAATGAGGGAGATAACCTCTGGAATATGTAGAATGTCGAATTTAGTTCCTTAGCTATTCGTGAGTTAAAGAAGATTGGGCTTATAAGTAACGAGACTAAAATAGAAATGACCCATGTAGAAAGAGTCAAGAAAGCTTATCCTGCTTATTTTGATACTTATGCAGAGATCGATAAACTTCAGGAATATCTCAACAGCATTGATGGTTTGTTGTGCGTAGGTAGAAACGGTCAGCATCATTACAATAATATGGACCACAGTATGTTGACGGCTTTTACTGCTGTTGATATCATTGAAGGAAAAGATGGAGTAACTAAAGAAGATCTGTGGAACGTTAATGCTGAGAAGGAATACCATGAAGAAAAGTAACGATAACATTCTTAATTGCTTAGTTATGGCTACAATTAAATAGATAATCATTATAATTTAGATGATTATACTTTTATAGATAGCTATGAACTTTGTGTATAAGGCTACTGACAGATAGAATATAGCTAATAACATAAGTGTTGACTAGGAATGCTTCAAAGAAATATATGATATAGCTATATATCAAGATGCGTAGCGTTTCAAAACATTACAGACTTAGGTAGAATATAACGGAGACATTATATGCTTGTAGATAGCAAAAGATAGTGATAACTGGCTTAAGTAGGAATACAGAAAGGCAGATAAAGTTTGGTTGAATGCTATAGACAAGAGTGACGACGGTGTCTAGGCAATGTTAGCAGGTTGGGGGTTTATGGAACCCATTACAGGTTTGAGTGCTTCTGATATAAATATAGCAGAAGTCTCCGAATAGAGGTATTGGAACGGTGTTGAGTTAATACTTAAAACATTATTAAGTATAGTAAGCTTTAAGACTGTTATAGCAATACTTGTAATTTTGGAGTGGTTGCTGTTTATATCACTGTTATACAGGATATACAAATTACTAAAACTTAGAGAAATCAAGTATAATACAGTATACTTAATATAGATAGCTTGTGTATTTATAGGAACTAATTAGTTTTTGATATATAATTGGCCTACTAGGTTGATGGTTCCTATGATAACAATGATAGCATAGCATTTAACGTTGTAGATATACAGTAAATGCAGTGTTGATAACTGTAGAGATAAAGTATTAAGCAGTACAATTATATTGTATGCTGTAACAGGAAGTATGATATGCTATTTTGATTATATTTACAGTCCATTATTGTAGTTATTTACTTTGTTAGTTATTGAGTATGCAATTCTAGCTAGAAGTTATAACGTTCAGATAAAAGATAATATAATTATTAAGTTGTATAAATCATTTGTTTGGTTGTGCGGGTACTTTGGAACTTGGATAATCAAATTTGTAATAGTGTATGTGTACAACAGAGAATTGTTTACTACAATTTAGAACAAGGCAAGCGATTGGAGCGTATAGGCTACTGCTAAGATTAAGTATTTACTAGAGTATCTTTTTTGGCAGTTCGGATTTATATAGATAGCTTTGGTTATTATGATGATTGCAATGCTTTATATATTTTATAAGGCTAATTTGAGTCTTAAAGAATTTTCAATAATCCTTAAAAAATAGGTTGATAGTACAGTGGCCGCAATGTTTATTATATTCGCAGTGTGGAACGTAGTATTTGCATATCATACTTATTGGCATGTGCATTTTACATTTGGCTTAATTCAGTATCCTGCATATTTAATAGTATTAAACTTAATATATTATGCATAGAACTTTAAGAACTGTAGAAAATCTAACGAATAGAAGAGTAACGACGTTAAAAGTAGCAGGGGTGTAAGCGATGTAGTGGTTGACTATACGGGTATTTAATATAGCTGATGGTAAACTTGTGGGGTCATAAGGTGTAGGGTTCGGGACTTAATAACCTTACAATTTTTACAGATACTATTTTAGGTTGTTGGAACTATCTTAATATTCGAGTTAATCAATAAAGTTAAAAATAAATGCGGTGATATAAAATGAGAGACAGTATAAATAAGAATTAGCTTAGTAAAATAAGTAAAGACTTCTGGATTTTTGGTTGTGTAATTATATTTTTTATACTGAATATAATTCTACTTTTCTATCATGAAACTTGGCTAGATGAAATTCAGGCTTGGGAATTATAGAAAAATAACAATATTATAGAAATATATAATCATTGTAAAGCTGAAGGACATCCTATGTTGTGGTATTTAATACTGAAGCCTTTTACAATGCTTGGATTTCCTATAAAGACAATGAATGTTATAAGTATAATCTTTATGACATTGGCAGTATATCTTTTCTTAAGGTATGTTGATGCAAATAAATGGCTGAAGATACTTATTGTATTTGGCGGTTCAATGTTTTACTACAATGCAGTTAATGCTAGAACATACAGTTTAGTGTGTTTAGCAATTGTATTGATAGATATAACTTATAAAAATAGAAAAGAACATCCTTACAAATACAATTTATAGCTTTTACTCTTAACTCAGACTCATATCTTAACTTGTGGCTTCATAGCGGGCTTTTGGCTGGTCGAAGTCTATGAAATGATTAAAGACTTTGGAGTAAAAGGAAGTTTCGTTAAGAAAGAAGCAAGAAATCGTTTATATGGATTGCTGATATATAGTTTTGGAATAGTGTGGCTATTGATGCAGTTAGCAGGCGTTGGAGCTTTTAACTAGTACTCTAATGTGGTGCTGGCTGTGAATAACAATCCAAACATGGGAACGTACAAAATAGTTGCTGAGATTATAACGAGTACTATATTAAGCTTTCCTACTCTGATATATAACTGCTTAGAGTAGATGCTGTATCAGCTAATGTATATTAAATACTTACCTATTTAGGTTAGGGAAGTATTTAGCAATTTAAGTTATTCATTTGTGATATTTATAGCGGCTGCAATAATAAGTGTGGTGCTGCTAGTTCATTTATGGAATACTAATAAAAAATATATGTTCGTAATCAGCCTAGGCGTATAGGCTTCAATATTAGTAAGCTATTTCACTGCTGGGATGAATGTATCTAGGTTATTGGTTATTATGGCAAGTGTAATTATATTGTAGGCTTCTGAGAATAACAAAGGTAACAATGACGTAGATAAGTTGAACAAATATTAGTTTATTGTACTTTAGTTGTTTATAGCTGTGTATGGCTGGACAATGGCAGTTAGAGAGACATACTGTACATTCGGAATGGACACTGCTCAGGTAAACAATCTTGTAGAATATGTAGAGGACGATAGTGTAATAGTTGTTTTAGACGATAAAGTAGATAGTACTGTGGCTGTTATGTTATAGTACTTAACAGATAGATAGTATCTGTTAGGGTATAATGGGAAGTATATGAATTATATGATGCTAGACGGATATAGTGATGCAGATTATATGAGTGATGACAGTTCTGAAGAAGCTGTATTACCTATAAGAAACCTTATAAATAGCCTTATAAATGAGAATGTAGACGTTGAAAATGTTATAATGCCATTGCTATTGTGGAGATATACTGACTTAGAGAACGATGACTTTGGAGATTCTGATAATAGACTTAGCTGTGTACAACAGTACTTTGATGTTGTTACTTACTATGATGTAACTGAGGACTCTTTTGTAATGCAGCTTGGTGGGGGAAGAATTTATCTATTAAAGCCTAATGATAAGTTTATATAGCTTTATAATCAATATAAACAGTCAATGTAAATTAAAGACTTAAAGAAACGGAGGTATATCAAATGAGGTCAGTTTATGGACAGACTTTTATTTTGCAGGCTTCTACTAAGTGTGTAATAGACCTAGACACCCTAACAGTTCAGAGTGTTTTAGATAGTTGCGCGGGAAGACATTATAACTATGAAATAACTTCCTTGGAATTTTTAAAGCGTTCAAAAATGGGTGACTATAATAAATATGATATACCTGTTGGAGATTTAAAATTCGTAAGTCTGTTCCTCAGTAAATTTTGCGGTGTAGACAAGATGAATCCCATTGAAGTACCTCTTGAACTTCAGAGATACGATGTAGTCAAGAGAAATTACAGTATTGTAAAAGGTTCAGAACTTCCAGATAGTGGAAGATACTTTGTAAAAGATGCTTCAAATCTTAAAGGATTTAGCTATTCTGGGGATTTGAGATACTTAATAAATCGAGATAATAGCAATAAGAGTAGAGAGAATCCTGATTATTTTGTAGATTCTACTCTTAAGATATATGACGATAACTTATATCAATTAAGCGAAATCGTTGACTTTATCTCTGAGTATCGTTGTTTTGTAAATGAAGGACAGATTGTAGGAATTCAATATTACACGGGCGACCCACTTGTGACTTTGAGCAAATCAATGATAGATGAGATGAAAGCTTGGGTAAATACTTATAGTGCAAGTAAATTTTCTCCTAGGTCTTATTCTATTGATGTTGGAATCATTGAAAAAGATGATAAGAAACAAGTAACTTTGATAGAGATACATCCTATAACGAGCTTAGGTTTATATGGTTTTTGTGGAAATGAGCTTCCTAAAATGTATAAAGACGGTATAGATTGGTATATGACCGTAAATCGTGGAGTAAATGAGTGTAAAATAATTTCAGAATAAAATAAAAATTGGGATTTTTCTATTGACAAAATAATTTTAAAGTGATATAATAATAGTGTCGAAAGACGAAAGGCTTAGCAGCGATATTTTCACCTTCTGCTTGGCTAACTATGTATGTGGCGTACGTAGATTTATACATTGCTGTGAAAATTGGAATCCTGTTATATGTCGTGAAAATTGCCGGGATGCCACCGTAAACGTTAGCTGCTAAGCCTTAATATGGGGATGAAAGGATTTCGACTAGGTAAGAGTTGCTTTATAAGCATGCGGTGTGATGGTACTATCACCTAAATCTAGTGCCGAACAAATAAAGGACACTCGTTCTGAATTAGTGGCTGCTTGATGCGGCAAGTCAGTCGTAAGGCTGGCGCAAGGGTATAGTGGTAACGCATAGCGAACTGGCTAGACCACTACCTTTAAACAATAACAGTGATTGCCGAAGCTAGTGACTTAGCAGGTTTATAGCTAGCAGGTTTACAAATCTGGGGTACTATCTATGGAGGAAGCTCGACCACCAAGGATAGACTCTATAGTAAAAATGAGCTAAGCATGTAGAAGTTGGAGTAAATTTTATTTAGGACAGGGGTTCGATTCCCCTCATCTCCACCAACAAATAGGGCTAGGGGTTGTAATGACTCCTGGCCTTATTTTTTACTTATTGATGATAATAATAATTTTATTATTATCAATTTTGATTTTGGTTAGACATACTTATGATTTTGGAGGTAATACTGTGAAGAGATGGTGTAAACTTTAGAAGTATACAAGATATGCAATTATAATATTGGTAGTATCAGTATTACTGATAAGTTTATCATAGTAGATAAGCGGAACAAAATTTTCAGATATATTTAAGCAATCTAAAATAGATGAAAACTTATGGAAACAATTCGATGACAATAGAGTTTAGATGCTTGTACAGACTGATTAGATTGCAGTGCCTATAAAAACTTTGAATAGTAATCAGATAAATTCCTGTATACTTTATGGGACTGATATATAGGCTAAAAGTCTTATACATAATATAATATTGAATACAATAGATAATGGTTCGAAATACTTATAGTTTGATAGCTATACAACTTATGGAATTTATGATATATCAAGAGATTAGGTTGATAAGTCAAAGTTTCTGGAGATACTAGACGACTTAAATATTTTTAATAATTATCAAAGCGACGATATTATAGAAAATATAACAGTTTATGTGTAGAGCAAAGACTTTGGAAACTGTGAGCTATTCATAGGTAAAGTGCCTGATAGCAATTATAAATTTTTAATAACAATAAGAACTTTGAGTAATAACAGTTTATTGTTTGAGATGTAGCAGTTCAATGATAAAGTTGAACAATAGGAAATAATAAATTATCATTACAATACCTAGATATACAATCAAAATAAAGATAGTCAGGTTGAAGAATCTAAAAATACTTTAGATATTTGGAACGAAATCAATAGATATAGGCTTGAATACAGTGAGAATTATATAGAACCTCAGAGAATTTTAGATACAATTAAGAAAATAATGCCTGGCTTATACATAAAAGATGAAGACCTTGAGAAATCTTGGAATATCAGTCAAGATATGACAAGAAACAATAATATTTATGCTGAAAAACAGTTAGAACTTACGAGCTACAATAAGAATCCGCTAGATATACAAGGTTATAAATATATTAAATCATTTGGTATTTATTAGGTAGACAGTACCGAATAGAATGAAAAACAATATAGTTTGGTTGGATAGCTTTTACCTGTTGTATATAATCAATACGGTTATATGAGTAATACAATTCAAAATAGTGTGACAGCAATATGGACTAGAACTGGAGACTTTCAATATCGTGTAGAACTTCCTGATGTTAGCGAATTGTAGTATAGTGATACAGTTTTAGATGATTATATAACTCAACAAAAATTAGTTTACGACAATTCATCTGATTAGATGTTCTATAAAATTTATGATAGTAAGGTAGATAAAAACCATAGGACATTGACAGTATTACATACGACTAAAGATACTGATGACCATACTTTTAATAATTTGACAGATATAGATACGATGGAAGTTATAGACTATAAGATAGAGACTTACGGTGAAGATAGTGAAAATAATTAGAAATTTAGATTAACAGTGTAGATTGCTACAGTATACAATGGCTGGTTTAATAGGTTCAGTGACGTAACTTTAGAGACTTTTGCAGAGTGGTTAAATATCAATAACATTCAAAGCGATGTAGCAATGAATATACTAATAGACATTTATAATCAGGTAAACGGCTATAAAAATTAAGAAATTAAGTGGGAAATAGCTTGTGGAGGAAATTTATACAATGAAGCATGTTGAAATATACTCAGATGGTTCCTGTTTAAACAATCCGGGAGTTGGGGCTTGGGCATCAATACTAGTTTATAACGGTCATGAGAAGGTTTTGAGCGGTTATGAAGAGTATACGACAAATAATAGAATGGAACTGCTTGGAGTAATTAACGCAATACAGGCACTTAAAGAGCCTTGTCATGTTACAATAACTACAGACAGTAAGTATGTTATTGATGCTTTTAAACAGGGATGGATTCGTAATTGGGTCAAGCAAGGCATCTTAACTCGTAAGAACGGTGAGTTGTGGGCAAGGCTTCTAGATGTATCTAAGGATCATGTAATTGATTACGTTTGGGTAAAGGGTCACGCAGGTCATCCCTATAATGAACGTTGCGATAAAGTTGCAAATACCTTGGCTCATCAAGTTCAGAGCAGGTTAAGTTGTTGAAGGATAGAGAAAAGATAAATTAAGTTATAAACTCAAGGCTTATTTACTGACTTTTTGTATAACTTTTTAATATTAAAATTATATAAGTTTAAAATACTTTTTATAAGGAGATTAAGACATGGAAAATTTTGAGCAGAATCAGTTTAATTTTCAGAGTACTCCCACTCTTCAGTTTGACCCTAATTATGGAACTGATACTGCTGGGAAAAGTTCGAGCATCGTACTAAAGAAGCCTGGTGAAATGACGAGCAATCAGGAGATTGAATTTGCTAAGCAATACGGTTTAGAGTTGTCTCCTCAGGAGCAAAACATTGTAAATCAGTATGCTTCTATGGTAGACATTACAAATTCTGCTCATGTCACTTTCTTTGGTGCTGATGCTCAGAAGAAAATTGCAGAGTTCAGTGATCAGACCCTTGAGAGCGTAAAGGCAAAAGACTTGGGCAGTATAAGTGACCAGCTGACAGGTTTAGTAGCTCAATTAACTACTATGAGTCCTGAGGAACCTAAGGGATTTTTTGGAAAGCTGTTTAAGAAGGCAGAAATCAATATAGTTCAGTTGCGTGCCAATTATGAATCGGCTGCTCAAAATGTGGAGCGTATCACTCGAAATCTGGAGAATCATCAGGTAACCTTGTTACAGGATGTTTCGATGTTTGATCAGATGTATAACCTTAATCGTGAATATTTCAAAGAACTTACCTTGTATATTATTGCAGGCAAGAAAGCTTTAGAGACTGCTAGAAATGTTAAAGGTGTGCAGTTAAAGGAGAAGGCAAACAGAACCGGACAGCCTCAGGACGCTCAGGAATATAACGACTTTATGAATATGTGTGACAGATTCGAGAAGAAGTTATACGACCTAGAGTTGACCCGTAACGTATCAATTCAGATGGGACCTCAGATTCGTTTGTTGCAGAACAACGATCAGGAACTTGTCGAAAAGATTCAGACAGTTATTGTAAATACTATTCCTCTGTGGAAAAATCAAATGGTCATTAGTTTAGGTTTAGCGAACAGTCAGAAAGCAATGGCTGCTCAGAGAGCTGTGACAGACGCGACTAATGATATGATGCGTAAAAATGCAGAGATGCTTCATCAGGGAAGTGTCGACATTGCACGTGAAATGGAACGTGGTGTAATAGACATTGAAACTTTGAAGCAGACAAATCAGAGTCTTATTAATACCTTGACAGATATCCAGAAGGTTCAGAATGAAGGCCGTGAGAAACGTCGTCAAGCAGAGCAAGACCTTCAGGTTATGGAGAACAACTTGAAGAATAAGCTTATTGAAATGAGTAGAGGCTGAGAAGAGGCTGAGAAGCGTTAAAGAAAAGAGCAATTTGCGGAGGTATGAACAGTGAAGAAAATGATGAAAATCATTGCAATAATAAGTTTATTTGCAATGGTGTTTACGATGACTGGTTGTCAGTTATCATTGGTAAGCAATGTAGAGACAGAAAGTAGAAATGGTATGACAATCCAGCATACCATATACTTTGATAGTGTTGAGGACATTGAGAGCGATACAATAAATGGTTTCAAGTTCGCAAGCAAGGGAGTTGGTGGACACTATGATTATGGTTGGGTCTTGTGTATAGAGCCTGCTGTAGCTGATATCGACGACCTTCAGGAAAAGGTAAGACAGTTTACAGAAGCGAATATGACTCATAGATGGGTTGAGGAACGTAACTCTAATGTAGATGGTGTCGTAACAATGCAGGGTCATTACGAAGGAATTGACCCTAATATGCAAGGATTTGCTTCGTTAGACAGTGTAGCAGATAAATACAATACTCAGATTTATGCAGTGTCTGAGAATGGATATACTAAAGTCTTAATTTTAGCAGTTAATAACACTGATACTCAGTTGATACGTGACGAAACTGCTCTAATGCAAGGAACCTTGTCTAAAACTGAAAACTTTGAAGACTCTATAGATAATAATTCCGCAAATGGAAAAGCAAATGAAAAAACTGGTGATACTTCAAGTGCTGGAGATACCTCAAAAGAGAGTAAGGAAGAGTCAGTAACTTCGTCATCATCAGAGGTAACTTCAGATAAATCTGAAGAAAAGTCTGACGATAACAATAAAGTTTCCTTGGAAGACCTTGCAGGATAAAGATAGATCGCGTGGTGGTTTAAGTGCTTGACGATTTAATAGTTTACTATACTGACGATGTACTTAAAGTGCTTTGCGATTTTATAAACGACCCTGTTTATTAGTTTGAATTAGTAACAGGTAAAAGTCTTGACAGAAAATCGGAGGAAGCAGTTGGAATAGAAAATAGCTGTGGTTTAGGAATTTTAAATACTATGGAAAATGACAGAACTTAGAAAACTGAAGATAGCAGTAATGATGAAGAGATAGACATTTAGAAATAGTTTAAAATACCTAGCATATTTGATTTTTAATCTTTAACCTGGGGTGAGACTTTTATGGACTTTGATACTTTTGATAACTTAATAAATAGGTATATGAACAAGTTGTTGCTTGTAGACGATAAAATAACGAGTAGAGACCAGTTCTAGTTGAGTGAGAACTTAGTAAGCTATAGGTTAGACATTTAGAAAGTAGATGTATAGCATGATGTAAGTATAAAAATACCTAAATTTGTTGACAGAGCTTATATAGGTGTTTAGGGGTACAATAAACTGACAGGAATTATGGATAAGGTCTAGATAGAAACTTATAGTGGAACTCATGATATCGGCTAGCAGTTCTTAAAATTTGGTAAGTTGACGATTATTGGAAATGGGGCAATAGATTCTGGTCAATATCGTTCAATAATGATATGCAGCAATTTAGTTTTAGATGGAGACATTCCATATATAGGAAGCTATGCTTTATGTGTTGGAGATAAATGCATCGTGGATATATAGAGACTTAAAGATTCTAAGATTGATACAAGATTTCTATATGTTAAGCCTAGTGGAAATAGAAAATAGAATATTAAAATTTTGTGCAATAGACAGCAATATAAAAGGTTAATGCAAGACGCTAATTTCAAATACAAAGGGTTTGTAGTGTTGAACAAATAAGAAAATGTTATAAACAGTTAAATTTCATAGATTTCAGGGGTGATGCTCATGGATTCAAACTAGACCATAAATAAAGACTTGAAAAATGTAAAGAGGTCTAAAATATTTGATAAATAGCTTAGCTATTATATTTAGATATCAGTTATGATTGGAGTAATAATCAGTTTAGTTCTGATTTAGTCTCAAGCAATAAGCTATAAATCTAGTGAGTATGTGTATAAAACTTCTGAATTGTTTGAAACTACTGACTAGACTGACAGAGCAGTTTATGATGTAGCAGTTGTGTTTGGTGAAGCTGACAAAATGCAGGAGCTATCTACAGAGTATGGAAAATCTAAACTCGGTGTTTATATGTTAAGTACTTCTGAAGACTAGAAAGAAGTCGAGAAGTATAAATACAATGAGCTTTCTAAAAGAGTTCAGGCTAAGCCAGCTAGCATAATCTGTGTATATTAGACAGATTCTAAAGATTGGTATATATTCTACCCTGCTAGTTTGTGGAACGCTATTCCTGAACCTCAGGGCTATTTTAATCACGTTCATGACTTATTATAGAAAATGGACTTGGCAAATAGTTATGCAAACATTGTAAATTATACCTATGACTTATATCCTGATTTGAATGAGCTTGTAACTTCTGAAGCAAATAAAATAATTCAAACTGAAAAGCGTCAAGAGTTTATAAGAGATTCTGCTTTTTATTTTATATCTATTATAACTTTATAGGTCTTGATAGGTATAGCAATATAGATAGTTTAGAAAGACTACGTTTATAGTAGTAATGCTTAGTTGTTAAGTCATATAAACGATGCAATAGATGAAGATGCTAGAAAAGAGAAAGAAAAGACTGACAGAAAGATAAAGTCTTTCAAGAAGCAGAATAACAATCAAAGCAATTAGAGTGGCTAGATAAATCGCGATAACTACGGCGTAGGACAAGCTAGAGAGACTTGTGAAAACCTGGAGAAGCCTGATATACCTGAATGGTTTAGGTATAAATGCTTAACAGAAGAAGTAAATAACAGATTGTAGAGAATAGCGGAGCAGCTAGATAATTCTGAGCTAAGCAGTAATACTGCTAGATTGATAGACAGATTATAGGAGTTAGATAGCATAGTATCTTAGAGATACTCTGATGATAAGAAAGCTCCTGGCTTTGTAGAAAAGTTCTATAGATCTTATTTTGTAATGCTTATGAACTTAGTGGAATAGGTTGAACGTTATATAAATGAGAATGACGTATAGAAAACAAGAAGCTATAATGAGGGACTTGAGCTTTATGAGGCTATAACAAATGGAATAATCAAAAAGCTTAAGCAGTCTAGTGTAGATACAATTAGAATTAGTGTGGATGCTATAAAACGTGGAGCAATGCTAGATGGTTTAATTGAAAACAAGTAGGACGATGAAGAAGCTGAAGAAGTGAACGAAACAAGCAAGTTGAAAGAGTCCGAGACAAATACGAATGAAGCTGACGAGCTTACTAATTCTGATGATAAACTTAATAATTCTGATGATAAACTTAATAATTCTGATGATAAATCAGATGCTAAGTTAGATGAATCAGATGAAAGAGAAGTAAAAGACAGTCAGGAAATTTAGAGTACTGATAAGATTGAAGAAGAGGAAACTGATAAGAATGATGAACAATCCTAGCAATTACAATAAACTTGATGTAGAATTTGATGAACGTGACTTTAGGCGACAAACTATAAAAGACTTAATATTTACAGTGTTTGGAATATGTTTAAGCATGCTGGCATTTTATAGCTTAGTTAAATTTACAGTAGCTGCTGCTTATACCGGAGATGAGCCTATTCGTTATAGTACCTATACAGTTTTAAGTAAGGTTGACAGTTGTAGTTACGATACAGGAAACGGAATAAGAGAATACAGTGATTCAAATTGTTATCTAGTTAAGGTTGACGAAGACTATAAAAACAGATACTTTATAATAAGGACTTTAAGTCCTTTGGATAAAGGATATACTTCTATTATTTACATAACAGACGATTCAAAAAATACTAAAGCTATAATAACTTTAGAGGACAGCATAGCTTATTTCAGTAACTCTAGTATAGTATTTTATGTAGTTTATCAGTTTATATCACTGACAATCATAGTATTGATTTTGACTTTTGTGGTGTATACGTATACTAGATATAAAGTGATAAGACAAATAGAAAGTCTTGAACTAGTGGAGGAACAAAATAGGAAAAATCCTAGCCTTCATTTAAGTTTATGGGTTAAGCGATAATAAAATAGGGTATAGCATAGGAGGAATAAAATGAAAGCGGAAGATAAAGTAAAAATCGTAGAGATTTGTTTAGATATATCATCAAAGTTCAGTCAGTTGGCTTCTATATTGATGGGTGACCTTCAGGCAGATTCGGAACTCTCAAAATTTTTAAATATACAGAGCGAAAAAGATGCTGAACAGATAGGTTTTGAGGATGAAGACATTAAAGGTAAAACCACTGATACAGTTGAGAAACATGATGATTCAGTAGATGAAAAATCTGTTGACAGTAAAAAGCAAAGTGATGAAGTTAGCGATAGTGAGAACGTCTTGGCTAAAATAATTAAGAACAATTTAATTATTGATGCTAATGCGTCTAAATCTAATGACGACTTTAAGAAACCTGACAATGATACTTTAGAAATTAGAGATAAAGACATTGTTGAAAAAGTTGATAGTCATACAGAAACAGACGTAGGTAGCGAAAAATTGAGTAGTCGGAGTAATGTAAAAGTCCCTGACGAATTTAAGGAACCTTTTGTAGATTCTGGTGATACTTATACAGTTAGCCATGTGGACAAAGTAAGTAAGAACAAATACAGTATGAAGATAGTGGTATCTAGTGCAAGTACTTGTAAAATATTAGCTGGTTCGTTTATTTACTCTGAGATTAAGGGAGCTAAGGCTTCTAGAGATGCAATAAATACTTTGGAACTTATTAAGGGCATGTATAAGACTACTGACTTTGAAGATGGTAGAATACTTAGGGTTGACCAGGATATAGCAGATATAAAAGTTGCTACGGCTGCTACATTGTTCTTTGGTCGAGCAGAAAGTTCTAGAGTCTTCAAAAATGAAAAGACTGGAGAGTATTATGAACCTACAAGGAATAAAACTCCTCAGTCTACCTCAGAACTTGAAAACTACATATTTAATAATACCTAAAGACTTTTAGACAATAGTTAAGATATTTAATATTAAATATGACTTATAGTATTTGAATAGGGCTGTGTTATTCTAGCTAGACTAGTTTAACATAGCCCTATATACTTTTATATAGACATTCTGACCTGTAATAAGTAAAATTAGTTATTTTAAAGGGGTTTTATGTATGAACATCTGGAAAAAATTATATATCTTACAGAAGATATAGGAAAACCCAAAATTAAAGAATATACTTATAAACAAGGTTATAAATTGGGATGGGTTAGATTATTGTATCCTTTTAGGAGAAACTTAGGACAATGATTTAAAAACAGGGGACTCTAATAGTAATAGGATATATACTGGAGTAATGTGTTTATATGACAATTACAATGGATACGAATACGCATAGTAGGCTCAGCAAATCGTTGGGGATATATCTAGAATACCTGGTGTTGGTAGAGACTTTGCATTAAGATATCAAAGGCGTGTATACTTTTAGAGAAGTATAGCAATTTTAAAAGGCTATCAATATGATAAAAACTTAAATACTTTTGAATAGATTATAGCTATAGATTTGAACTAGATAGACTGCTAGAGTCCTGATAAACTTGAGCAAAGTGTAAGGAGCGCTATAGTTTGTCCCGTCGTCAATAGGTTGGCAAGAATAGACAATGTAGATACAGAAGGACCTGACTAGTTTAAAAATATGCTATGTTTAGATGTATTAGACTCTAAAGGATATGTGGTTAGAGACGGAAAAATTACAAATAACTCAGTTAGTGTAATACTTGAGCTTTAGAATAAAGAAAGATACGGTGATATAACAAAGAGTATCTGTAACGCATTTATTGTAGACTAGGTAAAAGGGCCTATAAATCAAAGGCTAGTAGATGTTGTAGACAATTAGAAGATTGGAAATACTTACTACATTGAAATGAATAACAAGTTTATAAGGTTGCATGCAAATAAGGTTCCTGAATATATACCTTCTGAAGTGGATAACTACTTTAGAATTGAGAATTAGGCTAGAAAGTTATAGCAAATGAATAACAAGTTAGCTTTGTAGGGACTTGAAAAGCAGTATATGATACAGCCTTACGTATTTGTAATAGATCAATACATAGCCACAGTAGAGCCGACTTGTCTAACTTGGATAAACTTATAGATATGTGGAAAATACGTTAATAATGTAGATAAAGCTTATATGCGTAAATTAGATGCTAATAGAGGTCCCAATAAGGCTAGAGGTAATGTAGGAGCTGTGAAAGACCTGGTGCTAAACGTTAAATTTGTTGAGTAGCCTTAGAGATTAGACTACCTAACAAGTTTAATAGGATTCTATCAGTAGACAGTTCAGCATTCTTGGTGTATTTATAAATACAATATAAGATTCGTAGATACAGATGAAATAAGTAAGGGACTATGTATTGGGCAGCGTGAACCCAGTATGGAAGTCTTAGTAAATAAGAGAGTGCGCAATACGAATATAGCTTACTAGGATATATAGGATGCCGTGAGTAGTTTTGACAAAGGCAGTTTAAAGTGGTGGATATCTATGGTACTTGCCAAAAAGGCTATACATAGAGCAGAGTTTATGCCTCCTAAAGCAGTTGACTTACAGGGTATTAAAAAGATAGGCAAGAAGGCTTTTATGGCTTAGGCTTAGCTAGATGAAGTTTATAACTATGATGAAGTTGAGACAATATAGTAGCAAGCTTTCGATTCTTGTAAAGGACTTAGATATTTTCCAATAGGAGCAAATGTTAGAAAAATAGGAAACTCTGCTTTTGCTGGAACTGGTATAAATGTGCCAAGCTTAGTACTAAGTGAGAAAGTCTAGTTTATAGGAGGAAGAGCTTTTAGAGGTTGTACAATAGGCACTCTAGTTATAAAGAATCCTAATATTCATTTGACTGATGCTGCTTTTGAAGGAGCAAAAATCAGTAGATTGATAATTTAGAGAAATAGAAATAGTGATAAGGCTTTACATTATTGTAACTGTCAAGTAGATTTCGTTTGATATAAATTCTAAAGTTGCGGAGGCATAATAAAATGAAAACTAAGCATCCTGAAAGTTTAAGCTTACCTGAGGCTGAAAGGAATACAATCAGGTAGTATGATGAGATACTTTGCAGACGAATAGAGCTTAGAACTCCTTGGACGTTCAGTAAATTATCTGAAAGAACTCTAAGAGATAACATTGGAAAACTATATGTAGACATGCAGTTAAGAGATATACCTTAGAAAGATGATGATAAGCTTAAAAATGATATTACGGCTACTGGATTGATTAAAGAGTATATTCAGGAATAGGTGAAAAACTGTCTAGTTGTAAAGATAAACAATGGAGATAACTCAATATACAGATTTATAGATATAGATTATAATAGTTTTCAGGATGTAAACTGTTCAAAATTGAATGAGGCTATAAGAAATAGAGAGATAGCAATTGTTTATTCGGATAAAGGTCTTTTACTAAGTAGCAAAACAGATTTAATCAAGGGTAAGATTCATGTTTTGAATATAACTATTGATAATAAAAGAAATAATACTTTGCACGGAATGTTTGAATATGATTGTAGTTAGGTGGAAGACAATGTAGGTGATTATGAGTCTTATGTAATGAATAAATACAGTTATAAGGCAGTCATACTTAAAAAGTTAGAACATTCTAGAACTGGGGAAATATTTTACAAGATATATGTGGTCAATGCTTTAGACCCAAACGACAAAGGTATATTTCTTTGCGTGAGCGATAAGACACAGTTTAACTGGGACAAAAGCCGACTGGTCGAGATATTGCTTCCTGAAAAATTTCAAGATATAGACCCTGAAGATGTTTTGGATATTGACGCTTTTGATGATGAAGAATCTTTAGATATAGAGATGGATGACTTTGAGAATGATGACGGTAAAATAAGCGATGATGAGTTATCAGATGATGTAGATGGATATACTAATAAATATGAATATAGCGCTGACGGTATAGGATATAAGCAAGGATAGGCTGAGCTTGCTTCAATTTTTAGGTCAGATCCTTCAGAATATCAGTTAAATCCTGAAAAACTTCAAATGGACTTCGATGATTAGATTTATAGTAAAGCCGTTAGTGATGAAATACTTTCAGAAACTTAGGGTGTAATAAGACTACCGGACTACGAGAGTGTGCAGAACAGCCAAAATGAAGTGTATAGACTAAAAGTAGAGAAAGTTTAGCCACTAGAGGAATACTTCAAATAGTGTTTAGGTTCTGATATACTTGAAAAATAGGCTTCTTCAGAGAAACTTGAGAATAATTTTGTATTACGTTTGTACGAAGAGAATGCAAATAAAATTACAGAGTAGATAATTGATTCTGGACTATTCGACATTTCAGACTTTCCAAAGAACTTAAAGTCGAGTCTGCTTATACAGATAAAAAAAGAGACCTTTGAGTTTTGCGAGGGTTTATATCCTCCTGGAATAGAATTAAGTTTAGTAGATATGTTGTAGGTATACAGAGTAATAGTGCCTTACTTCTTTAATCAAAGTCGTAGATACATCAATTATTTGAGATAGTGCTATAGTTCGGATGGGATGTAGTGCAATATAAAGAAGCGTGATAACTTTATGAAAGCAGTGCCTATCAGTGTATTTAATTAGATAGACATGAATTCTAAGAAAGACCCTGAGAAATTTGTAAATACATCTCGAAATATAGAGTATAGTCTTGAGGGTGAAACTTATAAAATCAATTTCTTAGCTAAATGTGCTTTGACAGGGTTTGAGTAGTGCTTCAAAGGACTTGCATTAGGCAATAGATTCTAGGAAGAGCCTGATATGCGGAAATAGTTTATGATAAATAAGACTGCTAAGAAGAAAGCAGAAGCGAAGTAATAAATGACAAGGTGATGATAGAGTGCTGACATTAACTGTTTTAGGTATACTCATAAAAAATTTAATATAGCGCAAGATTACTTCTTTTATGAATGGGTAGTCTAAAGGCTTAATGCGGGCAGTTGCTAAAGTTGCAGACCTTAAATGTAAAATTTTAATGGTGCTATTGATTTTTGCAATTTTTTGTGATATAATATTTATATAGATAATAGCCGGTGCTTTTACTGGAAATGCGAATCTAATAGCCTAGGCAGTTGTGTTGATGATATAGCAAGATGAAGAGGTATTAGATACATTAGGTGTAGATAAGGATAAAGCAGACTGGGACTTTACAGATTGGTTTACAGACGGAAATAAAAGTAGCGGCTGGGTTGTGGATAAAAACTTGTTAGTTCGTCAAAAGACCTTGTATATTTTTGAAAAGGCTACGGAAGGAACCTTCTTCGCTGATATGCCTTATGCAGTATATGGTACAGGTTTGTGCGAAGCAGGGTTTACTGCTTGGTATGACTACGACGGAATTTAGGTATCTGATGCAGACCCAATAATAAACCTTGTAGGAACTGGAAAGTCTTACAATCAATAGCAAGCAACAGATACAAACTTATGGATTTTTAAGAATGATGGTTAGACTCCAGCAGTTAGCCCATTTCAGTTTGTTGGAGTTTATGGACCTAATAAAATGAGATATCAGGTAGATATGGACTATGAGGGCAAGTTTGAAACTAAAGACCTCTTAGCAAATTCTGCAATAGACATTGGAGATAAATAGGACGACGAAGTAGAGTTTGCAAGACCTAACCCATTGTATATACCTGATGCTTCTTATAGCTACTCCCATGGTTTGGATGCTACTTACGCGACAAAAGATTTGAGCGCCTGGTGTCCTGACATATAGACTTTGAATACAACAAATCAAACTTTAATGAGAGCTCAAATAGCTTTTTGTTTATATGGTTGGGGCGAAGGAAATGTTACAGGCAAATACGAAAAGAGTGGGCATTCTTTAAAAACTTTTAGTACAGCGTTATCAGAATGGCTTAAGAAAGGCAATACAATCGCAGATATAGTAGATTATACTCAATATTGGGATAGTTAGAGCTTGAAGATAGTTGGGTATAACAAAGAAGTTTTAAAGAAGTGGTGCGAAGATAATCTGGGTATAACCTTAACAAAAGAATCTACTCAAGGGACTTACGTTGAGATGGAAGGTTTATATCATATAATTTTAGGTTATATCGAATGGATGAACCTTGAGGACATGATAGAAGTTGCTGAAAAGCAAGGCGGCGGAGACGGAGACGATTCTGAAGGACTTGGAGACCTAGCAGGTAGACAAAGAGTCATAGAAGTTGCAAAGAACTCTTTAGGTAAATTTACTTATGCTAATCCTAACAGTTTAAAGGGCACTGGACCTAATGACTTTACAGTTGGAACAGAACTCGACTGTTCTGGTTGGGTACAGTGGTGTTATTGGAGCGCAGGATATACCTTTGAGGCTGGTAATACTAGACAGTATGCTGGCGCTGGAGACTTAACAGAGATAACGGCAGATCAAGTTCAAATAGCTGACCTGCAAGTAGTTTATCCTGATGACAGTGATAATGGAACAGGACATGTTTGGATGTATATGGGCGATGGAGTTTGGGGCGAATGTACTCCTAAGGGAGGAACAAGAGCAGATAACTGGTAGAAGGACTTCATGACTAGAAATCCAAGTCATTATTTCTAGTATACGGCATTCTTAACGGGTTCTGGTGACGGTTCGGACGGTTCAGGCGGTTCAGGTGGTCAAGGGGGTGGAAGCTCTGGCAATACTGGAAACTGGCAGAACCCTGTGCCTGGATACAAATACTGTAGTAGAAGGTTTTATGACGGTGGAACTGTTCATGGTGCAATAGACATAGCTGCAGCTGAATGGACTCCAATATACGCTTAGGCTGCTGGAACAGTAGTTGCAGTTAAATAGAACTGGGTGTTGGAAGTTGATGGCAAGCAAAGTACAGCAAGTTATGGAAACTATGTGAATATAGAACATGGTAATGGAGTTTGGACATTCTACGCTCACATGATTCAAGCAGTAGCAACTGTAGGGCAGCAGGTAAATGCTGGAGACCTTATAGGATATGTTGGTAACACAGGAAACTAGTTTGGAGCTCACTGTCATTTTGAGGTTAGACTTGGAAGCAATAGGAGTGGAGCAAGGAGCGATCCAGACAATGCTGCTTTAATGGCTCAATACGGTTTGCCTTGTTTTACAAGCATAATACCTTGACAGTTATTATAATTGGAGGCATAGTTTAAATGAGAGTTGAAACAACTGAAAGACTTAGGAAAGGCATTACAGTAACAGTAGCGGCTGTGACTTTACTGACTTTTACTTCTTGTGGGAGCTTAGGCATCAGTGATAAAGAGAAGGCTAAATATTACAAAGCTACTGACCTTATAGAATCTGCTAATATAAATTATGGAAATACCTATGACAAAGTAGTTGTAGCTTATTTCAATTCTGCAATAGACCCAGATAAGTATTTAGCAGACTTACAAAATTATGTGAGTGAGGGCCTTGTAAGTCAGGAAATCTATGACGAATGTAGTCAGTATAAAGAGTATCAAGAGTCTATGGATGAAGATCCTTATGTCTATTATACGACTAATGGAAATCCTAAAACTCTGATGAACTTTGGTTTAGATAGCTTAAGCTTGATAGAACAGTTGGAGCGTGGATGGATAGGTCATTGGATGTATGCAATACCTGATGATGCAATGAAGGACGTTTTAAGAGCCTACAAGAGCAATAATCTTTTGTTAGACTTTGATAATGGTAATTATCAAATAGTTGATTACAAGACAGATGTTTATGGAAATGCAGACGGTGAGAACGATTTAAGTCGTACAATAGACTATAATGACATGCTTCCTGAATACAATAACGAGCCTGTACTACTTGGAGATGAAACTGTAAATGATGGTGGAATGACTCCTGAAACTGCAGAGCAAGACCCAGGATTGTATGGAGAGGACATTCATGATGAAAATGAATACCCAGAGGTAACTGAGTATACAATAGCTAGGAAAGATGGATTTGCAAATTTCATAGTTTATCGTGTGATTGAGCCGAAAACTCAAAAACAAGGAAACTTTACAGTAGTTATAGAAGATGGAACGGTGGTGAGTATTGATGGAACCTTCTAAAAACATGAAAACATTTGAAAAGGTTAAGAAACTTAGGAGTTTTGGAGTTAACTCAATACTTGCTATATTGATTACTTTTGTTATTGTTATTAGTTTGACTGGTTGTGGAGATGATACATCTAAAATAACTAGAGAAGACTATAACAATATGATGGAGATCGTTTCACTTAATGACGACTTTGACCTTATAGATGTTAGATCAGCTTTATATAGCTTTGTGCCTAAATTTTTAAATGCTGAATCTTACAAGGACCTTCAGGAATCTATAACTTATATAGAGAAGTACAGTACAAGTTTATTGCAGAGCAGCTTAAAGTTAAGTAACTATACTGCTAGAGCAGAGCGTCGTGAGGTAGAGGGAATATACTATTGTTATCCTGAAAACAGCAGTAATGGAAAGGGCAGATTCTTAGTAGTAACTTCTGCTGTTGGGGATGACGGAAGCTTTTTAGATAATACAAGAGCTTATATGATGTTTAGTCTTGACAGTGAGGGAAAGTTAACGCAAGTTGAAAGATGGTAATAAACTTTTAACTAGTTTAAGTATAAATAAAATTTTAGTTAGTCTGCAATTAAAGACTAGTTGATATTTTATTTATATAAATTAAATTATATTTTGATTTTGGAGGAATTTAAAAGATGGAACTGGCTAAGTTGGTAGAAATGTACAATGCAGGGTTTATGAAAATCTCTGAAAATGCAGACGGAAGCTTTACCTTTGGAACTAAGTCTGCAAATCCTGTGACTCTGGAAAGTGGACAGTCTCATGATGTTATCAATGGGCTTGGTTGGGAGAAATACAGTACTTCCATTGGCAAGGTAGTCAGTCATATGAACAGTTTCCTTCGTGCAGCCAAGACAGCTGACCTCAGCGACGATGAGATGAACAGTTGTGAGGTTCGTTTTGAACAGTCCTTTATGCCGAATAGTACAAAGAATGTTTGGCGTACTCGCATGTATTTCCATGATAAGAGCTTCACTATTGTGGAAGGTCGACCTGGTATGGGTGGTCGATATGCAGTAATGTCTTCCGAGGATAACTTCTGCAATTTCGTTGGATTTTCTAAGTTGACCGAGGCTATCAATAATATTTTTGAACGGGCTAAACCTAAAGGAGTTTATGACGATTATACTGAGGAAGAGCTTCGTGATATTATGGAAATTGAAGCTCGCGTAAATGCAGATAGAACTTAAGAAAGTAAAAAGAGTTAACAGAGTAAATTTTAATAATCTTGGAGGTGCTAACAATGATCAATGTCAAGGATGAAGTTATCAAAGCTATGAGCCCTGATGCCCGTGAGGAATTGCAGGAATACATTGCATATATGGATGAAATTCGTGCTCGTTTGGAGTCGAACTTCGCTCAGTATGAGATGGCTGGAGATAAGAATAACATGGTCGCTATGTTTAACAAGCTGATCGACTTTGGAATGATTGAGTCTGGTGACTATCGACTGTGTGAGAAAAATACTTATCGTACTGATTATAATGGTAAGCGTACCCTGATTCATAAAAAGTATACTGGATTTGATGACGCTACTTCTTCCGAGCGTTCCTTTTATGACCCTAAGAAGTCTACTAATTACCTGGGTGTATGGCCTTTCGGTGGTTTGGTTCGTAGCAATGGTATGTTGATTCAGAACCTTGAACATTGGGGCATTCGTGCAGAAAAGGGTTATGAAGCTCCTGTTACCTTTGGGTCTAATGTATGGCCTCTGCAGTTTAAGTTGGTAGATAATCGCGCAAATGCTGAGCAGGCAGCTAATGGAATTTGCAAGATTCTCGAAGCAAATGGGGCGAAGGTCACTTCTGAAATGAAGGCAGACTTGATTGGTTTTTTGACCTCTGGATATCAGAGAGTTTATACCATTCGTTGTGATAAGTGGGTACTTAAAGATCAGAACATTGGTTATATTCGAGTGATGGGTGTACCCGGAGAGAATGGAGTAGACGTTCAGTCTGAAGCCTTTATCGACTGGAAAATCATTGCAAGACATTTCATTCCCTTGAATAAGTTTGTTGCGGAAGCTAAGAAAGCTTTTACATACCTGTTCAATCATGAGACGAAGTTCAATACTGTTGGATTTGAGGCCGCTCGTGAATATGAGAAGAACCTCGTAGAACGTAACAATACCTTTGCAGAAACCCGTGAAGGCTTTGGAATGATTGACGTAAATCTTTATAAATAAAACTTGAAACTATAGATAGTAAAAGTAAACAGGTTAGTTTAATAGGCTATCTTAAATAAAATACTTGATACTGGGAGGTATTAACTATGAAAAAATTCTTTGCTGTTGGTTTAGGAATTGCTGCTGTTGCTGGTGTTTGCTATGCAATTAAGAAAGTAATGGAGAACTGCTCTTATGATGAATGCTACGGCTGTGAAGGCTGCGACGGGTGTGATGGACCTGCTGAGTCTGCTGATAAAGGCAGCGAGTCTGGTTCAGGTGACGATACCGAGTTTACGGATGAATCTGAAGATGGCCTACGTGGCGTAGAGGGTTTAGGTGGGGCTGTTGTATTGAACGGTGCGCATAACACGATTCCTGGCGATGATGACATCGAAAAATATGCAAAACCTACTAAAGAGTTGAAGGACAGTAAGCTTTACAATGAGCTTCTGGGTGAAGAGGAGGTCAATAAGATTTTGGACGAAACTTTTGAGAATGAGCAGACAGGCGTAAAGCTTGATAAAGAAACGACTGCTGATGTGAAGGAGACTGCTGATGTGAAGGAGACTGCTGATGTGAAGGAGACCGACGTAAAAGCTGAGAATCCAAACGTCAGTGATATCAAGGAAAGCATCGAGTCAATCGGTGGGAATCTTAGCAAATTGTTCAATGGCGTTAAAGGTTTAACTTCTGAAAAAGTTGAGGAAATCTCGAAACGTGATGATGTAATCAAAGCTAAGGAAGCTATGTACAGTGCCATGGATAAGCTGAACAAAATTGTTGATGAGGCATCTCCTAAAGCTGAGAAGGCAATCAATGACGCAATGGCTACGGCAACTGTAGTGGTTGGAGATGCAGTTAAAGCTGGAGAAAACTTCGTAGCTGAACATCCTGAAATCACTGATTTGATGAATAAGTCAGTAGATACTGTAAAGAATACTCTGGATGCTACCTTTGGTACAGGTTTTGAGAATCCTGATGTAACTGCTAATACTCCTGAAGATGGTAGCGAGCTTGGGGATATGAGTGAACAGTCCGATGATGTTCCTGATATCTCTGGTGTTCAGTCTACTGATGGAAAATCCTTTGAAACTGATTTAACCGACGATGAAGCAGTTGATAAGGATACTGAACTTGAAGAAGCCATGGATGACATCAATGATACTGATGTACCTCCTGACGATGGAGAGGATATCAATACTGACTTGACTTAAGCAGATTCAGGTTTAAGTGACTTTAGAATAAGGTTTAAGTTTATCTGATTTATAATTGAATACTCCTTTAAATAAAGGGCAGTCTTTAACGAAAGTTTTAGGCTGTCCTTTATACTTTATAATATTAAAGTTATAATATAAATTAAAATTTTAAAGAAGTTAAATAAGGAGTTTAGGACAATGGTTGTTAGCGATCTGACTCATGATGTATCGAAGAATCTGATCAAGAAGGTCAATGGTAGTTTTGAGGGAACTCGTGTAAAGTTTAACCCACTCGTAACTGATAAAATTGTATCTTGCAAGGACCTTTTAGTTGACGATACAGTGGCTGACATGGTGGATGCCTATAAGGGCAAATATACTGCTAAGATGTTTAAGCATAAGTATGCTTATTATGAACTTTTGCAGAAAATTGCTGGTCATTGCGAGATTGAAATTGACGAAGATTTCGATGCAGATGATTCGGATGAAGCTGAATATGATTCTGAAATTGAGACAGCTGAGCTCGAAGATGATACTGTAAAGATTAAGAAAAGCAAGTCAAACAAGAGTCCTACTCCTGTTAAAAATGATTACGTATTGACAATTTACGATAGTCGTATCAATAACGATGCTGCGTGCGGTTATTTCTTGGCTAAGAAGCCTGAGAATATTGATAAAATCTTAAAATTTGTAGAAGTTTACGGAATTGACAATACAATTGAGGCTATTGAGAAACTCCTTGGAGATGCTACATACTCAAGTATTTCTGGAAATAACAATTATATTAGAGTGATGGGACTTATCAAATTCTGTCTAGGCAGAATGTCTTTTGATGAGATCCTTGAAACTCTTAAGAGCTATAATCGCGATTGGAAGGCTGAAGCTTTTAAAGGTCATAAGCTTTTCAAAGGATTCGAAAACATTCTGACCGGAGCGAATGGTAAACGTATCGAAGAGTATACAATTTGTGCTATGACTGATACTCTTGTGAGATATTTTAGTCCTGACGAATGTTCTAGTTTCTTTGACGATGTTAGAAACGACAGACCTTTGTTTAGTTTCCTTTGTCTGAGTAATGGTACTCTTGAGATTCTTTCTAAGAATCAATCTTTTAAGAGTGATGACTTTATTCATAATGTACTTGTCACTGTTGAGAAAACATTCGACATCGATGATGTGAATGAGCAGTTGGAAAAGTATGCAAGTGCTGAGTTCATTAAGCAGTATAGGGATGATAAAAACTTGCTAATTTACCAGCATGTCTTTAAAACCTCTAGCAGTGCGGCCTATCTGAAAGACTATTATAGAGCAATTACCGATAAACGGTTTATTGAAATCGACGGTGAAATGCCTAGCGACGATGAAATTTTGAGTACTATCAAAAGTGTACAAAGTGAGGAACAATATAAAGGATGCACATGCTTTGTTCTTTGTTGGAAAGACTTTGTGGAACGTACTAAGTTTGCAAATATGTCCTACAGAGAATTTCTTGCAAGCATCGTCGATGAGCATATCGAATACGGTAATGAAATTGCAAGATACGCAATTTGTCAGAGCGACTCTGTAGCTCTCGGTGGTTTAACGCTGTATAGAACTCAAAAGAGCGATGCAGTTGAAGTGAGTCTCTGGGTTTTCCCTGAGTTTGGCCATATCAAAGTAGCTAAAGAAGCTGTTTATACTTTAGTAAAATCTTTGAAAGACAATTATAAAGTTAGAGATCTTGTGTTTAGAGTACATAAAGACAATAAGAATATGAGAAACATCCTTCTTGACTTTGGAGCTGAGACAGATAGCTTTTTTAATAGCGAAGAGTACATCATGTACAATCTCAATGTTTATGAAGCTTCAAGTAAGAAATTCGATGAAGTCGTAAACAGGAGAGTTTTGGTTTAACTGAAATAGGGCGTAGTTTATAGATTAAGTCTGTAGATTACGCCCTATAGTCTTATATAAATACTTAAATTATTTTAATTAGCAAATTAAAATTTATGATTGGAGTGAAAATTTGTGGCGATAGACTTAAGTGGAATGAGAGAAATCGTAGATAATAACTAGGATGAACTTCATAGCAGTATAAACGTGACAAATGAGACCCTGGTAGACGAAATAATGCTTCTGATGGGATACAATAAGAAAAGAATTAGAGGCATTCATCGTATTTATGGGCAGGATATAGACTGGGCTGTTTAGATAGGAGATAATAAGCGATTTGTAATTGATACAGTAGCTTACGGAACTCCTATAAGCGATGACGATGTTCAGTTTGTGGTAAACTATTGTCATGATAATGAGTATCCTTTTGGTTTCATAACTGACGGAGATAAGTTGATTATAGTCAGTGGAGATTTAAACGACGAGCAACCTATTTTGAAGTCGTAGGTCTTAGGTGACCCTGATACTGCTTAGAAACTTTTAGAGTTCTACGGTTATAAGAGTTATGACAGTACTAAAATAACTGAATACTATATGCAATTTCAGTTTACTCTTGACAAATTGAAGCAATGTTTAGCTGAGGATGGAGCTAGACAGGCATTGTACGAAACTGCTGAAGAGTATGCTAATTGCAAACCGTCTGAAAGAAATCGTGGAATCATCAAGAAATATATTGATGAAGCTTTGGATGGTAAAGTAGATACTCAAAATGCTGGAGATGAATCTTTAGATTTTGATATAAGCGAAGCTGAAAAGCAGTTGCAGGCTGAGAAATCTGAACTAGAACATAAGGTTCAGGAACTTCAGACAATGCTGACTGATGCTAAATCTAAGATAGACTTAGATGCTACTAATCGTAGTGAAATGCAGGCAGATTTAGATGAAAAGGTAAAACAGTTAGAAAATTTGAACTCTGTTTTAGATGACCTTCATAAGCGTTTACAGGCTACTGAGGAAGAAAGAGATAGCTTAGAGAAAGTAAGAGATGAACTTTCTGAAAAGTGCAAAACGCTTGAAACTGATGCAGAATCTATGCAAGAATCTTATAATCAGTTATCAGAGAAATGTGCTCAATATCAGGCAGAGATAGACAGTTTGAAATCTGAATATGCTTCAAAAGTTGAAAGTTTAAGCGAAGAACAAGTCGACGAAACTCAAGAAACTGAGGAACAGATCGATAAGAAAGACTTGATAAACTTCAATGAATCTGAAGCATGCTGTGATGATGAAAAGGTAGAGATTGAGGTTCTCAAAGAAGAGCATAGAGCAGAGTTAGATGCTATAAAGGCTGACTACGAATAGAGATTACAGGACCTTGAAGAAAAGTTGCAGAGTACTAAAGCAGAGTTACAGGCGACTCAAGAAGCTTTAGATAACGTAGCAAAAGAAAGCGTAACGCGTGATGATATATAGGACGCGGCAAGTAGTGGAGTTAAAGTACAAGCTGGAAGATTGGTCGTCGATGACGGTTTAGATGTTGAGACTTTGAAAGAAAAGCTGTAGGCTGCTAAAGTTGAGATAGATAGACTTAATCAAGCTTGTGAAGGTAGTAAAGAAACAATCTTAAGACTTACCGAGGAAAAGGTAGACCTAAAGAATGAAATAGATAGACTTAATGAGCAGTTAAATAGCAGTGAAACTGAAGATATTAAAGATACTGATGATACTGAGGCAGTTGAGAGCGAGAGTGAAACAGTTGAATAGACTGGACTGACTTTAGATAAAGGAAATGATACAGTTGAAGACCAGAGCAGTTTAATAGCTGAGAAGGATGAATACATAGCAAAACTTGAAACAGAGCTGGCTGAAACTAAGCAGAAGCTTTTAGCAGTTCAGACAGAGCTTAACGCTTTGAGAGATAGCTATACAATGAAAACTGATGATCTTAAGATTGAAATTGGTGGAGACAATGCTGAACTGATGAAATCTTTACTTGCTGAAAATTCTCAGTTAAAACAGCAGATAAAGCTTATGAGCGATAGCGGAAACATAAGTCAACAAGCTAATGCTTTTGCAATTGAAGTTGAGAAATATAGGACTCAGATAAGTGACCTGCATAATCAGTTGTCTAAAGTTCAGGTCGAATTAAATCAAAAGAATCTTAAGATTGAAGACCTTAAAGACCAGTTGGTGGCTAAGGGAAGTAAAGAACAGGTCCAGAATATGGAGCTGTTAGACAGTATCGAGGATGATCCTGAGCAAGAAAGAACTTATGTAGCTGCAATTGATGGAAACCTCTATCAGGAACGTGATATTCGCAGATTCGTTGGTATTTGTATAGAAGAACTTTACAAAACGGCTGCAGTTACGTTAATGCCTATACTTTATGATAGCAATAACTTCATTGTTAAAGAAGTTAGGGACAATGGAGATTGTGACTTTACCTTAGGAACTAAGAGATTCGCTTTGGATATTTAGAATGATACAGAAGATAGCATAATGGCCAAAGTGGTTTAGCTGTTTAAGGCTTATCCAGAAAGAGTTTTCTACTGTAAGAAGATAGGAACTCTTGAGGCTGACTTCCATGACTTGTATTCAACGCATAATGCAATAACAGATACAGAGGAAGTTATGGACGATACTCAAGTGATTGCAAATCATACAGATGAAATAGAAAATAGAGCTGGTGAAATTGTTGATGTATCTGATGAAATTCAGAGCAATAACAATAGCGGAAATGAAGTAATCGTTGGAGAAGATACTGAAAACAGTGAGAATAGCTATGACGATGGAGCCTATGGTACTGAAAGAGTTATAGGATATGCTTATTTCGGTATAAGAGGAACAGAACAGTTATTGACTTATAACTATGCATCTTGCAGAAGTCTAGTTTATCTGTATGCCGCTACAAATAACAGATATTACAAGATAGATAATGAGTAGCTAGATACTCAGTTAGTAACTGCAATACAGTAGTTAATATCTGCTTGTCCGATTCAAAGTATTGAAGCTGCTCTTAAAGATTATAAGAATCTTGGAGGTTTCGGTGGATTGCTTGAGCATGCTTAGCCTATGAACAAAGGAAAAATGAAGCTTCCTATGACTAGATTGGTTATAAATCATTTAGATTAGATAGCTGACATGGTTAAGGTACTCACAGAAGTGGCTGATATCTTTGGATACTCTGAAGAAGACATAACATTGATGTACGAAATCAGTTATTATGAAACCGATCCTGCTATTCAAGGTTGCTTAGCTGATGCAAATATAGAGACTTTAAGTAATATTGATTTTGACGATAGTCAAGAGGATGAATTCATTGAGAAGCGTATAGACGGTGGAATAGTTGACTGTACGATTTTGAGTAGAAACTCTTTAGAAATTCAGAGTAAGCTGTTCCGTGGCTTAACTCGTGTGATAACTGATGATATGAACGATGAAATCGTAGAAGATAGTCAGTTTGAAAATGCAATAAGCAAGATGCTTAACAAGGCAGTAGCTAATAGAAGAGTAATAGATCCTAAGGTAATAGGACCTGTGGTTGGAACGAATCGTTAGATTTTGAGTACTAATAAAAATGATGTAACTGATAGATACGTTCAAGTTAAAGCAGGAAATCAGATTTATTATGTATAGAGACTCGATCCTGTTTCTCAAATCTACGCTTTTATTAGACTGCAACAGGTGTTGTTTGGAAATAAACAGATAGTATTTCATGTGAATATAAGTAAAAATGCTTTAGATTTCTATAGAGATCAGTTTATTACAAGCAATCCTTCTCTTGATATAGTAGTTAAGACTGTTGTAGCTTATATAGAGACTAGAATGTAAGAAGCAAGACAGCTTAAATATGCTGGAATATGCTGGAATATGCTGGAGGTTAAAACAGTATGGACATTAAAAGAGTAAAATACCTTGGAGAATTTGATAAAGTCTATACAGTTGGTTATATGACTCCCAGTTGTAGATAGCATGGCGTAGAGATAGTTGATGATTAGTTTAAGAATAGCATAAAGAATCATAACGATTTTCCATTGCAGGCTATTGATAGTTGTACGATACAGTTAATTGGGGAGTATAACTTAGGAGACTGGGACAAAGATGAAACCCAGAAGTCTAGAAGAAATCGACAGATACGTAATATAAGACCATTACAACTTGATAAAAATGGCGTTGATCGTTATATTATAGGTTATATAACAGTTCTTATATTTGACGGTAGTAAGTTAAGTATGAACGATTACTTTAAGAAAACTAAACTTACAGTTGCTGCTAAGTAGCAAGACGAAGTTGAAATGTTTGAATACTTAAATAGTTATATACCCAGTCAAGAGAGTTTTGGTAAGAAGAACAATAGAGTTGGCTTAATAGACAGAATGTATGTTGGAGAGGCTTTTAGAGGAAATGGTGTTGGAGCTTGGTTGATTGATAATCTTAGAGATTTGATTGAGTTCTACAGTAAAGTTAAGTTAGATTCAGTTGTATTAGAGGCTGGAGACTTTGCAAATGAGTAGAAAACTAAGTTTAATGTAGACCGTGACGAATATGTAGAGAAACTTGAGAAGTTTTACAGTAGTCATGGTTTTAAATAGGCTAAAGGCAATATAATTAAAGCCTTAGCTACAAGAAATCAAGGTTTAGACAGGTATATGTATATTAAATACTGATTAAGGTTAGTTTAATCAGTTAAAGTTTAAAGGTCAGGCAGTTTTAGAGCTGTCTGACCTTTTTAATATACTATGATATAATATATAGTAAAGTTATATATTAAATTAAGGAGATTTTGTGTATACTTATGAAAACCTTAAAGGACATTTTTAAAGAGTTGCTTTCTTTATAGAAGATAGTAATAGTCGTAATGGCTGTAAATACATTCTTATTTACTTTTTGTGTAGTTCATGGAAGTTCTATGTCACCTACTTTACATGAAGGTGACTTGGTGCTTTTACAAATTATAGGATATACTCCTGAATATGGAGATATCATCGTTACAGATACTAACAATAATTTGAATGAGAACTTAGTAAAGAGAGTTATAGGACTATCTGGAGATATTATAGACTTTGATGAAAGTGGAAATGTAACAGTTAATGGTGAGCCGATAGATTATAATTTTGATAATGATACTTATGGAAATCTAGAATATCCATTTACTGTTCCAGAAGGCTGTGCATTTATAATGGGAGACAATAGAAATAATAGTATTGACAGTAGATATAGTATATTAGGACCTGTAAAATATAGTGATATACAGGGAAAAGTGATATATAAAATCTAACAGATATAGATGATAGCTAGATATAAGATGGAGGAAATCTTAAAATGAAAATGTTTGAGTCTTTTAGTCCACGGTATACTGATGAGGAAAAGCAGATACTTAAGGAAACTACAGAGCAAGTGATGAATAAACTTGCTGAAAATAATATAAAAACTTCTAAAGTAAGAAATGACGACTTTGGATTTAATATAAAGTCTGAAGATATAGGTATAGACGTTCAGTTACTTGTTGTATCTGGTGACATAGTAATGACAATCATAATATATGTAACAGTGACTAAGGTATCTGATGTGAATGAGCGTAAAGCAATTATGCTAGATAGTTATGGGTTTAAGGCAGTAGGAATGTGCGTTAAATTCCCTAAAGGTTTTTCAGATGATGCTGAGGGATTTATAGCTGAGTCAATGACATTTCCGTTGAGAGCGGTAAATACTAGGTTTGATGGAAAGGTCAGATGGTATGTAGATTCTAATCTAGATGAAGTAGTTAAGAAGACTTTAACTTCTTTGGATATACTTAATGGATATATACAGTTCTTCTGTAAAGGGATGGATGAAAACAGTGTAAATTTTGGTTGCGACGACTACGATTGTGATATAAACATTACTGATATACCTAGAAATGTAAATTATATCAATAATAGATATAACGAAACAATAGAGAGTATAGGTAATAACATTGATGAATTTGGAGATGCAATTGAACCTGATGATGAAATCAGTGGATTTATTGCAGGCGACGAACCTGATGATGACGAGAGTGAGCAGGATTCATTAAATAAACTTATGGAAGAAGGTTTTGAACCACCTGAAAAATATAAAGACCTTTCTTATGATGATAGGAAATTTATAGAGAACGCAAGAAAGTCTTTAAAGGAAGAGAAGAAAACTCCTAAAGCAAAAGAATATAGGTTTGGAGGAAAACCTATTAAGAGAGATGTAAAGCTAAATGTAAAGGACATCAGTTGTGTATCTGGTGAATCTGATATAGAAGGGTTTAAGATATAAAATTAAAATGAGTTTAACATTGACTTGACAAGTGAAAATTATTGTGATATAATATGTGTATAAAGAATTTAGATTGCAGGGAGGTATGAGCATGAGTAAAGAAGTAGTTGAAAAGCCTATTGATTTGGCTGATGAGCGTGTGTTTTATACTGGTTGGCGCTTGTATAAAAAAGTGACAATCATTGAGCATGCTGATTACCCTAATGAGCCTGTAAAAGAGGGCGAAGAGCAGATAAAGAAAGTATATGTAGCTGATGCCTCTGATAAGAAACAGCTGCAGACTGGTAGAAACTGGGCCGAAGCTTATGAATACGACCCTATTACTAAAGAACGCAAGACAATTCCAGGTAAGGAGTATACCTTTGAAAATAAAGGATTTACCTTGTGTTTATCTGACAGTCCGGGGTCGAGTTGGCAGGGAGGCAAGCTGTCTTTCTGTATGTGCATTATCAAGAAAGATGGTCATGTATGGCAGACAGGTATCGCAAGTGACCTGCTGATTAACCTTCTTAAACAGTCTGACTGTTTAAAGGGTGAAGTTCAGGGTGAAATTTGTTTTGCTCGTAACAATGGTAAGCTTGGCATGGTCAGAGTAGGTACTGAGTCTTATAACAACGCTATTATGGACGATCAGATCCGAAAGAAGATCAGTAAGACTAAAAAAGCTAAGCTTGGCTATGAGCATAAGTCTCTTACTCAGAGTAATGTATGGCTGTGTGATGTATACAATTGGATTGAGAAAGAGGACATGTATGTAACCAAGATAGGCAATAGGTATTGGGGCCGTGTAGACCATTGGTTCCAGAAAATCAAGATTGCTGATAAATCTAAGCTTGAGCATGTATACGTAGACGATTCTTATATTGGGGCTCGGGGACATGGGGAGAAATACAAAAACTCGCCTAAGAGTCCTGACGGAGTTTATACAATGACTGAAGTTGTTCAGGCTGCTATTGATTCTTTCAAGCCTACCGATAGCGGTTATGTTTGGGCAATGAATATGTTAAATCATACAGTAGATAAGTTCCCGGCTAGAGCAATCGGTAAACAGCTTGTAAAAGATGAAATGACTCCTGAGCAGTTTAAGCAGTATAAAGATGCTTGTGTTGCTTATTACGAAGCTTTGCATGGCAGATATTATAACGATAAGACTCAGGTAAATAGCTTTAACTCTGAGACATTAGCTTTGATGCTTGGTTATACCTTTGACAATGTTCGACCTGTAATCGACATTGAGAAACTTAAGGAGTGGCTTAAGTATTTCAGTGGATACGTTATTGTAGAAATTGATGGCGTAGAATATATGTCTGATCAACTTAAGCATGACCTTGATACGATGGAAGTTACTGACTTGAGAATCAAACAATAAGGAAGTTAAATAGACTTAAAGGTTTAATAGGAGTGACATTATAATGAGTGCTTATGCTAAACTGAATATGTGGGACCCTGCTTACAATCCGAAAACGGAGCATAACTCTAGCAAGGAATACATTGAGAAATATCTCAAGAATCATTTCTGGCTGAGAGCGAGCAGCCAGAAAGAAGCTTATAAACTTCTAGACAGAATGGCTAAAAGCCCTAATGTCAAGAATATTTATATTTATACAATTGGATTTAGACCTGGCAAGCCTGTTCCTGTTGCCGAGTTCGTTATGGAAGTCGAGATTAACAGTGAGAATGAGTACGGTATGCTTTTCTGGAGTAAGTACTATTCTGAGAAGGATGAAGCTATTAAAGATAGCGAAATCTATAATAGAATTGATAAATACTGGAGGATGTTTGCATGAGCGCTACAATGACGATTTATGAGGTCGTTACTAACGTTAAATACGTTGGCAACGATATCATGAATATGTTTAAGAACTTCTCCAATCGGTCGAAAAAGCGTGATGTTGAGGATATTATGGCCGAGAGATACGGGTATGACCTTCATGACCATACTTATGAGGAATGGAAAGAGGCTTATAGAGATATTGTCAATCATGCTTTTATTGACGAGGCTACAGGAGAGTTTATTCCTAAGGCAGATATTGAGGACGATTTGAATGAATTTGGGTTCCGTTCTCTTGATGTGTTTGACTTTTCAGTTTATAAAGGACTCTTTATCAGGGGTAAGAAGATTCGTCCTGTATTGCGACAGTTGAAAAAACTTCGTGACCTCGGAGTTGTCAAGAAACATTACTTTAAGCCTTCTGGTGTATATGAATACATTCCAGTTAAGGTTGCAATGCTTAACGAACGACCTGCATATCGTCAGGGTTGGTTCTTCAAGCAGAAGTGGCTTGATAGTGATATGCCTCTTGTAATTTGTACTACCTATGATGATTTGAAGAAATCACTTGACAGAATCATCGACGTAAGACGTGGTGATGAAGCTATGAATGAGCGAGGAGTTGAAGCTTATCAATATTTCCTTTATGCTTTTAAGGAATTAACTAAGCAGAACCCAGACAAGAAATACTTTGTAGAAATTAGTTTTTAAACATGGATAAAAGAGATGAACGTAATGACAGAAAGAGAGAGAATGAAAGCTTGTAGAGATGCTTTTTTGGCAATAGACAATATAGCTTTCTTTAAAATGAAAGGCAAAGATTTGCCGACAGACTCATTCAAAGTTGTAGATATAAACAGTAGAAGACATATGATTGTTCAGATAACTGAAGAAGGATTTAATGTACTGAATACTTCTATGTCTGAAATATCTTATTACAAGGCTATGTACTTTACAGAGGTTAATAGACGGTTTATCAGAAACGAGGTGCTGGGCAATGCCTAAATACGTAGAGTTTAAAGTCGGAGGATTTTGACTGCTAAAGACATAAGAATTGAAAAAGTATAGTATATGTACAATCCACAGAGAGTATGACTATAAGAAGGAGAGGATAACAATGAGTGTAATGGCAGACGTCCATATTAGAATGGTAAATGCAATGAAAGCAAAGGATAAGCAGAGTAAAGATGCTTACTCTAATATCCTTGCGGCTTTAAAGGCAAAAGCAAAGGAGCTTTTGGTTGATGAACTGACTGATGAGCAGGCCGTTCAAGTCATTGTAAAGATGGCTAAACAGAATCAGGAGAGTATTGATACTTGTCCTGCTGACCGTGCAGATATTATGAAGACTTTGCAGTTTGAGCGGGGAATTATTTTGCGTTATATGCCTGAGCAGATGGGCGAAGATGAAATCAAGACGAAAATCAGCGAAGTGCTTTTTGAACTTGGTTTGACTGAACCTACTGCAAAAGACAAGGGGAAGATTATGAAGGTTCTTATGCCTCGTGTGAAAGGCAAGGCAGACGGAAAGCTGGTCAACACTGTTCTGGCTACTTACATCAAGTAATGCTCGGAGGTCAGGAAATTAGTGAGTAATACTAAGACTAAGAAAGATAAGCTTCCTAGGAAAGACCTAAAAGTTGTTGGAGAACTGTATATAGGTTACATGATGACTATATACAGAGACCTTGATGGAAATTTCTATACTTTTGCAAAAGCGGAAACTGGTGTATCTGAAGATATTGCAGACAAGCTTGTGGAATTTACTTGGAAGGAAAGAACTCTTTACCTTATGGACCCTTGGGAAAGAGTTGAATACTATGAAGACGAATTTGGTCATCATTACTTGTGTAATGTTTATGACTGTGTTTATATCGACGTATTTGCTGAAAGCGTTGAGGAACTCTTAAACCTCTTGCAGGTAATGCTGAGACCTGATGAAAAGGGCTGGGATGAATTGTTAGACTCTATCAATAAGGATAACGAGGCTATAATTAAACCTAAAGATTCTGAAAATGATTCAGATTCTAAGCAGTCTAAACAAGAGGTTGAAGCTTAAGAATAGATTAAAGTCTTTGTAGATTATACTTATAAATTAAATATATTCGTTAGATACGACTCGTGCTCTGACTATGGTCTTTGTGCGGGTCGTATTTTATTATAGATAAATATAATTATTAAATTTAAAGATATATCTATACAAGAAGAGGTGCTGGGCATGGCAAGTGTTTATGTGAATCCTTTGATACTTAGAGCAATCAGTAGTACTGCATACTTTACCAGAATAGACGAATCTAAAGAAATGGCAGAAGAGCAGGAAATCAGAAAAGCTCATCCTGAACTGTATCAGAGCAAGATTCAAAAGTTTGATAGTCCTAATAATATAAAAGGTATATTCATTACTACAAGTGGAATATACATTGAAACTTATAATGGGTATGCTGTTTTAGATAAGAATACAGGCAAGCCTAAAAGAGAAGGTACCCGTATAAGGTTTGATAAGGACGTAAACTCTGAGTGGTCTAGTGCAATGGATACGTATAGGCAGGACCAAAGAACTTATGTGCCTGGACAAGAAACTAAGGTGAACTACAACAATAACTGGCTGTTTAGTCCTGTGTTATAGAACCTTAGATACGTATATTTTGATGATAGTATATATGCTATATTGAATAATACTAATTTAAGTTAGCAGGGTAGCATAGAGTTTGCTATAAAGACTGCAATTTTAAATGCTCCTGGTGCTAAGGGAAATCCTACAAGAGCAATATTTCCTAGATTGGCTTATATATTTTATTGTAAAGGACTTGGTGACCTTTTTAGCAATCCTAAAGGAATTTAGGTTGTACTCGAAATATAGAATAAAAACAGAGATAACTGGGGACTGGAAATAGCAAAACTAAAAGGAAAGCCTTATGTAAATGCTAGCTTAGCTGATGAAAAAGGATGGGGTTCTCCTTAGAATGATGTTCAAGGTCGTCCTGACATCTATATGTACGATAGGTTATTCCTTGCTGACACCTTAGATAAGCAGAAGGCTGAAAAAGACGAAGCAGAGCGTAAGCGTAAAGAGGAAGAACAAAAGAATAAAAAAGAAGGCTATGGAATACCAGGCTTTTTAACTGCTAAAAAACTTTTTGGAAAAACAATAGAATTTTATTTAGTTAAACCTGTGACTATTGCTTATAGTAGATTACTCAGTATAGGATACGAAGGAACAAAGTAGAATGATGGACTGCTTGTAAAGGATGCGGGAGCAATTTACTTTGGATCTAATAAGAAATTTGCTAGACCCTAGCAGTAGACAAGGTTTGTACTTTAGGGCGTCCAAAAAGGCATAGAAGAAAGTTTGCAGAATCAGAACAAGCAATTATAGCCTTTAAATACCGATATAGATGCAAGCGCTTGCAGTTTAGACGCAGATGAATTTTATAAGTACACTGAATATTTGAAGAAGATAGGTAGTAACAGTAGTTTAGTACCTGTAAACTATGGATTCAGTGCAAGGCTTGTGAAAGGATATACTTGTAATTGTAAAATACCCGCAGCTTACAAGGATGATATGCTGAATGACGGAAAATAGAAAATCATAAACTGGGCTGGAGTATCTTTCTATATAAATGAATTCTTGAAAGATATGGTTATAGCTTAGATTATAAAGCAGGGTATGATAGATGTAAACAATATACAAGATAGTGACAATAACAAAGTAGCTAGTTATTGTGAACATTTAAGAGATGTGTTCTGCTATGGTGTTTATGTATAGAATCAATACGAATTGGGTGACGACGATCAAAATTCTGAGTCAGGCTAGAGTGAGAAGGAGTTACTTCAGACAAGTGTCAGAATGTGTCTACCTGCTGACGTAAACTTAGATGTATTGATGCGTGATTTTAACGATAAAGTACCTTATAAAGTAGAAGTAAAGAACAAGTGGCCCGCTGATGGTAATTAGAATTACAGTTTAGTTTACTGCATCGTAAAGTATGAGGAAAACGATGATAAAACGATGATACCCGCTACAAAAGCCTTAGAGGCTATTAAAGAGTAGGGTCAATTACCTTAGTGGTCACATGCATTACTTGGTGAAAGAGATGATGAGACTCCCTTCTTCTGGAATTAGTTTAGAAGTAGTGATAATACTCCGTTTAAAAGAGCTTATAGTATTTATGCAGGTTCTCGTTCTGGCAAAGGTATTTTAACGAATACTTTATTATGCAATGCATTGGCTAATCAATATAAGATATTCTACGTTGACGGAAAACCTGATACTGGTATAAGTTTAGGTCACATAGCTTGGTAGAAAGGTAGAGAAGCTTTTGTATTTGATGGAATGCGTGCAGGTTCTGGTGAGCATTCACCTGGTCAATTGGAGAAATACAGTCATGGTTTGCGTAGTGCAAATGAGTGGGCGACAGGATTCAGTGCAATACCTGCAGGACTTCAGGAATTTGCAGACCTTATACAGACTGTAACTACCTATTATAGATGCGTGGAACTCATATTCAATTTGATAAGTTACAGAGCCGGTGAAGGTAAAGGGCAGTTAGGTTCTCTTGATAAAGACTGGTGCGTTTTCGTAATTGACGAATGTGCAAAAATGGCAGACAAGGAGAAAACTCTTAGAAACGCTTTTAGAGATTTTGTTCAAACCTCTGGAGCGAAGAAAATGCCTGGGACCTGTATCCCATACAAGCCACAAAATGTTAAAGACGAAAGCAAAATAATATGGAACGCGGAGTTGCAGTTTATACGTAACTGGTTTGACTGGATGGGTCATATTGGAAGTAGCATAAATACTGCAATTACAATGAATCTTGGACCTTCCCAATAGAATGTATTCTTTATATTCCAGGGTTAGAGCTGGATGAAGGATGCTAAAGAGACCTTAATGGTAAGTAGTTTAATGCAGATACCTACGACTAAGATACTTGGTAGAGGTTCTATAGAGCCTGGAGCTTCTGGTTCTTATGGTAACGCTTAGACAATGAAACTTCCTTGGGCTTCTTATATTGAGAAACCACTTTAGTGGGTAATAACGACTAAACAAAATGTTAATACCTGTATGCAGGAATCAGATGTTAGAAAGTTCAGACCTTACTAGTTGTGGGGTAATACAGAAGCTCAGATGTTGGGCGGAGAGCAAGATACTTATAGAAATATATCGTATTACGTTCGTGAACTTGAAGAAACTTTTGGATTTGATGCTGCTGCAGTATTGGAAAGTGCTTTTACTTATGCAGATGGGTATACAAAGTCTAAGAGTGGACTTGATGTAAAAAATTACGTTTACGGTTTAAGTTTCTTGACAAATGGTGGTTCATCAGATATACGAGAGATAAATGAGTCTGAACTTCCTATAGCTGATTTAGACACAGGAAGAAGATAGACTACTATAGAGTCTACTGATGGATTCTCATTAAATACAGGTTAGAACAGTTCTGATGATTATTTAGACATGAATGAACCTCCAAGACCTGTTCAGCCTTACTCTCAGTTCGCAGATGATGACAATTACGGAACTAAGGTATCTAAGGAGGCCCAAAAGAGAGCTCAGCAGTTATAGGATCAAAGGCGTCAGGCTTGGGAGCAAAATCATCAAGGACAGGGAGGAACTACTAAATAGTTTGGTCAAAGTCAAGTCGGACCTGGAATGGGACCTAATATGGGTCAGATGCAAAACCCTGAGAAATTTGAGCAAGCTAGAATGGTAAATCCTGGATACGTTGAGAATGAAAACGGAACCCCTGTAATTGATGAAAGCTACGAATCTACAGAAGTATTGAACAATGAAAACGCTAGAAAGACAGGTAAGAATCAAGGTTTATTCTCTAGGTGGATAAGAAGTAAAATACCTAATAATCCTGTGGGAAAAGATGGATTCTTCCAAGCTGTTTAGTATGACCTAATGATTGGTGGTTAGATACTTTATGAAATATAGAACGCAGCTGGAGCTTCTTAGAGGGTTGCAGATTTAGGACTTGTTAATAATAGAGTGTATGTAAATAAAAAATTATTAAGCTTCGCTGATGAAATGACAAATCCTGCTGGAGAAATAGATTTAGCTAATTGTATAAAGTTTAAGAAGCTGTTTGGAAAGTTCAAGCGTATGTAGCATTTGCATTTAGACAGTGAGATGTATGATGAACTCCTAACAGAATATGAGAGATACGGAGAGGAAAGACTGAGACAAATATTTAAAGAATCTAGAAAATTGATAGACATTGAAGTATTTGATAAATCTGGTAAATCTAAGATAGTTTAGCGTGGAGAAGCCTTGAGAGCTCCTTATAAAGAATCTGATAGGCGTAAAGTTGAGAAGGCTTTAACGAGTGATGCTAAAAAGACCCGTGACAAAATGAAGAGCAGTGGATTCTTTAGTAGAGCAGGTCAAGCATTAAGTGGAGTCAAGGAAGAAGCTTGGGGAACTCCTGGAAAGAGAGCCTTGACGACAGTGACTACAATAGCTACAGTCGGATTCTTAGGTTTAGCGGCAGGCCCAATAGTTTTATTGGGTGCTTAGTTCTTAACAAATTATGCAGTTAGAAAAATGTCTGGGTCAATGGGAAAGAATTAAGAGCTTAAATAGAATTGAAATATATCAAGTTCAGATGACACTGGCAAGGAGGTGGTAAAATTGAGCAGTTGTAAAAATTTAAAGGACAATATAATTAAAAGAAATGACATTATATTTTATACTCTATAGCTTATAGATGAAGTTATGAACAGTTTATCTTGTATAGCTGGATACAGTGAGAACTTAGAGATAACTTATGAAGAAAAGTTGGAGTTCATATAGAAATTTTATAAAGGCTTAAAAGATCAGGCATCTGAAAAAGGGTTAGAAATTGATGAATCTAAGTATATCAGTGATGCGTTAAGTAATAAACTTATAGAATACCTGAAATACTTGGAGATACCAAGATTTGACTTAAACTTTAAAGAGCAAGACAAAATAAAAATAGTTTTAGGCTTTTGTAAGATTTTAAGTACCATAAGAATGATGCAGTTCAGAGATTTTATGGTACTTAAGTATCGCCAGAGTATAGCAATTACTGGATTTCATAAACTTGCAAAAGTTTGTAGGGGCAAGGTAATCAATATTAAAACTCATAAGATAGTATCTTATCCTTACGATAAATTCTATAATCTTAATGAAAATAGTGATTATTCTTATGCTACAGTATTAAAACTTATGGAAGCAGCAAGTAACGTAGAGGTTACTGAGAAGTTCGATGGAAGCTTAATCAGTGTAGTTAAAACGGATGAGCAGTTAGGAAACTTTGGAAAACAGTTAAATATATTGGTTACATCTATGGGAAGTTTTCAAGGTGATCAAGTTTAGATAGCTGAGAGCATTTTAAACTATAAATACAGTGAGTTTATAAAATACTTAGGTGAAAATGATGATAACAAAACTTATATTTTTGAAGTCATTTAGCCTAAAGACGCTCATGTAGTTGATTATGGTGGTCTCGAGGACCTTATATTAACAGGTATAAGAGATTTAGATACTTATGAACTTTTAAGTTATGACAGTATGAATGAAATAGCTAAGAAGTTAAAATTAAGAGTAACTCCTATACTTGAAGATATAAACATTGAAAATTACCTTGAAGAATCTCGGAAAACTGGAGTAAACAAAGAGGGTTGGGTATTTAGACTTAGATTTAAAGATAGAGAAACTTTTATGTTTAAGCTAAAATACAGTGAGTATTTCTAGTTATCTCGTCAGAAAGCAGACATACCAATGTAGAAAGTTTACGGAATGTTAAAGAGCGGACATTTCATTGATTGGTATAATACTTTAAGTGATAGCGAGAAAGACAGTGTAATAGAGTTGCAAGAAGATATAAATGTAGGAATTGGACAGATAGAAAATTATATAAAACGTTGGACTTTAGATATAATACATAAGCATATAGAAAATGAACAAGAGTTTAAGTTTAGTATGCTTAATGTGGATGAAATAAAGGCAATAGCAAGTGATAAGAGTAAGATGGGAAAATTTGTAATAACTTGTTTAAAGAATAGAGATAGCTTTTAGGTACAGTATAAGAACCTCGGATTTGAGGATTTTATACAGATGCTAGATTATATAAACAATGATTGAAAGGATGATGACTATGCAAAGTTTTGAGCCTTATACCTATACGGAGTTTATGGCAGAGTTTGAAAGACTTAGACGTTCTGATATAACGATGGACGATGTAGCAGAGTTTAAGTCTAGATAGGAATTGTTCTACAATCAGCTAGATCATAGTGAAGAGCCTATGGCTGATAATCAGTTAAGGCAATCAATTAGAAATAAGGTTAAATACCTTAAAAATAAAGTTTTAAACAGTTTAAAATAAAATATACGGAGGTATAAAAGATGGGTTTCATTTTAGCAAGAGCTGGACAGTTTGTTGAGCAGGTAGGCGTAGCACCTTTGATTGTGATCGGTATAGTTGCAGTCTTTATAATTTGGTGGCTTCTACGTCCCTGAAAAAGTTGTAAATCATTTGGTTAAAAATTGAGTATACAGTGCATAGTTAACTTTTTAATATAATTTGCAACTTGTTCTGATTAAAGTGTTAAAAGAGTGAAATATATGTGATATACTGTAGATGAAAAAGCTAAAAATTAGGAATTTTCGGGGTTGACTAGTTGAGAAAAAATCAAAACTAGTTGAGAAAATTTGCTATACATTGCGTGTCAGACGTATGTGGTTCAAAAATTAAATTTTTGAGATGATGCGAAAGACCTGCAAAAATGAGGTATTCATTGAGTGAATTTTCATGGCCTTAGAGAGTGCTAAAATTTTAGAAAACTTTTAATTATACAGTATAAAAGCTAAACAGTCAGTGCATTTGAGATAAAACAATATAAATATTGATAATACAATATTTATAGAGTTGAAATCTCTTAATAATGTACTGGCTGTTTAGTAACTCTTTTATGTATTAGGAGTTGAATAATTATTTGTAGAGTTGAAAGTGAGTGAAAATTGTATGGCTTCAATTTATAGACCTAATAGCATTCAGGTTCACCCTGGAATCTTTCATGCTGATGATGTGACTTGTTGCGTGCAGGCATTGATTTTAAATGAGAGAGTTCAGATTATTCGTGAAGATACTGATAGCGATAGCGACTTAGACAGCGGAAAAATCGTAGCAGACGTAGGATATGGAATGTTTGACCATCATCAGAAAGATGCTAAGATTCGAGAAGATGGTTTTAAGCATTGTGCATCTTCATTACTCTGGGAGTTTTGGGGTAAAGACGTTATCAAATCTTTGATGAAAGACTATCTTGGTGATGATATAATCAATGAGGCTTGGTCAATTATCAATGATAAGTTTATGATGACTTTGTCAATTGTAGATAATGGACTTTCTCGTGACGAACAGATTAAGCTTGACGCAGTCGCACTTGGAATAAGTACGACAGTTGGACTTTATAATCCTACTTATTTGGAGTCTGATAATAACAGTGAAGTATATAATGAATACTTTTTCGAATGTGTAGAAAACATTAAAAAGGTATTTGAGCGTTACATAATTAACATTGTTGATGATGTAATAGCTAAGAAAATTGTTTTGGAAGTCATGCAGAATAGAGATAGCAAGCATGTTCTAGTTTTGAACAGCTATGCATCTTGGACTGAGGCAGTATGTACTGACAAAGATATCTATTGTGTGGTTTACCCGTCTATGCGTGGTGGGTGGAATGTGCAGTTAGCTCCTGAATCTGTTGGTTCTTATGATACTTTGATAAACGTTCCTGACTGGTGGAAAGGCTATAAGTACGTAGGAAAGAATGATAGACCTATTAGCGGTATGACTTTCTGTCATGCTACTGGATTCCTCAGTGTATTTGATAGTAAAGACCACGCAGTAAGGGCTGCTGAATATTTGGCAGAGCTTGCAGATTTGGATAAATGCAGTAACGAATAAAAAATTTAGAAGTTGAAATACGAAAGGAAGTTTATTATGGCTCTTGTACCTTATGTAGTTGAACAGACCGGAAACGGTGAGCGTAGTTATGATATTTATAGCAGACTGCTGAATGATAGAATTATTATGCTTACTGACGAAGTGAACAGTCAGACGGCTTCTCTGGTGGTGGCTCAGATGTTGTACCTTGAATCAGTTGACGCTGACAAGGACATCTACCTTTACATCAATAGTCCTGGTGGTTCAATTACTGCTGGTATGGCAATTCATGATACTATGAGGTATATCAAGTGTGACGTTGTAACTATTTGCATGGGCATGGCTGCTTCTATGGGAGCATTCCTTCTGTGCAGTGGTACGAAGGGTAAGAGAATGGCCCTGCCTAACAGTGAAGTGATGATCCATCAGCCCTTGATCAGTGGTGGTTTAAGCGGACAGGCTACTGATATTAAGATTCATAGTGATCATTTGATTAGAACTCGTGAAACCTTGAATAAACTTATTGCTGAGTACAGTGGAAAACCTTACGAGCAAGTTTGTCAAGATACCGAGCGTGATAATTATATGACAGCTACTCAAGCTTTAGAATATGGTTTAATTGATAAAATCATTGAGAAGCATTGATAAAAATAAATACTTAAAGATTAAAAAGATTAAGGGGGTGAATAAAATGCAAGGCGTTGCTTGTGGTGTGATTAACATATCCGATAAAAATTGTAGCTATATTGTAGAAATAGCAGACAATGCTAAGCCAGGGCTAGCTGGTAGATTTTTCAGGATAAAGCTTATGGAAATGGATAATAGCAATGTTTTAGCTAACTATGACAATGGAAAATGGCTAGTTAAGCCTTTAAATGAAGCAGTAGACAATGCTATAACAGGTTTAATCAAAAGGTTTGAATAAAAACAATAGGAATAAAGAGAGGTCGTAAAATGGGTAGTTTTTACAAGAGAAATAAAAGCTTGTGCTTTTTATATTCTACTTTAACTCATAGATACGAATACTCTTTTAGCTCTTTAATAGACTTAATGGCTTACTTGGCTCATTATAATGTTTATTTAGACTGCGATCATCTGATATATCATGAGTTTGCAGGCGATTGTTTTAATGAGTATGCAGTCAATTATTTTGTAGGACTCAGAATTGCAAAAACTTGGAATGAAGTTGGAACAAGGATAGATGTGTCAGAGTATAAAAAGAAGTCAATAACTAAACTAGTTAAGATTTCTGGTGTACATTACGATAAAAAAGATAAGGTTTTTATAACTAAAGACCTTATAATTTTAGATGAAAACTACGAGGTTTATAATTTGGACCTTGATGATATAGACGCAATACTTAACAGGATTTGTAATCGTACAGATTATAAATCCAATAGAGACTTTCCTGACTTTAAATACAGATCAGATTCTGTGCCTGGCGTACATATATGCAGAAGTTACAGTGTTAGAAGAATTAGAACCCTAAATAAAGTAAGAAGCTTACAAAATTCTAACTATGACTTAACTGAATATACAGGAGTACGTTATAGAATGAATAAGAAGCTTAGAAATTTATTTATTGGCTGGGATTATAGGACTATAATATGTGGAAGTAGTTGGAAAAGACGTAAAAATATAAAGCGACAGTGGCAAAAGCATTTATTGTAATAGAAGTATAAATTAAAAATTGGAGGATATACATATGAAAATTGAGGTTATTGCCAGGACTTGTGAAATGTATCATGGAGATGAAACTGGTAAGCAATTGAATGATATTGGAACTTTCGCACATGACTAGTTTATTCTGGGCGGAAGAGCTG